>Ga0307988_1000346_pt1 | contig 33458 bp, 35 predicted proteins | sample EllFjometagen183_FD_203166 | JGI IMG/M metagenome (GOLD analysis project Ga0307988, IMG submission 203166) | Marine microbial communities from Ellis Fjord, Antarctic Ocean - #183 | ecosystem: Environmental > Aquatic > Marine > Unclassified | place: Southern Ocean | collected 2014-10-08 | reverse complement strand
AAAGTAAAAAAGGATCTATTTGTAAGTTTGATAATGTTAGGCATAACCCTGACATCAAACCTTGCTGTGGGGTTTTGTGTTGGAATAATATTGGCTTATGCTCTCAAATCCGATAAACTGACAATTTAAACCAGAATCAAACTATATATGTCAAAGGAGTTAAAAATGAAAAGGTGTAGCTTAATTTTTGCTGTATTATTAATGTTTTTTTCTTTTTCAGGGTGCCAGACAACCTCAGGAGATTCATTGTTGGGAGAGGTGGTCAATATCCTTCAGTCATCCGGGGAAAGTGGTGCAAAACCAACCATGGGTGAAATTGGGGATGCATTTAAGCAGGCTCTCAAAATTGGTTCCGGAAATGTTGTCAGCCAGTTAAGTGCTTTTGATGGATTTAATTCAGACTCTGCCATCCACATTCCTCTCCCGGAAAAACTTCAGAATGTAAAAGACGTATTATCAAAAATAGGCATGTCTCAAATCGCCGATGATTTGGAACTAAAGCTTAACCGAGCAGCAGAAGTTGCAACCCAGAAAGCAAAAAATCTTTTCTGGCAATCAATTACCCAGATGACATTTAACGATGTTATGGATATCTACAGAGGACCAAAAGATTCTGCAACACAATATTTTAAAAGAACTATGTCGAACGCTTTAAGCAATGAAATGCGTCCCCTAATTCAGGACAGCATGGCAAAAGTAGGCGCAGTAAAAGCTTATGATCGCTTAATGAGCAATTATCAATCATTACCTTTTGTTCCGGATGTAAAGGCCAATTTAACAGAACATGTTGTCCAAAAAGGCATGGATGGGATTTTTCATTATATTGCCAAAGAAGAAGCGGCTATTCGTGAGAACCCAATGAGACAGACAACTGCCTTGTTAAAAAAAGTGTTTGGGAACAGATAGTGATAAATAATAACATCCTTTTATGATGAAATAGTATTTTATGGAAAATTTTGTAATAATTACTTCCTTTCTGGTAATTGGTATTGCTTTGCAATACATACCAGACTTCTCTCAGGAAACTGGCAGTGTATTAAATTTATTTGTAATATACATATCCCTGCCAGCACTCATTCTCTTAAAAATACCTGAATTGGTTTTTTCCAGAGAATTATTAGTCACAGCAATCATGCCCTGGAGTATGTTGTTGTTCTCAGCTGGCCTGATATTAATTTTAGCCAGAATCCTCAAGTGGGGACGCCCCACAACAGGCTGTCTCCTCCTTTTGATCCCCCTGGGTAATACCTCTTTTCTGGGACTACCCATGGTGAAAGCTTTTTTTGGAGAGCAGGCAATCCCCTATGCATTGCTATATGATCAACTGGGAACATTTCTGGCCTTTGCAACCTATGGTTCCCTGGTTTTGGCCATATATGGAACCAAAGGTAAAAAGCCTACTGTTAAAAGTGTAATAAAAAAAATCATATTGTTACCGCCATTTATTGCTTTATTGCTTGCTTTTATCCTTAGACCTTTTCCATATCCCCCCACCGCAATAAAACTTCTGGATATATTAGCCTCCACATTAGTACCGGTAGTCATGGTTGCTGTCGGTTTTCAACTAAAGCTGAGGCTGAACAAAAAGGTTACATCTCAGCTTTTTATCGGACTTGCCATAAAGCTCATCGTAACACCATTAGCCGCACTTTTTCTATGTAAAATGGCTGGGCTGAATGGCGAAGCAGTAAGGGTCTCAATTTTTGAATCCGGTATGCCTCCAATGGTTTCAGCAGGAGCATTAGCTATATTGGCCGATCTTGCCCCAACTCTTGCAGCAGCTCTGGTCGGCCTGGGTATTGTCTTGAGTTTTGCAACATTGCCTTTACTTTTCCAAATGCTATAGTATGATAAAAACTATCCCCAAAGGAAATAAACATGATTAACACAGAGTTCTTAGTCACATCCCTGATAGTTGTCTTAATACCGGGCACAGGTGTTATTTATACAATATCAACAGGTTTATTCCGGGGTTGAAAAGCAAGCATAGCTGCTACTTTTGCAGCTCTTGGTTTAAAACTTGCATTTACTGACCAATAATTTTTTCTAATCAATTGGACTAAAACATGGCACCATCAATAGCAATCACTACAGACATGATAATTGTTTTCAGTTTTTTAATTTTTGTCACATGCCTGTTTGTCTTTGAGATCGTTCGGGTGGATATGGTGGGCCTTTTAATGATAATACTTCTACCCCTTTCAGGAGTTATTGAGGCATCCGACGCCATAAGTGGACTCAGCTCCAATGCTGTGGTTTCTATTATTGCCGTCATCATTATCGGAGAAGGGTTAGATAAAACTGGAGTCATGAATATTTTTGCCCGGCATATTATTAAGTTTGCCGGTAAAAAAGAAATTAGAATTATGAGCCTCATTTCAGGGACGGTTGCTTTTATTTCGAGCTTTATGCAAAACATCGGTGCCGCAGCTCTTTTCCTCCCTGCAACAAACAAGATATGCAAGCAGCTCAATATACCGCTCTCCAGAATTTTACTCCCCATGGGTTATTGTGCTGTGATTGGAGGATGCATTACCCTTGTCGGGTCCAGCCCCCTGATACTGCTCAATGACCTGATGGAATCCTGGTGGCTGAACAATAAAGCTCTTGTGAATGGAGAAACATTTGAAGCCTTTGGCCTTTTCAGTGTTGCCCCGATAGGAATCTCCCTTGTCACAGTCGCTATTCTCTATTTTATACTTTTCGGGAAATTAGTCCTGCCTAAAGCATCCCGCGAAGATTCAACTGCCTTCCTTTTAAAAGATGATCTTGAATGCACCTATGGAGAAGAGATACATAAAGTGTATGAACTTATTATCCCGAAAACCTTTATAACAAAACGCCTGGATGAACTTGATCTCAGGCCTCTGTACCACACCACTGTAATATGTATATGCAAAAAAAACGGACAATTCAAAATAACTGTGCCGGCAAGAGCTGATATAATTGAACCGGGCGATGTGGTTGGTGTCATAAGTAATAAAGAACATGTCAAAACCCTTGCCAAAGATATGGGCTGGGAACTTTGTAAAGAACTGAACAGACTTAATGAAACACTAAGCCCGGATATAGCTGGGATTTGTGAAGCTATTGTTACTCCGAGGTCAGAGTTAGTGGGGAAAACATTACACCAGATGTATTTCAGAAAAAGGTATCAGGTCAATCCCCTGGCATTATACCGCAAAAACCAGGTACAGCTTGAAGATATTTCAGAAACAAAGATACAGCCAGGGGATACTTTTCTACTCCATGGTCAGTGGGAAAAATTTCACATTTTGCAAAGTAAGTCTGATCTGGTCTTTACTGAACATATCAAGGGTGAAATCATGCATCCTGAAAAAGCAGGTTATGCTGTAGCCTGTCTCATAACAGCTCTTGTACTTGCCCTTGGTTTTAAAGTTCAGCTTTCTATCGCATTACTGACCGGCGCGGTAGGTATGGTTCTTACCCGTGTGTTATCCTTGGATGAAGCCTACAGAGGTGTTGACTGGATGACTGTTTTTCTGCTGGCAGGCCTTATACCCCTTGGCCTGGCTTTTGAAAAAACAGGAGCTGCAATGTATCTGGCAAACAATATTACCACTGTCATGCATGGATTTTTAACACCCTTTAACATGTTCTTAGTCATTGGAATGCTGACTTCTTTTTTTACTCTGATAATCTCCAATGTGGGCGCCACAGTCCTTATGATACCCCTGGCTATGAACCTGTCATTGCAATGCGGTGCAGACCCGAGAATGGCTGCTTTATTAGTCGCCATTGCGGCATCTAACACATTTATGCTGCCAACCCATCAGGTAAATGCCCTTCTGATGAAACCCGGTGGTTATCATATCAAAGACTATTTAAAAGCAGGGTCCGGCATGACTCTGCTTTTCATAATGGTAGTAATGTTCATAATGGTTTTCTTCTATGGAATTAATGCCTGAATTCCCATATCTTACAAGGCAATGATGTAAGCAATGGAATCCTTTGCAGACTTAGGGTATATCGGTCTTTTTCTATCCTCTTTTTTAGCAGCAACTATATTACCATTGAGTTCGGAAATTATTCTGGGCCTGTTGCTGGTCAACAATTTCAATCCTTTATTATTGATTTTTTTTGCAACAACAGGCAATGTACTTGGGTCTTTTGTCAATTATGCATTAGGTGCCATGGGCAGTATGGTGCTTATAAAAAAAATTTTAAAATTTAATGAAACTGACTATGCAAAAACAAAAAAAAGATTTGGAAAATATGGACTGGCAAGCCTTTTATTTGCCTGGGTACCTGTAATCGGTGACCCTTTAACAATAGTTGCAGGCGCACTCAGGATCAATCTCTGGCTTTTTTTCATACTTGTTGCTACTGGCAAATTGATTCGATATGTCCTAGTCAGCTATGCTGTCCTTAAAAACATACAATAAATTAAATGCAATTTTATAAAACAGGATATGAAATGAAGCAAATTGATTTTATGGAAATCCAGGGAATTAAAGTAGGCCATGCCCAGAACCTCAAAGCAGCAACAGGGTGTACAGTCATTATTTGCGAAAAGGGTGCAACCGTGGGAGTTGATGTAAGAGGCGGGGCTCCCGGAACACGTGAAACTGATCTCTTAAATCCTGTAAACCTGGTACAAAAAGCCCACGCCATACTATTGACCGGAGGCAGCGCCTTTGGCCTTGATTCAGCAGCAGGTGTCATGCAATATCTTGAAGAAAATAATATTGGTTTTGATGTTCAGGTAACAAAAGTGCCCATTGTCTGCGGTGCAGCACTATTTGACCTCGCCATCGGTGATCACAAGGTCAGGCCTGATAAAGAAATGGGTTATCAAGCCTGCCTTACTGCGAATTCTATTGAATGCAAGCAGGGATGTGTTGGAGCCGGTACAGGAGCTACAGTGGGTAAAATCTTAGGAGTAAAACAGGCCATGAAAAGCGGCCTGGGATGTTATGCTATACAGGCCGGTGACCTTAAAATTGGTGCTCTGGTTGCTGTTAACTGCCTGGGAGATATACTAGATCCTCTTACCAATAAAAAACTTGCCTCCATGGCCCAAAATGGATATGCCAGGGCCATGCGACCTGCCCATACCATGTATGATGGTGATACTATTTTTGCTATGGCTACAGGAGAAATCAAAGCAGGTTTAAGCACGGTTGGCTTACTTTCTGCAAGAGTAATGGAAAGGGCTGTAGTAGAGGCTGTTAAAAATGCTGAGCCTTTATTTGGTATTAAAAGCTATTCATATTTAAAAGGAGATGGCCATGAAAACATCTGACCTGTTTATTCAAGCACTCGAAAATGAAGGTGTTCAGTATATCTTTGGTATACCGGGTGAAGAGAATCTGGATTTTTTAGATTCACTCAAGGACTCCTCAATCAAATTGATACTTACCAGACATGAACAGGGTGCTGGTTTTATGGCGGCAACTGTGGGTCGCTTAACAGGGAAAACCGGTGTTTGCTTGTCAACTCTGGGGCCGGGCGCAACAAACCTTGTGACCCCGGCAGCCTATGCTCAACTGGGAGGCATGCCCCTTCTTATGATTACCGGGCAGAAGCCAATCCGAAAAAGCAAACAGGGGAAATTCCAGATAATAGATATAGTAGACATGATGCGACCCCTTACCAAATATTCAGAAAGTGTTGTAGACGGACGCCGGGTTCCTGAAATGGTAAGAGAGTCATTTCGACTGGCCGAGGAAGAGCGCCCTGGCGCAACTCATATTGAACTGGCTGAAGATATAGCAGGTGAAGAGACATCTGCCACCCTGTATGATATTTACCCCAAAACCCGACCAAGGGCTACCACGGAAATCATAGATAAAACAATCGGCATGATTCAAGAGGCCAAACGGCCATTAATTCTTATAGGTGCCGGGGCCATGAGAAAAATGGCCGGTAAAGAAATATTGGCATTTATTGAGAAAACTGGCATACCGTTTTTCAATACACAAATGGCTAAGGGGCTTATTGATGAGAGACACCCTCTTTTTCTTGGTACTGCTGCCTTAACTGTTAACGATTACATCCATTGTGCTATTGGCAAGGCAGATCTTATTATAAACCTTGGCCATGATATTATAGAAAAGCCACCTTTTATTATGGAAAAAGATGGGACAAAAGTGATTCATGTTAACTTTTTCTTTTCAAGAGTGGATGATGTTTATTTCCCTCAATTGGATGTAGTGGGAGATATTGCTGAGAATGTCAAAGCAATAACAAAGAAAATTGAGAAACAGCCTTCCTGGGACATAGAGGCATTTACATCCTTAAAAACTCATCTGGATGATCATATGCGCTGCTGTGCAAAAGACGAATCATTCCCTGTTTTACCTCAAAAAGTGGTGGCTGATGTCCGGAAGGCTATGCCTGAAGATGGTATTGTTGCTCTGGATAATGGGGTTTACAAAATCTGGTTTGCCAGAAATTACCCTGCTTATCAACCCAACACTATTTTATTGGACAATGCCCTTGCAACCATGGGTGCAGGATTACCATCAGGGATTGGAGCCAGTCTTATCTATCCTGACAAAAAAGTACTTGCTGTTTGTGGTGATGGAGGCTTTATGATGAATTCCCAGGAATTGGAAACAGCTGTTCGCCTTAATATCAACATTGTCTGCCTGATATTGAATGACAGTGCTTATGGCATGATCAAATGGAAACAGAATGTTCTAGGGCTTGAAGAACAGGGGTTGGATTTTAACAATCCTGATTTTGTTAAATATGCTGAAAGTTATGGCGCAAAAGGGTATCGAATAAAGTCTAACGCTGATTTATATAAAACACTCACTCATACTCTAAATTCTAAAGGAGTACATGTTATTGACTGTCCTGTTAATTATAAAGAGAATACCCGGGTGCTTATTGAAGAGCTACAGCAGATGACATGTAAACTATAAAAATGATAAGGAGGTTATAAATGATAAAATCAATTGATGTGAAATCACCATATACAAATGAAATAATTGATACTCTCCCTCTTGAAGATGAAGCTGCTGTATTCGCCAAATTAAAAATTGCCCATGAGGCTTTTATGGATAAAGACAAATGGCTAACAAAAATCGAACGATGTGCCATACTTGCAAAATTAATCCATATCATGTCTTCAAAGCGAGAAGACCTTGCCAGATTAGCTGCATCAGAAGGTGGCAAGCCCTTGCAGGATTCTTTAATAGAAGTTGACCGGGCGATCCAGGGTGTCAAAATTGCACTGCATGAGGTTGAAAGTATGAAAGGTGATATGATCCCCATGGGCCACACACCCTCCTCTGCCAACCGCCTTGCATTTACAATTAAAGAGCCTGTTGGTGTGATATTTTCCTTAAGTGCTTTTAACCACCCCCTAAATCTCATTGTTCACCAGGTCATCCCTGCTGTTGCAGTAGGAGCTCCTGTAATCATAAAACCTGCCAAGGCAACACCTCTGTCCTGTATCAACTTTGTGAAACTATTACAGGAAGCAGGGCTTTCTGAGAAATGGTGTCAGACTATTCTGTGTGAAAATGACATCACTTCCAAACTAATACAGGATCCCCGTGTTCAGTTTTTATCTTTTGTTGGCTCAGCAAAGATTGGCTGGCAACTTAAGTCTCTTTTGGCTCCCGGGGCTCACTGTGCTCTTGAGCATGGAGGGGCAGCACCGGTAATCGTCGAAAAAGATGCCAACATACCAGCTCTGATTCCGGCATTATTAAAAGCCGGGTTTTATCATGCAGGCCAGGTATGTGTCTCTGTTCAACGGATTTATGTCCATGAAACAATTATGGATCAGGTCTCAGAAGAATTAGTAAAAGGGGCAGGCAAATTAATAGTTGGAGATCCTCTAAATATTAAAACAGAAGTGGGCCCTCTCATTTCAATAAAAGAGTGTGACCGCATAGAAGAATGGGTAAACGAAGCAAAGAAAAAGGGCGGGGAAATCCTTTGTGGAGGGAATCGAATAAATAAAGAGCTTTATCAACCAACTATTATTCTATCCCCGGATGATGATGCCCGGGTTTCTTTTAAAGAAATTTTCGGCCCTGTAATCTGTCTGTATCCATATAAGGATAGAATTGAAGCAATAGATAAAGCCAACAGCCTTCCCTTCTCGTTTCAGGCATCCATATACAGCCAGGATATGGACATTATTTTAGACAGTGTGAATCGGTTTAAAGCTGATGCGGTTATGGTCAATGAACATCCTGCTTTCAGGGTTGACTGGATGCCCTTTGGAGGCAGCGAGCATTCAGGGCTTGGGAAAGGCGGGATCCCCTATTCCATGGATGATATGACAAAAGAAAAACTTGTGGTTATACAATCAAGGACTAAATCATGAACAATTCTTTTGAAAGAGGTAAAAAAGCGTTTGAATCAGGCTTATATTGTGCTGAAAGTGTAGTAAGCGTTATCGCGGAAGAAGAAGGGATAAAATCAGATATTATACCCGGTATCGCCACTGGTTTTTGCAGTGGTATATCGCGGGCATGCACAACCTCAAATGCCCCGGAATGAGATTAAAATGATTTTGAAAATAAAAAATTTATCATCCCACATATTGTGCTTGCTTTTTTGCCAACATACTATATATTGTATGTTCTCGTAAATTTCATAAAATACTTTGATTGCATTGATTAAGAAGAATTGTAGAATTAACCAACAGGAGTTGTAAATATGGCAGAAAAGAAGACATTGGCTGACCCAATAATATTTGTTACAAAAAATTCCAAAACTGTTCTGGAACGCAGATATTTAAAAAAAGACAAATCAGGCAAAATCTGTGAAACCCCCGAGAAAATGTTTAGAAGAGTTGCAAACCATGTTGCCCAGGCAGAAAAAAACTATAATGACAAAGCAGATATCAAAAAAATTGAGGATCAGTTTTTTTCCCTAATGTCAGAATTCCGTTTTTTACCAAACTCTCCTACTCTTATGAATGCAGGAAGAAGCCTGGGTCAGCTTGCTGCATGTTTTGTTCTGCCCGTAGATGACAGCATTGATGGCATTTTTGAAGCAGTTAAAAATGCAGCGACCATTCATAAATCAGGTGGCGGAACGGGTTTCTCTTTTTCCAGACTTCGCCCGACAAACAGCCAGGTTGGATCCACCGGCGGGATTGCTTCAGGACCTGTCTCTTTCATGAAAATTTTTAATACAGCCACAGAGCAGGTAAAGCAGGGAGGTACAAGACGGGGGGCAAATATGGCAGTCCTTCGAGTGGATCATCCCGATATCATGCTTTTTATTAAATGTAAAAGTAATAAAAAAGAGTTAAATAATTTTAATATTTCCGTAGGCATAACAGATAAATTCATGGAGGCCATGGATAAAGGGACAGATTATGACCTGGTTGACCCAAGGAATAATGAAGTATTGGGAACTTTAAATGCCCAGGCTGTATACGAAGAACTGATTGAACAAGCCTGGAGTACCGGCGATCCCGGTATTATTTTTTTAGATGAAATTAATCGGCATAATACAACTCCCGGTCTGGGAGAGATTGAATCTACAAATCCCTGCGGGGAACAACCGCTTTTACCCATGGAAGCTTGTAACCTGGGCTCCATTAACCTGACTAAGTTTGTTAAATTAAAAAATAAAAAACCTGTTGTTGATTTTACTAAATTAAAAGAAACCATCCATCTTTCTGTAAGGTTTCTCGACGATACCATTGATATGTCCCGATATCCCATAAAAGAAATCGAAACCATGGTAAGGGGAAATCGAAAAATAGGCCTTGGAATTATGGGCTTTGCAGATTTGCTTTTTATGATGGATCTGCCCTATGATTCTGATGAGGCAATTGATATGGCAGAAAAAATCATGTCTTTTCTTCAACAGGAATCCCATGCAGCCTCCACAGCACTGGCCCAGGAAAGAGGTGTATTCCCTAATTTTGAACATAGTATATTCACAAACAACAAAAAACTGCATATGAGAAATGCAACCACGACAACAATTGCTCCGACCGGCACTCTCAGTATTATTGCAGGTTGTTCCAGTGGTATTGAACCTGCCTTTGCATTAAGCTTTATCAGAACTGTTATGGATAATGATAAACTTTTGGATGTAAACCCAGTTTTTGAACAGAGATCCAGAAAAGAAGGGTTTTACAGTGAAAAATTAATGGCAGACATAGCAGAAAAAGGCACTGCCAAAGGCAACACACACATTCCCATTGAGCTGAGAAAAGTTTTTGTTACTGCCCACGATATTGTACCGGAAGTCCATATAAAAATGCAGGCCGCTTTTCAGAAACACACAGACAATGCGGTTTCCAAAACAGTGAACCTTCCCCATGACGCCATCAAGGAAGATGTTAAGTTTATTTATGACCAGGCATTTAAACTAAAATGTAAAGGGGTGACCATTTATAGAGATGGAAGCAAAGACAATCAAGTGCTTTCTATTTCAGGAAATGGCAACCAGGAAAACGGACATGATTTTCTCAATGCCGGTAAAGCACGGCCCAGCATTCTTGAGGGCTTTACTGAAAGAATAAAAACAGGAATGGGGTACCTTTATGTCACTGTTTCAGAATTTAACAACAGACCTTTTGAAATATTTGCGACTATCGGAAAATCCGGCAAGTCCACCCAGGCAAAAACTGAAGCCATAGGAAGACTGATTTCCCTGGCATTAAGGTCTGGAGTCGAGGTCGAAGATATAGTCGATCAGATTAAAGGCATCAGAGGTGAACACGCTGTATTCCAGGATGGTGGCCTGGTGTACTCTATCCCCGATGCCATTGCCAAGGTACTTGAGAAAAGATACGTGGCAAACAAAAACAAATTGAAGCGATCGGAAAACGGTCTTAAATCTGAACTATGCCCCGAATGCGGACAAGCTGTTGCCTTTGAAGAGGGCTGTATGACCTGCCATGCATGCGGGTATACCAAATGTGGTTAAAGCTTAATTGAACTGAATCAACTGGAAAACAAAATCCCGGAATAGCCCACAAAGCTATCTCCGGGAGACTGGCTGTAGCTTGAGGCATACTCAACTTCAACCCCTTTTTTTGCGCCAAGCAATTTAGAAGCAGTTGCTGCTGCAGCGGTTGCTCCCGGGCAGCACATATTTTTTTTAGTATTTCCTTCCCTGACAATCTCTTCACCATCCATGGACGTAATTGTCTTTACAGCACTGGCATCATTTTTATCCTTGACCCATTCATATGCTTTATCACCTGAGCCAAACGGTGCAAACCCGTAGGATTGACCATAGTGCGTCAGGTCAGTAGAACCTATTATTGCTATATCAAGCTGGAGGTCCTGGGCAGCATTAAAAACAGCATTGCCTATTTTTGTTGCATCCCGATTAGGAGGTACTCCAATACAGACAACAGGTGTGTTGGAAAAAAAATAATGAATAAAAGGGAGTTGAAGTTCTATTGTATTTTCTTCCGGGAAAGACTCATGTGACTTCCCCCGGATCTTCACTTTCTCTTCTAACGCTTTTTCTACTATTTTTGCCCCAAAACTCTTGTGTATTTCAAGGTCACCAAAAGGTGTTTCCCAGGATGAACACTCAAGAATCAACGGCTGGTCACCAATATTCATATGAATACCCAACACAACTATTGCATCCAGAAGCTCTCCCTTATCCATTGAGGAAGAAGCGAGAGAAGCAATAGTTCTGCATGCAATAGAACCTGAATAATACCATCCTGCATGGGGTACAACACATCCTTTAAAATCACCTGTAATAACTCCGGTATTTTCCTTTAAAAATCCTTTGATCTGGGATGCACATTCCTGAGCACTTTCCGGATACCAGGCACTTCTATAGGCTGCTTTTTTTCTTCCCATATCAAACCTCCTTAAGCCTGTTTCAAATCAACTAATCTTTGATTTTACAATGTTTTTAAGCCATTCAACCCATGGGTCGAAACCCTGCTCTTTAGTTGCTGATAACTTAAATATGGGTATATTCGGATTAACTTCTTTAATGCTGTTCTCAGCAAGATCAATATCAAAATCAAGATAGGGAAGAAGGTCAACTTTGTTAAGGATTACGCTGTGAGCAAGCCGAAACATCAAGGGGTATTTTAAGGGTTTATCCTCACCTTCTGTAACACTTAACACAACCGTTCTGGCATCTTCGCCAATATCAAATTCCGCCGGACAGACCAGATTACCAATATTTTCAACAATTAAAAGGTCTAAATTGTCAAGATCAAACTCTTTAGCTGTTGATTCAATCAAATGAGCTGCAAGATGGCAATCCCCTCCAAATTTATCAGTATTGATCTGGGTCACTTCAGCATCTGTTGCTTCCAGTCGATCCGCATCATTTGTTGTGCAGATATCTCCCACAATGACTGCAGTACGAATTTCCGGCATAATCCTGTTAAGGGTTTTAACCAGAGTTTCAGTTTTGCCTGAACCTGGAGAACTCATAACATTTAAAACAAAAACATTCTTCTCTTTAAAAAAACGTTTCAGTCTCTCAGACTCATTTTCATTGGCTTCAAGAACCCTTTTTTGAATATTTATTTCCATTTTAATTCCTTAATATATTTTACTTTTTAATCCGCTAATTCAATTGATTCAATATTTATTTCTCTTCCTGAAAGCATTTCAAGATCAGTTGCTTTACACTCAGGACATTTAAAGATAGGATCATCAACCTCCCATTCATGGCTGCACTTATTACAATGTACAAGAACCGGAACACTTTCAATCACAAGCTCTGTATCCTCCAGTGGCGTGTCTTTGGTAATTATCCCAAAACAGAACCTCAGGCTGTCTTCCACCACAGATGCAAATTTCCCGATCCTTAAATTCATTCGTTCTATCCTAGGATTATCAGCATCTTCTGGTATGGACGCAAGAGCAATTTCAATTATTTTTTCTGCAATACCCATTTCATGCATAATATTTCTTACCTTGACTAAAGTTTACCCATAACTCTTTTAAAAGCAGGGATTGAATTTTTAATTGTTTCATCAGCCACACAAAAAGAAAGCCTGAAATACCCCGGAGCACCGAAACCACTTCCGGGCACTGCAAGAATCAACTCTTCCTGGAGCATTTTAACAAACTTGACATCATCTTTAATAGGAGATTTAGGGAAAAGATAGAATGTCCCGGGAGGTACAATAAATTCAAGAGATGTTTCCGACAGTCCCTGACACAAAAGGTCTCTTTTTCTTTTATAAGCATTGATGTCAACACTTGCATCCTGAATATAAGGAAGAACTCTCTGCATTATACCGGGCGCATTCACAAATCCTAAAATTCTATTTGTTAATGCCATGGCTGCTCTCAGTTTCTCCCTGTATTCTGTATCAGGCCCAATGGTAATATACCCGATTCTTTCTCCTGGAAGAGATAAATCCTTGGAGTGGGATGTTGCCACAATAGAATTTGCGTAACAGGCAAATACTGGCGGCACTTCAATATCTTCAAAAACTATTTTTCTGTATGGCTCATCTGAGACAAGATAGATTACCTTACCGTACTCTTTGCTCTTCTTTTCAAGAAGCTTGCCCAGGGCAATTAACTCTTCTCTGCTATAGATCTTCCCTGTAGGGTTGTTGGGAGAATTCACAAGTACAATTCTGGTCTTTTCAGAAATACCCGCTTCCATAGCGTCAAGATCAAGGGAAAAATCTTCTTTGCCAGGCACAGTCTTAAGCTCACCGCCATGATTCTGAGCATAAAAGGTATACTCAACAAAAAAGGGTCTGGTAACAAGAATTTCTTCACCGGGATTAATGATTGCTTTAAAAATAACATTAAGGCCCCCGGCAGCACCGCATGTAATAATGATGTCATCTGCTGTAACAACTGCGCCTTGTTCCTTTTTTACTGTTTTTGCAATGGCAGCTCTAACATCAGGGTAACCTGTGTTTGGCATATATCCGTGAATCCCTGCCGTGTCGTCTGATGCTACTTTTTCCAGAGCCGCCTGAAATTCTTTTGGTGGTTTCAAATTAGGATTGCCAATACTAAAATCAAAAACCTTATCTGCACCATGTTCTGCTCGCAATTTAGCTCCAGCTTCAAACATTTTCCTTATCCAGGATGATTTCTTTATTGATTCCTCAATCATTGTAGCAATAGTCATTTAGTTCTCTCCTCTTTTTGAATAAAAATCCTTTTTAAACTCTAAAAAAGTATCATTATTAATTGCCTGCCTGATCTTTTTCATAAGATCAAGAAAATAATAAATATTATGTATTGTGTTGAGTCGATATGCAAGAAGTTCTTTTGATTTATAAAGATGCCGCAAGTAAGCTCTTGAATAACTTTTACATGTATAGCAGGAACAATGCTCGTCAATTGGTCTGGTATCAAATCTATACTTTGCATTGGAGATATTAATATTCCCCCTTGAAGTAAAAAGCGTTCCGTTTCTTGCATTACGTGAAGGCATCACGCAGTCGAACATATCTGTGCCCATGCCGGAAAGTTCCACAAGATCTTCAGGAGTACCTACTCCCATGATATATTTTGGTTTACTATCCTCCAGTAAAGGGATAGTGTGCTCTGCCATTTCATACATTAAATCCTTGGGCTCTCCAACACTTAACCCACCTATTGCATGGCCGGGAAAGCCAATCTCACAAATCTGCTCTGCTGAAATAGAGCGGAGTTCCTTATACATTCCTCCCTGAACAATTCCAAAAAGAGAATTTTTCAATCCGCCATTCTTCTCTCCCTGCTCCATCCAGTACGAATAGCCTTTTTTTGCCCACATTGTTGTTTTTTTCAAAGCTTCCATTGCCTGGTTTTCATCAGCAGGGTGCCCCATACACCAGTCCAGAGACATCATAATGTCTGATCCAAGTACCATTTGTATTTCAACTGCTTTTTCCGGAGAAAAAAAATGCCGAGACCCATCAATATGAGACTGAAAAGAGACTCCATCATCAGCAAATTTGGCAAGTTTTGCCAGGGAAAAAAACTGGAACCCGCCACTGTCAGTCAGCATTGGTTTGTCCCAATTGATAAATTTATGAAGCCCACCTACATGCTCAATCACGTCACATCCCGGCCTTAAATAGAGATGATAGGTGTTACCCAGGATAATTTGTGCAGAGCAATGTTCAAGGTCTTCAACTGTCAAAGATTTCACAGATCCTACTGTACCCACAGGCATAAAAATAGGTGTTTCTATTATACCCCGGGCAAATTTCAATCTCCCTGTCCGGGCTCTTGTTTCACTGCTCTTATTTAAAACCTCAAATTCAAACATAATAAATTCTGATTCCTTATAATAAATCTTTAGGTCATTCTATTAACATTGCATCACCATAACTGAAAAATCGGTACTTTTCTTTTATGGCTGTTGCATAAGTTCGTAATATATTTTCTCTCCCTGCAAACGCTGAAACGAGCATTATAAGAGTTGATTCCGGCAGATGAAAATTAGTTATCATGGCATCAACACATTTAAAATCATATCCCGGATAAATAAAAATATCACACATCCCCTGGCAAGGTTCTATCTTGCCATTTTCATCAGCTAAGTATTCCAATGTTCTCATGCTTGTTGTGCCCACTGAAACAACTCTTCGGCCTTCAGACTTTGCTCTGTTAATCTGACCGGCTGCCTGTTCTGATACGGAAAAAAATTCAGAATGAATCTGATGATCCCGGATATCATCTACTTTCACAGGAACAAAGGTACCATATCCGACGTGGAGTGTTAAATTTGCTATTTCTATACCTTTTTCCAAAAGCTTTTGAAGCAGAGAGTCAGTAAAATGGAGGCCTGCGGTTGGTGCGGCCACAGCCCCTTCTTTTTCTGCATAAACAGTCTGATAGCTATCTTTATCAGAATTTAACGATCTGCCATCATCTCTTTTTATATAAGGAGGTAAGGGTATGTCTCCTATATTATTGAGAGTGGTAAGAAAATCTTTATACCCATTAAAGCGTATGGTACATACACTCCCTCGATTCTCAATAATAACGGCTTCAAGGCCTTGCTGAAAAAATAATTTTGTGCCTTTTTTGGGGCTTTTTGATGCCTTTACCAGACAATCACATTCAAAATAAGAATTATCAGCATGGGCTTTAAGCCCTTGGGTAAAATCAATAATCAGGACTTCAACCTTGCCGCCGGTTTCCTTCTTCCCTTTTAGCCTTGCAGGAATAACCCGTGTATTATTAATAACTAACAAGTCACCTGTTTTCAAAAGCCCTTCTATATCTTTAAACAGATGATGCGCGGCAACTCCAGTCTCTTTTTTCAATAATAGAAGCCTTGATTCATCTCTTTTTTTAGCAGGGCTCTGGGCAATTCTTTCCAAAGGCAGATCAAAATCATAGTCTTTTAAAGAATACATTAAATTACACGCTTCCCGATATAAACAAGGATAAGACCTAAAATCATAAGAAATCCGCCAAACCTTCTAATTGATTTATCAGGAAGTTCCAGCAGCATTTTTACCATATTTTTCATTTTGTCTGGAACTGCAAAATATGGTAACCCTTCTACAACCATTACCATTCCTATTACGCAGAGAAAAAATTTCATTTAATTTTACCTTTGGTTAAAAAATTATATTAGATTACTCAATCATTATAGTTAATTAATTATTAATCAGCATCATTTAATATATTTTTCCAAGCGTGATTACAACTAAAAAATATTATTGCCAAATAATATAATCAGGGTTATAAAGAGAAACTTATTTTATATGATTTAAATAATAATTTCAAAGGTATGTGATATAAATGTTTGAACCGGTTATTGGTCTTGAAGTTCACGCACAACTAAAAACGAAAACAAAAATATTCTGTGGCTGCTCAACAAAATTTGGTCAGTCCCCTAATGCAAACACATGTCCTGTCTGTACCGGCATGCCCGGAGTGCTCCCTGTGCTTAACATTCAAGCAGTCTCCCTTGCCATCAAAACGGCTCTTGCAACAAATTGCAAAGTTGCAAAACATAGCAGATTTGACAGAAAAAATTATTTCTACCCGGACCTTCCCAAAGGATATCAGATTACCCAGTATGCATTTCCCATTGCAGAACATGGCTTTCTTGACCTAGAAGAAAAACGAATTGGTATTACAAGAATCCATATGGAAGAAGACGCTGGCAAACTTACCCATGATCCGGCACGGGGTAAAAGTCTTGTAGACCTTAACAGGACAGGAATACCGCTGGTGGAAATTGTCAGTGAACCTGATATAAGATCTGCCAAAGAAGCAGCCCAGTATTTGAAAAAGCTTCATCAAATCTTAAAATACACAGATGTCTGCGATGCAAATATGGAAAAAGGTCAGTTCCGATGTGATGCAAACATCTCCTTACGTATTAAAGGCGAAAAAGAGTTTGGAATTCGTGCCGAAATTAAAAATCTCAACTCTTTTAAACATGTTGAAAAAGCCATTAATTATGAAATTGAGCGCCAGAGGTATATCCTTGAAGATGGTGGTAGTGTCATTCAGGAAACCCGGTTGTGGGACCCTGTTAAGAATAAAACAAACAGTATGCGCGGCAAAGAAAATGCCCATGATTACAGATATTTCCCAGACCCTGACCTGGTACCTTTGATTGTTGATGACAAATGGATAGAAAAAGTTAAAGCCGCAATTCCTGAGCTTCCCGATGCAAAAAAATTAAGATTTATAAGTGATTTTAACATTCCTGAATATGATGCCGCTGTGCTGACATCTTCGATAAAACTGGCTGATTATTTTGAAGAAACTATAAAAACACTTCAGGATAAAAAACAAGCCAGCAACTGGATAATGACAACTATACTTGGCATGCTCAACGCTAAAGGGTTGGATATCTCTCAATCACCGGTTTCAGCAAAATCCCTTGCAGCACTTTTAACTCTGCTGGAGAAAAATTTAATTAATATAAAAGGCGCAAAAACCATATTTGAAGATATGCTTGAGCAGGGGAAAAACCCTGAAGAAATAATGAAAGAAAAAAACCTTGAGCAGGTATCTGATCAATCTGAACTTGACGATATTGTGGATACAATTATAGATCAGAACCCGAAAGAAGTTGAAGCTTATCAAAACGGTAAAACAAAACTTTTCAGTTTTTTCATGGGCCAGGTGATGCGAGAGACAAAAGGAAAAGCCGACCCCAAAATTATAACTGAAATTATCAAAGCAAAACTACAGGATAAAAATTAGTATGCGGAACACTAAACTTACAACACGACTATTTACAAAGACAATCTTTTTTCCCTTTTTAATTGTTTGCTGCCTGGCAAATTTTAATGGGCTGTATGCCAATGGTCTAAAAAAAATTGCCATTCTTCCTTTTGAAATCCACTCAAAAAATGACATAACCCATATCCAGCATGGTTTAGAGAATATGCTTTCGTCAAGACTTTCCTGGGCAGATCATACCAAAATTATAGATAAAAAAACTATTACCAATGCCCTTGAGGAAAACAATAAAGTTTCAAAAGATAAATTCCTGCCTGCAATTGCAGCGACAACCGGTTCAGATTATATTCTCACAGGAAGCATTACAGAATTTGCTAATGCCTTCAGTATTGACGCCAATATCTATAATATTGAGGATCAGACTTCTGTTTCTTTTTTTGGTCAGGCTGATCAAATAGACAGAATCATACCTGAAATAAGCCTGCTTGCCGCGAAAATTAACAAAAAGGTGTTTGACAGAACCACAGAAAGATATGAAGAATTTACTGAAGAGCAAAGCTATGCTAAACTAAGGCAAAAACAGCAAAGAATGGATCCTGAAAAAATGGTAATGCCCAGGCAGCTGGATCAGGGTGTTGATCACCGACCCTGGTGGCAGGTCTGGAAGTATTTTTAATTTAATATACTGAACCAATGTAGTGATCAGATAATATAAAATTTCCTTTAGCATTTAAATACACATATGAAAGTACAAACAAACAATTTTCTTTTTGGCTTAAAGCTGGCAGTGGCAATATTCCCTTCCTTTTTCTTATTAGACTATTTTGTTTACCCTGAATATAAATACGCCTTACTGATTATCAGAGTCAGCATCAGTATTTATTTAACCCTGGTCATTTTTTTCATGGACAAAATTAATGAAAAATATCATTTTAACATAATCCTAATCAGCATGTTTTTCATTTCGTCTTCTATTTCACTCATGTGCTTTATTACCGGGGATGAATTTGCCTCACCCTATTATGCCGGGCTGTTACAAATAATCATAGTCACTATGCTTTTTTTTGGAATAAAGCCTAAAAATTATGCTCTGATAATGCTTACTATTATCGTACAACATTTTGTATTGCTCTCCTTCCTGCCTTGGGAGATTAAAGACTTGATCCTGAACATATTAGCTCTGGGCGTATTTGCCATTGTATCTTTTCTGGGCCACAATTTTATTTATAATCTGGTAGAAGAGAATAAAACATTAAAAGGTTTTTTGCCGATATGTGCTTCATGCAAAAAAATAAGGGATGACAAAGGGTATTGGAACCAGATCGAATCTTATATCAGAGACCATTCAGAAGCTGAATTCAGCCACGGGATTTGCCCTGAGTGTATTGAAAAACTCTACCCGGAACTAAACCTGGACAAAGACTAATACATTTATAAATCATAGCTTCTATTCGCCTGCTAATAAATTGAAAATTTTTTCCTAACTATCTTTTCAACTATATTGCTCACTTCATATTCAAGTGCTATATTACCTGTTATTTATCAAAACAAGGAGACAGAATATGGTCAATTTTGTATTTACTTTAAGCCGCGATGACAATGAAGCAGCAACAAGATGCTTTCAATTAGCGAAGATAGCTCATTCAAAAGGGCATAAAACAGATTTATTTTTTCTAGACAATGGCGTTAAGTGGGCTGATTCCACCAGAAATATGGAAGAAAAAACAGAAACAGGAGATTGCCCAAATGATTATCTACCTTATCTTGTAGAAAACCAGGTCCCCATAGGCGTCTGAATCCCCTGTGCAAAATCTCGTCAGGTTGACGAGGCAAAATTCTTTTCAAATATGATTTTAGATGGCGGACCGCACCTTATCGATTTAGCAGTTGATGCAAGAATTTTTAATTTTTAGGCAGGACTTTTTAAAAGCTGTGTGAAATAAAAACTATATCCTTAATATAAGGGGCATAATAATGGATTTAGAAAAATACAGGCAAGTAATTTCTGACGCAATCAATGCTGAAATTGATGCAAAGAAATTTTATGAAGAAGTTGCTGAAAAAATTAAGGATGCATCTCTCAAGGAATTATTCGGGACCTTTGCAAAAGAAGAAGCAAAGCATGAAAAGATCCTCAGTAATGTTCTAAACAAAGAAAAGATGGATACTTCATTTTTTAACTTTGAAAAAGACTTTAAAGTAGCTGAAACAATTGGTATGCCGGAAGTAAATGAAAGCTTAGACCTTAAGGATGCCATTGGGATTGCAATGAAAAATGAAGAATTGGCCATGAAAAACTACATGGCTCTTGCTGATAATTGTGATGATGGCCAATTGGAAAAAGTTTTTCTGGATCTTGCTGCCATGGAACGAGACCATAAGTTCAAAATGGAGAACAACTTTATAGATGTGGCCTATTCTGAAGTATGGTAAGCAATCTGAGGATTCCTAGTTAAGTATACAATGGTGGCAATTAAAAAGAACGCGTAAAGGAAGATAGTGTATGTTCCAAAAGAAAAGTGAAAAAGGATATAACTCTGCCATTGAAGGTATCAGAATGAAAACGCTCGTATATGGTGAAAAGACTCTGATGACAGAATTCCTTCTGGAAAAAAACAATCAATTACCAGACCATTCCCATCCCCACGAACAGACAGGTTATCTTGTAAAAGGCCATATTAAACTTGTTATTGACTCAAAAGAAATTGATGTTATGCCTGGTGACAGCTGGTGTATTCCGGGAGGAGTGAAACACAGCGCAAATATTATTGAGGATTCTGTTGCTATAGAAGTTTTTTCACCTGTCAGAGAAGATTATTTACCTGATAACCATTAAGAGATAATATATTACACTATTCTTTTAAAAATCTTTTCTAAATCTTTTTTTCCCCATTTTATCATGGTTGGTCTTCCATGGGGGCAATGCAAAGGGTTCTCGCAATTTTTAAGATCCGTTAACAATTGCTCCATCTCCTGAAAATTCAATCTCTGTTTTGCTCTGATTGCGCTGTGACAGGCCATTAAAATCAGAATGTCATCAAGCCACTGGTTTTTTGGAGCACTGGTTTTTTTATCTGCAAGACTGTCAATAATTTCAATAATAAAAGGAGCGGCCTCTTTTTTATCAATAATTGCCGGTACTGCTTTTACAATAAACGTCGTTCCCCCAAAAGGCTCAATATCAAATCCATAATTAGACAATTCTTCAATAATCTGTAGAAGTAAATCAGCTTCTCTGAAGCCCAGTTCAAGTGTCTCAGGCATGAGTAAAACTTGAGATTGCATGGGAGAGCTCTGGTTTTGATACTTAAACTTTTCGTAAACAATTCTTTCATGGGCAGCATGCTGATCCACAAGAATCATTCCATCATCTGTCTCAGCAACGATATATGTGGACATGACCTGGCCCTTTACCAGAGAATCTCCTTTATAATCAGAAATACCCTCTCTTGAGCTGTCTTCATGGGAATGTTCTTCTACAGGCGGTTCTGATTCCCTAGGAAAAGATTCCTGAGTAGATCGATCAGGTTTTGTATATTTAAAAAGAGGCTCTTGAACAATCTCAGGGAGTGGTGATTCTTTAACATCAGGATACTCTACAGCTTGCCTGATGCTGTCTGTTTTAACAGAGTCCTTGCCTGGCAGAACAACAGGTTCTTTATAAAATTGCTCTTTATCTTTTCGCAACCCCTGCTTTACCGCTTCAGCCACAACATTATAAACACTTTTTCCATCAAAAAATCTTACTTCATTCTTTGCAGGGTGGACATTTATATCCACATTGTCAAAGGGAAGGTTTATATAAAGAACAGCCAGGGGAAATCGCGATTTCATTATATTGCCTCGATAACCATTAAAAATCGCTGAAGTTACTCCCCGGTTACTCACCAGGCGGTTATTAACAAATACTTTAATCATTCTTGAACTGCTTCGTGTTACCTTTGGAGAAGAAATAAAACCTGACACATGTATATTACTTGCTTGATTGTCAACTTCTAACAGATTCGAAGACAAATCTTTACCTAAAACTTTTAAAACCCTTTCATACAAAGAATCTGAAGCAGCAAAATTCTTTAAAAGCTTCCCTGAATTAAAAAGCCTGAATCCCAGGCCCGGATTACCCAGAGCAATGGAAGAAAACGTGTCAGCAACATGACTCATTTCTGTATTATACGTTTTAAGAAACTTTTTTCTTGCCGGGGTATTAAAAAAAAGATTTTTCACCTGCACCATTGTTCCCGGAGGAGCTCCTGTGTCAGTAACATTCATAAGCTTCCCACCGGAAATGATGATGTTCGTACCAGTATTATTATCTTTTTCTCTTGTAATAAGAGAAAATCGGGATACAGATGCTATGGAAGGGATGGCCTCGCCTCGAAACCCCATGGTAGCAATGGAAAAAAGATCTTCACTGTCCTGAATTTTACTTGTGGCAAACCTTTCAATGGAGAGTAACGCATTATCCCTTGTCATGCCGGTTCCATTGTCCGAAACTCTTATGAGCGTTCGCCCACCATTTTCAACCTCCAGCGTGATATTTGAAGCCTTGGCATCAATGGAGTTTTCGAGCAATTCTTTGACAACAGAAGCTGGCCTTGCAACTACCTCTCCTGCTGCAATTTTATTGGAAAGGTTTTCTGAAAGGATCCTTATATCAGGCATTTTGTCCTTATACACCTTAGGAATCAGGGTTTTTTACAAATCTTAAAACAAACTCAGAATCTTCAGGGTTTAAATCAAACTGTATATTGGCCTCCTGGGCTATTGAATTAATATCCTTTTCAGGATTACTTTTTCTTTGTTCTGAAATCCATTCAATTGTTTTTTTTAAGCTTTCACTGCCTGACTTTATAGTTGCCATAATTTATAAGCTCCTCAGAGTATTTTTATAATTTGCAAAATTTCTTGCCAGTCTCTGATAATAATGATTTTTCCAAACCAAAGCCAGCTTTTAACAAACTTTTTTCATCAAACCGGGACGCCATCATCTGCAGCCCCACAGGCAGGCCATTGGAAGAAAAACCTGCCGGGATTGAAATTCCAGGCACACTTGCCATATTGGCAGAAAGGGTAAAAATATCAGTTAAATACATTGTAAGCGGGTCATCAATATTCTCTCCTATTTTAAAAGCAGGTGTGGGAGCCACAGGAGAAATGATAATATCACATTTTTGAAAAGCATTTGTAAAATCATTCATTATCAATGATCTTACCTTGGAGGCCTGACCGTAATATGCATCATAATAGCCTGCGGAAAGTGCATAAGTGCCTATTAGAATTCTCCGCTTTACTTCCTCACCAAAACCTTCATATTTTGTATTTTTATACAGGTCAAGGAGGTCGTCAGAGTCTTTACTTCTATGTCCATATCTAACACCGTCAAACCTTGCAAGGTTTGATGATGCTTCACATGGAGCTAGGATATAATAAGCGGCAATGGCGTATTCAGTATGGGGCAGAGATATATCAATAATTTCAACACCAAGGTCTACAAGGCGTTTCTTTGCCTCGGAAAAAATACTCTGGACTTCAGGGTCTATTCCTTCAACGGACATAAACTCTTTGGGAAGGCCAGCTTTCATGCCTTTAAGGCCTGTTTTCTCATATTCGTCGAACACAGACATATAGTCGGGTACGTCAGCATCAATGGAAGTTGAATCTTTCTTATCAACCCCGGCAATACAATTTAATATAATTGCGGCATCTTTTACATCCTTTGTTATTGGCCCTATCTGGTCCAGTGAAGAAGCATAAGAAACAAGACCAAATCGGGAAACTCTTCCATAAGTGGGTTTTAACCCTACAACGCCACAATGGGATGCTGGCTGACGGATCGAGCCGCCTGTGTCTGTTCCCAGAGATCCTACACAGAAACCTGCACAAACCGCTGCTGCTGAACCGCCGCTGGAGCCACCTGGTACACGCTCTTTGTTCCAGGGATTTTTTGTTAAATGGAAAGATGAATTCTCAGTGGAAGAGCCCATGGCAAATTCATCAAGGTTTGTTTTTCCAACAATGACAGCACCCTGTTGTTTTAATAAAGAAATGATGGTGGCATCATATTCAGGAACAAAATTTCCAAGTATTTTAGAGCCACATGTTGTTCGTACGCCTTTTGTACAAAGCAGGTCTTTGACAGCCAAGGGCACTCCTGTAAGATAAGAACCCTCACCCCGGGCAATCATTTTGTCTGCTTTTTTAGCCTGGTTCAGGGCATAGTCGCTATCAACAGTAATATATGCGCCAATATCCTTGTCATACTTTTCAATCCTGGCAAGATACTGCTTTGTAATTTCTTCTGATGTAATTTCAGAATTTTTAAACAAATTGCTTAACTCATGTATGGTAAGTTCCTGAAGATTCATTCTTATATATCCTTTGTCCTAATTCTCTGATATTGCTTAGCTTGTCTTGATTGTGCTCGGGACCTGGAAAAAGTCATCATTCCTGTCCGGGGCGTTGGCCATCGTAACAGCAGGGCCACCTGATTCAACAACTTTATCATCCCTTAAAATATTTGTATTAAAAGATGCATCAGATACAAGTTCTACGCCTGAAACGTCAACGTCTTTAAGCTTATCAATATATTTTAAGATATCGCTGAGTTGCTCAGCATACTTTCCAACAAGTGATTCATCAATTTTCAAACGAGCCAGATGTGCAATATTTTCAACATCTTCTTTGGAAATTTTCATAATTTATTCCTTATAATACTAAGAATCCTGTTTAATTATAATCCCATTAATATTGTCATTTTTTAATTTTCTTAAATATTTACGCGCGACCTCAGTAGTAGGGAAATGACCAATCCTTACTCTGTACCAGGTTTCATTCTGAACCTGCCCTTTCATTCGATATGCATTATGGCCTTTGGCTTTAAGTGAGGAAATTTTATCGATCGCAGCCTGAGAATCCCTGAATGCGGCTATCTGAATGGTATAATTCTTTGTTTTACTTACAGGTAAAATTTCTGTTTTCTTATTTATTTTAGAAACTTTTTTAGCACCAGAATCTGACTTGACAGGCTTTAAAGCATATTGTTTTTTTGTAAGACTTTTCTGACTTAATTTCAGAGGAATTACTTTTCTGGGATCAGGCTTAAGCTCGGGATTATCCCCCCTGGCAGGGTTATCTATTCTACGCGTCACGCTGGATTGTTTTTCCTGATCAACACCTGCTTTTTGCATAGGCGTTTTTAGGTCTTCATAAAATTGGATATCAGTTTCTTCAGCATCTTTATGCAGTATTTCATATTCCCCTGCAATATTTGCAAGCCTTTTCTGGAAATCCCTTGTATCAAATTTAACAGGAGCACTTCCCCGGCCAACAAAAACACCCAAAATAAACATCCATGCGATCACAAAAAAAAGGATTAAATACAATACTCCTTTTTTATAGGATGGCATTCTACATCCTCTCTGGGGATGACACCCCCAACAGCCCAAGGCCGTTTCTGATTACTTTTTTTACTGCTGTGATAAGGCAAAGTCTTCCAATGCTCACATCTTTATTCTCAGTAATGACTTTATGTTTGTTGTAGTATGAATGAAATGCCTGGGCAAGAGTCATTAAATAAGTAAAAATAATATGAGGATGAAGAGTTATGGCACTTTTTTCAACATTTTCCCCAAATAAGGAGAGTAGTTTTATTAAATTAATCTCTTCTCTTTCTTTTAAACCAGATATATATTCTTTCAGGTCATCATGCCATTGAATATCCTGATTAATAATCATGCCTTCTGCTTCCGCTTTTAGAAGAATACTTGAAATTCTGGCATGGACATATTGCACATAAAAAACAGGATTATTATTGCTCTTTTCTTTAGCAAGTTCCAGGTCAAAATCAAGTTTTGAATCATAGCTACGGCTTAAAAACATAAATCTTGCAGCATCTTTGCCCACTTCTCCCACAATATCTTTAAGCGTTACAAATTCACCGGCCCTTGTTGACATGGCACAGGGTTTTCCACCTCTTAGAAGATTGACAAGCTGAACCAGAATAACATCAAACTGTTCGCTGTTTCGGCCACAAGCATCAATGCAGGCATTAATTCTCTGTATATATCCATGATGGTCAGCGCCCCATACATCGATCACCCGGTAAAATCCCCTGTCAAATTTATCTTTATGGTAGGCAATATCTGATGCAAAATAAGTGGTGACCCCATTGCTTCTTACGACAACCCTGTCTTTCTCATCTCCATATTTTTCGCTGTTAAACCACAATGCACCATCTTTTTCATAAACGACTTCTTTTGATTTAAAATCTTCAATGGCATTGTCCACAAGAGAGGAATCATAAAGGCTCTGTTCACTGAACCACTTATCAAATTCTACACCAAAACTCTTAAGATCTTCTTTAATACCGTTTAAAATAACACTGGCGGCCCATTTAGCACATTCAGAGATTGCCTCAGCCTCTTTTAATCCAAGAAAGGACTCGCCCTTTTCTACCAGGATATCATTAGCAAGGTCATGGATATAAGCGCCCTGATAACAATCCTCCGGGAAATCAATCTTTTCACCCTGTTGCTCTTTGAGCCTAAGCCAGACAGATTCCCCCAGTGTATTAATCTGCCTGCCGGAATCGTTAATATAATACTCTTTTTGAACATCAAAGCCTACAAAAGCAAGGATATTACCTGTGGCATCACCAACCGCCGCTCCTCTACCATGACCCACATGTAAAGGCCCTGTTGGATTCGCACTTACAAATTCAACCTGAACTCTCTTTTTTTGACCAAAATCTGATGATCCATATTTTGTATCAAGGTCAAAAATAGTTTTTAAAGTTGAGTGCCACGCCTGGTCACAAAGAAAAAAATTAATAAACCCGGGGCCTGCAATCTCGACTTTTTCTATTATGCCTGACTCTTTAACAAAGGAAGTAATTATTTCAGCAATTTTGCGTGGAGCCATCTTTTGAGCAGATGCTGAGACCATGGCAAAATTGGTGGAAATATCACCCTGGCCTTCGTGTTTTGGCTCTTCAAATTCTATAGCTGGAAAATTATCACTAACCAGACCACCTTGTTCAAATGCTGTTGTCGCAGCAGCCAAAAGAATATTTTTTATCTCTTCTTTCATTATGAGTCGTATTAATCCTCGTGTTCGGAGTTATCTTCTGGTTTAAACTTTGGCGTATCGTTTTCAGTATCTATTTCTTTAATTTCATCTTCTGATGTAGATCCATCAGCAGATAAAAGGTCCTCAACTTCAACATTTTCCTCTTCTACTTCTTCAGCAACCAGAGACTCAACATCTTCATAATCTACAACTATTTTTTCTTCAGAATTTTTGGCAAAAAACTCCAGGGTTGCTTCATACAATTTTCCAGCCACAAGTACATCAGGGAAAAAATTCTTTCTGCGCAATTTGGTGATAAATTGCTCAGCACCTTCTTTTGATGCCTTCTTCATCTCTTTTAATGCATAGGCGCCCTCATACATAACCGCAAAGTCATTATCAATTTCGCCCGCTTCAAAAACATTAAGAACATCGTCCTTTGCATTCTTTTCAAATGTAAATTTATATCTCATTTTTTATTACCTCCCTAACAACATATATAAATACTAAATTATAGTTCAACTAAAATTTCTGTCAATCTATTTGCAGGTTATCAAAAAAAAAGGGACTGCCAGCAATATGCCTCAATCCCTGATATTTTTGTAACAAGCCAGAAAAGCATGTATAAATTCCTTTCCAACTTGCTGAGTATATTAGCAAATCTCAAGGCAAGTTTCAACTAATTTTATTTTCCTTGTTCTGATGCCAACTTCCTTATTTTTTTCTGTTTATGTGATGCAAAATTAAATATATACAAACTATCAATTTCACAGCCTTCCCAGGCACCATAAGGCCATGAATTTAAGGAGAGAAATTACTTTTATTAGAAGTGTATGTGCGATACAATATATACTAAATCATGCATATTGATATGTTAATTTACAAGATTCGCACTCGGGAGGACATCTGATGAAAAATTTTTTCTTATTAAAGCTCCCCAAAGACCTGAATAATTTTTTAGAATATCAGGAATTATACGAAAGACATTATTTAAAAATAATTGCGTGGCTCGGTCTTCCCCTGATTGCCACACTTTTTTTCTACAATATTTATTCTTCCCGATACATGGAAACAGGATTCACTTTTATTTTATTTCTAATATTGTGCATCTTTTTAAAGGTTTTAAATAGTAATGACAGCAAGCAAACTATATCTAAAAAGACAGTTTTCATAAGTCGGGTAGTTATGGTGCTTTTTATACTTTTTTTAATATATACAATCGGCGTCACCCAGAGTATCAGCAAAACTCCTTTGACCATGGTATTACCGATATTTTTATTTTTCTCCACCCGACCAAAGGAAAAACTTTTCTGGATAGTGATAGTGGGTATATTATTAATCTATTTTATTCTATCTGCTAAGCTGAACCCTTCAGCAGCAGAATTATTTGAGTTTAAGACAAAAATATTGATTGCATATTCGATCCTGACAATGGTTGCCTTATTAGCATCAGCAATAGTGCAATCTGTTATTAAAAACCTATTCAATAATCAAAATGAGTTGCTAAAAAAGAACCAGGCGCTGAAACAAGAAATAGCAGACCGTGCCATTGCAGATATAGCACTTGTTAAATCCGAAAGAAAATATCGGGAATTGGTTGAAAGCATATACGAAGTAATATATTCCATGGATTCTAAAGGGATCATTACTTATATCAGCCCACCCATCGCTTTGATTATGGGTTACAAACCTGCTGAGATTATTGGCACACCATTTGTGCAATATATTCATGAAGACGATCTGGAAAGAATAATCAGCGCTCTTGAAAAGTTAAAGGATGGTAAGATAAAACCCAGTGAATATAGGGTGAAAACAAAATCAGGAGAATATCGCTGGATCAGGTCATTGAGCCGAGCTGCCAAGAAATTAGACGGAGATGATGATATCCAGGGATTGATTATAGACATAGATGAACAGAAACAGATTTATGAATCATTAAAGAAAAACGAAAAGCAACTTCAGACTATTTTTGAAAATGCCGGAGATGGTATATTAGTAATAATAAATTCAGATAAAAAAATTGTTCAAAGCAATAAAAAGATGCGGGATTTACTGGGTTATTCACAAAACGAAATAAAAGAACTCAGTATTTTTGATATTAACTCCCAGAAAAGGTTTGCTGATGCAATTGAACAATATGTGAAAATGGGAAAACAGGAAGTCATATTGTCAACTATCGTACCCATTGAAAAAAAAGACGGCACTGTTTTTTATGCTGATATAAGTTCATCATTAATCGAGCTTGAAAACAAAGAATGCCTTATGGGAATATTCAGGGATGTTTCAAAATGAAAACAGATAGAAAATGAAAAACTAAGACTGGAAAACCAGTTACTGCAATCCCAGAAAATGCAAGCTATTGGAACATTAGCCGGGGGCATTGCCCATGACTTTAATAACATCCTCTCACCTATCATCAGCCACGCAGAGATACTATTGTTAGACCTGGATAAGGACAATCAATCTCGTGAAAGTATTCAGGAAATATACGGAAGCTCAATGAGAGCAAAGGAACTTGTACACCAGATACTGACTTTTTCCAGGCAGGATGAGAGAGAGGTTAAACTTTTAAAAATTCAACCTATTTTTGAAGAAACTCTGAAAATGATAAGATCGACAACACCATCTACTGTTGTCATTCACTCGGGCTCTGATACAGACAGTGGTGTTATCAAAGCTGACTCTACACAAATACACCAGCTTATCATGAATTCTTTAACCAATGCTTACCACTCTCTGGAAAATTCTACAGGAGAAATCTGGATTAAACTTTCAACAATTAAATTGGACCTGTCCCAATTGCCAAAGCCGGGAATGATTTCCGGAGATTATAAACTCCTGTCCATTAAAGACACAGGAATTGGCATGGACAAATCAACAAGACAAAGAATTTTTGAACCTTTTTTCACTACTAAAAAACATGGAAAGGGTACCGGGCTTGGTCTTGCTGTGGTTCACGGGATAATTGAAAACTTAAATGGTGCCATAAAAATCAACAGTGAGCCAGGTAAGGGAACAGAGTTACAATTTTATTTTCCGGTGATTCAAAAAGCTTATAATGATGTAGAGATTGAAAAGAAACCTATTGAAAAAGGGTCCGGGAAAATTCTATTTATTGATGATGAAGAAGCGGTGTGTGATGTAACCCCTCAGCTTTTAAGCAAACTTGGATATCAGGTTGAACCCTATCAGGATCCCAATGAAGCCTTGACCGTTTTTCAGTCAGATCCCAATAATTTTGATCTTGTCATTACTGATATGACTATGCCCCAGATGACCGGGGACAAACTTGCTGAAAAAATATTAGCCACCAGACCTGATATTCCCATTATCATGTGCACAGGCCACAGCACTCAACTTGATGAACAAAGAGCAAAAAAAATGGGCATTGCTGATTTTGCTTTAAAACCGGTTACCCTGTCAAAATTTGCTGAAATAATTCAGAAAGCTTTAGCGTGATATTCTGATTGATTATTTGGTTCATACAAAAAAAGGAATTTAAGGTGAGTGCCAAAAATTCCTGTGTTTGCTGTGAATGGCGGAGAAAGAGAGATTCGAACTCTCGATGGGCAATAAAACCCATACTCGCTTAGCAGGCTAAAAGACAGGTTTCTTAATACCCTCTCAAAAGCGAACCACCCCTTTACTCCTGACTTTTCCAAATAATATCAAATCTTGAAAATACTTAGAACCCCCTAATTTTAAAATAAATGACACCAATTTTGACACCATTAAACACCAGTCGATTCAGAAAGTTCTTGTAAAAACTGATACATTTTAGGGTCATTTTTTTTATATTTTTTGTCCATTCTTGTTGAAAGCATTCCCTTATATTGTGAACGATCAAGAGCACTATCAATATAATCATAATGAAGCAAATACCAAAGTTCAAAAGCCTCATTTGTATATGCAATATCGATTTTTAGTTTCATCCCTTCTTTTCTCTTAAGCTTTTTGTTTATCTTTCTTTCTTCGTGCACAATTTTTTCAAATGCTTCATTATATACTTTTTGAGGAAAGTCATCACGATCAAAAACACACCATAAATGTTCAAAGAAGAAACCCTCTGCTAAAAACGCCTCCCATTTTTTAATTGCTTCTGCAACAAGTGAAATAGTACTCATGCCTATTCCTATTGCCTTTACTTTAATGTTCGATACTGGAAAGCTCTTAAAATAATTAGGCTCAGTTTTCTCACCTTCACAAACGATGAGAATACTATTTTTATACTCTCTAACCTGTCTACTTTTTCTTGTCAGTCCCCCTTGCTTTTTACGATGGTGGATATTATCACTCCCCATTATGCATCATCTCCTTCTAAAAAGGATTGAAAGGTCCCTAAAGAAGGAGTAGCGCCATATTTACCTAACAAATAGTCTTTATCATACGAAGCATCACTACGAACTTTTTTATAATCAGAGAGTGAATAAATCTCTGATTCACCATATTTATCTTTTTCAATAAAATAAATTTGGTCACGCCTTAACATTCTCCTATGCATAATAAGAGTATTATGAGTTGCAAAAATAAGTTGCGCGTTATTTTTATTTGTTTTTTTTGAATTAAAAAGCCCTATCAATTCTTCACACAAACTAGGGTGTAGCCTGGCGTCAATTTCATCAATAACAATGACTAACCCAAACCTCAATGCATCTAAAATAGGTCCGATAATTGCCAAAAACTTTTTTGAGCCAGATGATTCTTCTTTATGAAAATCAAGTTCCTCGTTACCTATTACTTCTTTATTCTTATTATACTTTTTATGATAAGACTTAGGATTGATAGACATGATATTATTGGTACCTTTTTTACCAAAACCTATTTTAATATTTTTTGGTAAAGAATTAAGGTCAAGTGGTTCTGGTTCTACAACAATATCTTCTATGCAAATATCAGCCGAGCAAAAAGCTTGAATAATTTTATTTTTCATCTCAGCATTGGCCATTATTTTACTAGTAATGTCATACAGATTAAGGTTTGCTATTGCAGAAAGGTCTACTAATCGCGCAAACCAATCAATGATACTTTTTGTAATAACTGCATTCTCGCCTTTAATATAATTGATAAGTGATAAAAATAATGTTTTATTAGCAATTTTTCCAGTTGCGTTATAAACCTGTTTCCCTTCACTAAACTTCTCACCGATCTTGATTTCATCGTCAACTCTCGTAAACAATCTTGATTCTTGAGCTGAAAATCGCCCAAAAAGCCATTCAGATAAAATTTTTTCTTTATCAACTTCAAATCCATATCGAAAAACAACATCTTTTGTTTCATTCTTATATCCAACACTACGAATCAAAAAAACCATTTCAAAAGTAGATGGTTTCGTATCACAGACAGAATTGAATTTAAAATGGGTAATTTTAATTTCCTTGGCAATTTTTGATGGTTGAACAGGAGCAAAAATAAAATTTTTCATAAAATTGATTGCTGAAAGAAAATTACTTTTCCCGCTCGCATTTGCACCATAGATTGCAGCACTTGATAAAACTTTATATTTCCCTGTATCAACTACAGCATCACGCAATTCTTTTTTTGAAGTAGCCGATGATGATGGAATCATACTCAAACTTGCCTGTTCTTTGAAAGATAGATAATTTTCAACTTGAAATTCTAATATCATATCTATATTCTCCTATATTTAAACTATTTCTCACTATTATTCTATTAATTTCTTATTATTATGAGAAAAAATCACAAATTGCAAGAGAATAATTATTTATTTATTTTTATTTACAACCTTCCATGGAATATTATAAGGACCGACTTCTCTTCATAACATCCTCAAGGCTATCAAGCATTGATGCATCAATCTTTTCAATATTTGTTATTGATCTCAAATAGACATCTGTTGTGGTTGCTCTTTTATGTCTTAAAAACTTTTGGACATGAATTAATGGCCACTTCATAGCAAGTTGGGATGCCACATGATGCCTAATAGCATGAAGCCCAAAAGGTTTAACTTTAGCTTTTTCACACAGCCTTGGCATTATTTTATCAATAGTATTTTTAGATAACTGTAAGCCTTGCTGATTAGAAAATAACCATGGTTTTTCTTCACTACAAAATTTCAATCTACGTGATAGGATATTTTTCAAAGCTTTACTCATATCAATCACGTCTGGCTCATAAACACCACTTTTTCGCTTCCGAGTCCAGAGTGTTAGAGCATTATTTTTAAGATCAAGATCGCTATAAATCATTTGCCTAATTTCTCCTGATCTTGCAGCAGTATGATAGGCTGTCATAACGATTAGCTGTTTTCCCGCTTGATGAATCAAAGATATGATCAAAAATTTTCTATTGCTATTGAATCAATCATGTCAA
>Ga0307988_1000345_pt1 | contig 33478 bp, 38 predicted proteins | sample EllFjometagen183_FD_203166 | JGI IMG/M metagenome (GOLD analysis project Ga0307988, IMG submission 203166) | Marine microbial communities from Ellis Fjord, Antarctic Ocean - #183 | ecosystem: Environmental > Aquatic > Marine > Unclassified | place: Southern Ocean | collected 2014-10-08 | reverse complement strand
GTTTGCCTTGATGAAGAAAGGCTACCAAAAGCTTCCCAAATCGGAACTGCATCGAGGAAAAGCAACGGCATGTTTTCCATTTCTGGAACCCGAATGCCGTCATTTTCAAGCTTTTCAAAAAACTTGAGCTTTTTCGCAGAAAATCTACAGGAAAATTCTACGTAGTCTCTAAGTTTTTTTCCAGATCCTCATCAAGTTGTTCCTGGTATGCCTCAAATTCTTCAGAGAAGCCTATGATCTCTTCTTTGAGTTCTTTATAAATAGGATCACTCAAAAGCTCTCTTGCTATTTTTTTGTCGAACACGACATCATTCCCATCATCCCCAGGCATACCTTTCCAATCTTTCAAAAGCGTATCGATCAAAAGATCAAGTTGAATTCTATCCTCAACTTCCTGAGCAACATCCTTGCCTCTTCGGAGTTGTTTTGTATAAGGTTTGTAAAGTCGTTTTAAAGCCTTTTTGTAACTTGGATTACCAGCCCTTGCAACTTTGACTTTCACACCATCGATCAATGCAAGATCAAACCATTGGCCTTCTGTTTCCATCTTAAGGTCTGTTCCATAGCTTTCTTTGATTTTTTGTAAATTAATTCCCATAATTTAAAATCCCCGTTTAAATTTTTGTAAGTTAATATGCAAAATAATAAAGTTCATTTTGCAAAGTTAATAATATAGTTATCCCCGTAAAATATTTTAGGTGATGGGAATTACACAAAGTACGGGGCTGACTTTGAAACCCATCAGATTATTAATTAGCCAGTATAAACAGTCGGGCTATCTGGTGCGGTATCGTAATCAGCATAAAATCTATCGATTTGTACTGAGACTCCAAGAGTTGGATCTACCAAGGCAGTCCATGAAAGGCTCTCTACCATATCTTGATCCTTCCCACCGGAATTCATGTCTTCACTGGAGATTATGACGTTCGGAAAAGAGAAGACATAGCCTTCTCCATCGGAATCGATAAGCTCATATGAAAGTGAAAATTTGGTTCCTGCAAGAAATTTTGCATACATGGTATCATCAGCAAAGTATGGACTCATTGATCCAGTTACACCGATATCTCCAGGGGAGATTCCAACATTTCCGGATTCTCCAACGGCCTTAATGCCCCTGAGAGCATTTCCTATGGAAAAATCAAGTCCCTGAAAATAAACACCAGAGGAATTCATCAACGCTCCATCAACCCTGATCCCGCCAAGATGAGAAATGGCATTAAATACATCAGTGCCCAAGGCAGTTGTTATTGTTGATGGGCTTTTGGTGCCAGTATTATAAGAAAGAGAAGTCTTTCCCATAAAATCAAAGGACCCTGTGATCGGGGAACTTGCCTGTGCTGACAGTGAAAATGAATTAACCATCATCCCTGAGTAAGAAAACCTGTGGACTGTAGCCAGGTCGTTAAGAGCCTTTTCAAAATAATATGAAATTGGCACGGAACCAGCCGAGGTTTCTGCGGTTGTTGGATTCCTTACCATGCAGCCTTTAACGGAAACATCGGCTGTAAGAGCTTCATCAGCCAGGGCGTATGTACTTTGAAGCACTATAATAAGGTCTGAGGTTTTTGATGCAACTTTAAAAACTCCGTTATTGGCAGCTTCATCCATTCCCAAAAACTTTACAAATTGACCGGCAACGACATTTGTAAAAGGCGTTCCGGCAGAGGCAGAGATCGTTTTGGTTGCAGCTACTACAGAGGCAACTATTGTGACATCGGTGGCTGTTCCCCACCTTTTCCACAAGGCCCCTTCGAGCAATTCATCATACGTTCTTGCAGCAAGCTCAAGATCTAAGCCGCCAGAAACTTCTTGACCAGTTTCTATGACGTCTTTTACTTGCCTGGACTGATCAATTAAGTTTGATGAAATTGTTTCTTTTGAAAATTTAAGACTTTCTCCAGTGTAAGGCATAAACTTCATAGCCCCTGACTCCGGGACCATTCCGTAAGTTGCCTCTTCAATCATAGCAAGTGTTACAGCATTGCTTGATGCAAAAACAGTCATAAGACACTTCTCCTATTGCTTTTGCAAAAGCTGAAACGAAACGCGCACTAATATTCATATCGAACTAAGTTTGGGAAAAACTCTAAGAGGACCTTAAAGAATTAATGGAATGATAGTCAAATGTTAAGGAAGACTATTTTGAAAAGATTGAAATTAACTTGTTGTTTGAAGTGTTCTCATACCAAAACCTATTGCCAAATTGCGAAGATACCATTTACCATCATCTCCATCTCTGTTTATTTTCAATGAATTGAAAGTGATATTATCAACGGTTTTGGCTCTGAATACTGCAAAAAGACTATCTGTTAATTGATCTACTTTGGCAAAACCATCTTCAACCCTCACATATAGCTTAAAAGCCATAACGCCTGGAGTGATATAAACACCAGTGTTGGGCCCATTTATTGTTTTTAAAAATTCATCTTGCCACATGACAAAAGTATAGATCCATGGGTCAGGCGTTTTAACATAATCATCACCAGCATTGTCACCTTGAAAGACAATGGAAGTTTTTGTCCAGTTACTTTCCAGATGAGAAAAAAGAGAAATTCTTCCACTATTTAATGACATCTTTATACCTTTGATCTAATAAATTGTTTATTTGAAGATATGGATAATAACCACTTTTCTTCCAGGTGGATGATACTACTTTTCCATATTCCACATCTTTGGCATGACCGGTTGTGTTGAAAATATTAACAGAATCTCCACACTTGATGGTTTTAGCCTTTCTTATCTCATTGTCAATAAATTGCTTTGAATTACTTTCACTGCCTGTTGCCCTGTGGTGAGAAGAGCCTCCCTTGTGATTTATACTTATTTTATGATTTGCATCATATTCACCTTTAGAATAGTCCTCTCCCGCATGTGGTGATTTTGAAAAAAGAGATATCAAAGCAACAATGGCAATTTCCTGTTGTTTTTTGGCAACTTTTTCTTTTTGCTTTTTAAAAAATTCATCGATGCTTGATTTACCACTCATTTTCTGACTCTTTTACTATGGCTTTATACATTAAAGTAACACCGGCTGGTCGAATTGTCTTCAACCTGACAATCTTATAGATTATCCCATCAGCTATTATCTCAACTCGATCCTGTTCTTTTAAATTTGGAATATCACCTATTGTTTTACCGGCATGAAAAATTAATTCAACTTCTTCAGGGTTAATGATGTCTTCACTCTTTATTTCAGACTCTTTAAATATACCATGACAGACATATTCATCTTTGAAAGTCTTTCTCTTAGCTGTTTCTTTATCATAATCTCCATCTTTTCCATGGATAACGAGAGTTATTGCAATCCCATCTTTTTTAAGGGCTTGATATACTTTTTTAGCAGCTAATACCCAACGATTATTCACGGATCACCCTCCTCCACGAACAATTTTCATTCTCATACCAACTTTTTTCAAATATGATTTGATCATGTTTTCCACAGCAGTATGAATAACTGCGGAACTGCCACTTGCGAAGTATTCGGTTTCGTTCACTCCGTCTATGGCTTCTTTTTTAATTCCTGGCGAAATATCTGGCAGTAGAGTCCCGGGCGATCCAATTTCCTTAAGAGCCCCAATACATTGAGCATTTTTTATTTTTAATGGAACACCGGAAGTGAAAGTGTCTGATTTCCAATTTTGAATAGATAGAAAATCAAAAGCTTTTATAAGGGCTGCTTCTTTTGCAAGCAAAGCTGTTGTTGCCCAGGAATCATTTTGTCGACTAAGATGAAAAGCATCTGCTTCTTCAATAGTCGCAAGGGAATTCCCTACAAGAAATGTTCCGACATCTAATATTAAGGCCATAAGAAGCCCTCCTTTAAGGTGTTGGTTGACCGGATTGAATTATTTTAAAAATAGCAAAAGTAAATCCAATTAAAAAAACAAGGGCAGTAATACCACCCGCATAAAACTGAACTTTCATTTTATTTATTTTAGCATTAATTTCTTCATGAGCTTTTGTATGCTCTTTTGTATCGTCTTTGTATAACTTCTCATGACTATCTATATAATTTTTTTGCCCTATTTGATCATCTTCTAACGTCTTTTCTATTTTTGAAAAGGACGTTTCAAGATGCTTAAGAGCCTGTCTTGTTAAATCTTTCTGTCCAGAATTTGCAAGAACAAAAGCGTTGATGGCAGCATCCAGAGCAGAATGCATCCGATCATAAACACTTGTGCAAAATTCAGGCGTATATTCTTTTGGGGCTTGATGATCCGCCATGTAAAATTTCCCTTACACTTTTCAAGTTTGTTGCAACGTCAGTCCATAATGAAACTTTATCTTCCAAATCTTTTTCATTGTGCTTGACAATAAATGTTACTGCCCCTGAAAATATACTTCTTATTGGGTCCATCACTTTTTTTTCATCAGTGATGTATAGGACTAAAATGTCTGGAAATTTTTGTAACAATCTTTCTCCTGTCACAAAGCCACCAGTATCGTTAAAGCCAGTGTCAATTAAAACTAAATCGAAATCTTGTGCTTTACATAAGATTTCGATTTGCTTGTGAGAGGTTGCTGTAAAGATTTTCCTTAATCCGATATGTAAAAGCGTTTTTCTTACTGCTCTTAAATATTCTACCTCCTGATTACAGATAAGAATTTTGATATCAATTATATTGCACATCATTATTATTCTTTCTTTTTAGGGCGGCCTGGTTTCTTTTTGACTGGTTCGTCAACTATTACTGGCTCAACCGGTTCAACTACCGGATCTTGAGGAGTGTCTGTGTCGGACGTTACACCTGGTTGAATTGGTGTTTTTTGAATTGGTGTTAACCGTCTTTTTTTTAACTCCATTCTTCTTCTTGCATGACCTTTTGACATAATAAATCCCTTTTACTTTTTGTTGGCTGTCCTGAGAGATTAATCTCAGGACAGCGCATTTAGTTAAATCAGATTAGTTAGTCTCGATCATTGCAATCCGAAGATTCTTTTTCTCATAGACACGATCCCAATTGGATGCTGTTGCAACTTCTGCATTGGTAGGTGCTTCGCCGGCAACAGAAGTTTCGACCCATTTAATCCCTCTTGGATGAAGGAGGAAATGACGTCTGGTGATAAAATGCGTATCACTGGCAAGTGCATCTCTCTCGAATTCAGAAGGAACAGGAGCCATACCTTCGCCACGACCAATTGCGCCTTCAGCGAAAAGGAAACTCTGATAGATAGTACCATCAGTGGTTCCAGCTCTTGTTGGGCAACCGTCATCGATTATGACTCTTTTATCAAGATAGAAAGGAATCTTTGTACTTACAGTGGAAGGCTGTTTGTAATCGATCAATTCCTGTTTGACAAGATCAGTCAGGCATTTAGAATGCATTGCAATTGCAGTAAACCTATCCTGGGCATCACCAAGCAAAGCTTGACCATCAACGATGGCTTCGGGACACATGACGGTAGGAGCTGCATTGTTCCATGCCAACTGATTGGCAAGAATTTCTACGCCGTGTTTGTGAATAAGGTCACCGGAATCATTTGCAAGGTTGTCTGCAAAGATGCCTTTAAGGGTTGCAATAAGAACAGCTTGTTCTTTTCTCATCCAGAAGGAATGGATAAGATTGGCAATAACCATCAAAGGATCAGTGCCGGACAGTGCGCCGGAAAGATCATTGACGGAACGAGCGTCACCACGAAGATGCAGTCTTGCATAGTCGTGTGCTGTCCCGATTTTACCTGTGGTTAAAGGAGTGCCATCAGAAAGAATCTGATCGTCACCTGTCAGGTCAGAGAAGAAAGGCATTTTAATAGTGTTACCACCACCAAGGGCCAACTTATCAAGATTAGGGTCAGGTACAACAATGCCAGATTCGATCAGATTGGATTTTGTTGCAGTCAATTCCAGGAAATACGGGTCCCAAACGTCAGGGATTAAAATATCTTCAATTTTTACTTTTGCCATGGTTTATTCTTCCTTTTTTGCCGCATCCTTTAATTTATCAAAAAGTTGCGGATCAGTGGTTTTTAGGATGGCTTGTTGGGTGAGGTTTCTGGTGTCTTTGGCAAAAGGATTGTTTTGGGTGAAATCATCACCCCTGTTTCCTTGTGAGCCAGAACCGCCAGCTTTTTTTTCAACTTCAAAAATACCCTCGCCACTGAATTCAGGTTTTTCCTTGAATTCAAGAACAAGCTCTTCAATCGACATGGGCTTGCCGGAGTTGTTAAATCTTGGATTTTTCTTTTCATCGATTACAAGTGCAGAATAGTCGCCATCTTTAGTGGCTCGAACGTCAACAAAAGGAGAAATATGCGGCATTAAAATAGGGATATTCCCTCTTTCTTTTGCCAACTGTGCGGTGATCTCTTTATCCTTAAGGTGTATTTTAAGGGTCGATAACATGTCTGTGTTGGACTTGTCTTTTGTTTCGGTTGTTGTCCTGAGTTGTTCAAGTAATGCGTCTTTCTCGGATGAATGAGTGGAAGTCAAACCTTCCAGGTCCGTCTTGTGCTGATCCTTGAGCCGAGTTTCGAGTTTTTCCCATTGCTTCTCGTCTTTCAGCTTTTGTTTTTCGCGTTTATTTTGTTCAAGTTTTAGCGTTTCAAGTTCAGTTATAGATTTTTGGTATTCATCCAGGTCAACGTCTTTTAGCTTGTCGATGTCTAATCCGGCGATCTTATCGGTTAGAGCTTTGAACTTCTTTTCGAACTCTTTACCTTCGGTCCGAACGGTTTTCATGGTTTTGCTTAAATTTGTAACATCAGGGTGGTCTACCACCCCATCGATGCTTAGAACAAAAACATCACCTTTCTTTTCGTAAAGTTTCGCAATCTCTTCTGATAATCCGTCAAGTGATTTAACAACTGCTTTCAGCTTCATTTAAAAATTCCTTTTACTTAGAAATTAAGCGATCTCCGCGTTAATTTTTCTTTTAAGCATCTCGCTTAAAATTTGTATGTTTCCCAATTAATATGGTAGTTCAAAAAGAACTACTTTTATGTCCTTTTTGAACTATTAAGGGCAATGAAGTCAAATTTTTGAAAGGACAAAATTTCGGGGCTAAGAAAAAATGACGCAGTTTTTGGATTTATTAAATTATTATACGTTGTATCAAACGGCCAAGAACCTTCCTGCACATGAGCTTGCGGAGATAGCAGGTTGTAGTTCTATCAATATAAGTTTTTGTAAGAAAAAAACTAAAAGCATTGATGCATTAAAGGATTCTCTAAGAAAAAATCCTGAAAAAAACGGTGTTTTCTTTAGAAAAGCACTGGATGTTAGCAGAAAAGATATAAATGCCCTCTTTATTGTTCTTGAAGTTACAAATCCCGGGCTGGTTAAAAAAAGACATATTTTTTCTACTATATGTGACTTTGAGCTTGATGAGATTAAAACCAGAGCTGCTGTATTTAAAGCATCGGAAAATCATTTATTGGATCACGAAATAGCAGCACAGATTGGCGTTCCTATAAAACAGGTAAAGGCCTATCTACAAAATCTTCCTGTTGCAAACCCCAAGACCCCTCAGTTTGAATTTCTCAGAAGAGAAAGCCATGTCCGAGAATTTTTTAATGTTTATCCGTATTCAACAATAAGTGAAGCATCAAAAGCTTTAAAGATGTCAGTGAAAGAAACCCGTGTGATCGTAGAGGATCTGATCAAGCACGGTGAGATTATTAAATTCAATAACATGCCAAGGCCTCTCGAATTCGAAGAAAGAAAATTGATGGTCATCGAATTGAAGAAACAAAATCCTGGTCTAAGTGAAAAAGAAATCTCATTGCAACTTGGAATATCCATAAGCCAGGTCAGGCAAGCAATACAGGATACTATTAGAATCTGGCAGATGGAAAAAGTCGTTAGCTATGATTTCTATTCACTGAATATGCTTGAAGAGCTTAATGAAATAAAAAAAGAAGCAATGGAAAGGCATAAGGCCTCCAATGCTTCAAGTTCTCGTTGGCTCGAAATTTTTCTTATAGCATCTCAAAAACAAATCGACATGCTCGGCCTTAAAGCTCCGGAGAAAATAGATATTAATAAAAAAGTTGTTGTCTCAAAAGAACAACGAGACTCGGTTGTTGACGCATATATGGCAACCGAAACCCTCGATGTTGAATTTGAAAAAATCGAAGTTACAGGGAGTTAAAATGTACAAAGACAGTTTTTGTTCGGGTGACAAGTTCATGTTACCAACCAATCCAAATTTTCTTGAGGATACTTTTATTATCACAAGAACACGGCGTCTAAGTGGCTCGTATATGCTGGATGCCGTGTGCGATGGAGAAGAGTCTATCAGTATTTCTGTAAACTCAAGAGAGGTGGAAAAAGTTCATGGATGATACTTTTGGAAATAATGAGGATGTATTTGATCCTCAACCCAAAGATTTCGCATACACCAGGCTGTTGTCTTATATAAGGATGCAAATGCCATCCTATATAATAGGTAAGCATCACAAACTGATCGCTTATTATCTACAAAAACTTGAACGTGGCGATGTTACTCGGTTGGCAATATTCATGCCCCCTCGACATGGCAAAACCATGTTGGCCTCAGAATTTTTCTCATCATGGTACATGGGTCGTAATCCAAAGCACGAAATTATTTTTGCAAGTTATGCACAAGATAGATCGGACGATGTTGGAAAAGCTGTCAGGGATTTAATGTTATCGGATGTTCACGAAGATGTTTTTCCAGAAGGTAAATTACGGGTCGATGCCAAAGGCACAAGGAAGTTCCAAACCATACAAGATGGAACTTTTTTTACTACTTCATGGAAGGGGGCAACAACTGGTCGTGGAGCAAATCTTCTCGTCCTTGATTGACGATTTGATTAAGGATCGTGAAGACGCCTCTTCAGACACGAACAGAAGGAAAAGAGAAGAATGGTTTTCCTCATCAGGTTACACCCGATTGATGGCAGATGAAGGATCTCCTGAAGGTCGAATATTATTAATTATGACCAGGTGGGCTTATGACGATATTGCAGCTTACCTTTTAAATCAACTGGCTCATGAAAAGTGGCATATATTAAATTGCCCCGCCGTTGCAGAAGAAGATGATATGCTTGGAAGATTGCCCGGGGAAGCGTTATGGCCTGAAAGATACCCTGTTTCTCGACTTGAGAATGTTAAAAAATCGGTTATCTCTACTGACTGGACAGCTCTTTACCAGCAGCGCCCCTTACCAAAAGAAGGTGGGATGTGGAAACTGTATTGGTTCAAAGAATATAACGTCCATCATTTAAGAAAGATAGAGGATCTATCAAAAGACCGGCAGGAAGCGCCGAGTGAATTAGAGTGGTTTCATAAGATAGTTATGAGCCTTGACACGGCTTATAAGACTGATCAAATGAACGACCCTTCTGTTATTACTGTATGGGGTTACACTAAAAATCGGCAATACCTTCTTGAAGTTTTAAAAGAAAAATTGGAATATCCCGAGCTTAAAAAATGGATCATTCGATGCCACAAGAAATATGTGGCCTGGAACTTTGGTCCTGTTCCCGTTTTAATCGAGGACGCTGCAAGTGGCCAGTCTTTAATTCAAGATTTCAAGGTATCTGATTATAAGATTCCAGTGATACCCATCACTCCTGTTAAGTCAAAAGTAGTTCGAGCAGAACATGCCTCTGGCTATGCCGAAGGTGGCAATATTATTCTGCCTGAACGAGCATCTTGGAAAACAGATTATGAATCAGAGTTCGCTCAATTTCCATTTGGAAAAAATGACGACCAAGTGGATTCCACGAGTCAATATATCAATTGGTTTTACAAACCTAAGAAAAAGAAACGAAAAGGCAAAGTTTATTATAAATAGGAGAAATTTTTATGAACATTGGAGAATTAAAAAGAACAGGTGCTATTCATGACATGTTCGAAGCGGATTGGTTATTTTATGGAAAAGCATTTAAAGCCGGAAGACCTTTTATAAAAGAAACTTTGTTTCAGCACCCAAGCGAGACAGCGGCTAATTATAAGGTAAGACTTAAAGAAGCATATAATTTCCCATACTGTAAAAATATTGTCAGTATTTACAATTATTTTTTGACAGAAAAACCAGCAATCAGAGAAATTCATAAATCTATTTCAGATCGGACAGATTGGATAAATTTTGGAAAAAACTGTGATTTTTATGGCTCTAATTTTGATGCGTTCCTGAATTCATCTCAAAAACTATCTGGTGCATATGGTGTCGTTGGGATTCTTGTCGATCACCCAAATGGTATTTTTAAAAAAGATGATGAACTTGCCAGGCCGTATTTATCATTATACACCCCTAATAATATCCTTGATTGGGAATATGAAAGAGATTTCACAACAGGCCGCCCTAAGCTGACTCGCCTGAAATTAAAAGAAGGAGAACGAACATATCTTCTTTGGACACCGGATAAGTGGACCAAATACAGATTAAATGCGAATGGAACTACTATTGAGAATGAGATGACAGGAGAAAATCGTCTTGGAGAAATACCGTTTGTTTTTCTTCCAAATGTTAAAGATACTGATTATCCATATCTTGGAGTTTCAGACATTGAAGATGCCAGTTATGTTAATGGTGCTATAATCAGGACCCTTAGTATGGCAAGTGAAGTTGTTAAGATGGCAGGGTTTCCGATGTTGTTACTGCCATTTCAATCTGATAATCAATTTTTAGAAGATGATGATTCTGAAGATGAACTAATCATCAGTGAAGATACTGTGCTGCAGTTTGATCCGGATACAAAAAATGGAAAACCATCATGGCTTGAATCTCCTGTGGAAAGTTCAATTGATGCAATCCTTAAATACCTTGATCATCTATGTAGTGAAATGTATATGGCTTGTAATTTGTCAGGGCTCAGGAAAGAGAAAGAAAAAGCTCAGACAAAATCTGCTACCTATTTGCGTTTTCAATTTAATCAGACCAATGCTGTTCTCTCTAAAAAAGCAGAGGCAATGGTAGAGGCAGAAAGACTGATCTATTATTTTTTTGCAAAATGGAGAGATATAGACACGAATGATCTTGAAGAAAAAGTTAGTGTTCATCGTGTTGAGGAGTTTAGTATTGATGCTCTTGAAACTGAACTCGAAAATATGATCAAGTCCACTGAAAATGTAATGTCAAAAACTTTTAAAGCCAAAATGCAGACAAGGATCGCAAAGAGAACATATCCTGATCTGACTGCAACTGAAGTTAAAACAATAAAAGAAGAAATTAAAACAAGTCTTGATGAAGAAGAAAAAGAAGCAAAGGCAAAAACCGAAACTGAAGAAACTAAAATCAAAGACGCAGCCTAAGTAAAAATAAAAAACCCCAAGATTCAAGCGCAAATGAATCTTGGGGTTTTGACTCAAAGAAAATGGCAATAAACCTTGAGTCAAAGATTTTACAACTTAAGCTGCTAATTTTTTAATGAAGGCCTTTTCACCGAATGGTACTGGTTTATCTTTTACATAATGCCAGAACTCACCAACAAAAAGAACCGGATAACCTGGGTCTTCCCCGAAATCACCTCTCCAAACATCGAGATCAGTGAAATAGATCAAACAATCAGGCACTATGCATTCGTCTTTGAAGTGTTTCCAAACGGGCAGAAAACTTGTTCCTCCGCCACCATAAGTTTCGTAATCAATTTCTTCATGCTTCAAAAACTTTTTCGGGTTATAAATTTTGTAATCACAAGAAACAACATGCAGTTCTTCATATTCAATGGAACTAATCAAGCTTTTAAATTCGGCCATAAAGGCTTTAAGCAACATCTTATTTATTGAACCTGATGTATCAATTGCGACGGCAAGCTTCAAAGAGTTGTTAACTTTAAGACTCGGCATTATCACATCCCCGAAGGTGTACCTTTGATTTGGTACCATCCAGTTATAGTGAGATTGACATGATATATTTACAAATCTTGCAAGTAGCTCTTTCCAGGAAACATCGGTACTGACTATATCATCCAAAACTTCACGAAGCATACTGCCCTCTCCGGCTCCGGCTCCGGCACCATTTGTCAACTGATCCGTCATACTTATTACTGATTGTATTTCATGTTCTTGGACATCTTCTGGAGCATCTTCAACAGTGCCGTATTTTTTGACTTGCTCAAGCATTTTGTCAAATTCTTCTTGCTTTGGATCTGGTTCTGGCTCCGGTTTTGGACTTGGCTTTGGATCCAATTCACTATCTGGCTCATCATCGGAATCAGTGGCGTTGTCTGCTTGACCATCTGCTTGACCATCTGATTGATCATCTGATTGATCATCTGATTGATCGTCTGATTGATCGTCTGATTGATCGTCTGCTTGATCAGATGACTCATCATCAGGCTCACCACCAATACCATCTCCACCATCTCCACTCCCGGGACTTGAGGGTGGCGGATTAACTTGGTCTTTGAAATTGTCACAAATATCTTCGTACACCTGTTCAGTTGAATACCCTTTGTATTTTAAATCATATAACCCATCGGCCGGCACTTCTATTTTCATCATTTCGGTCAACATTAAATTAATTACATAATCACCGGCAATATTCCAAACCTTTTTGTTTCTGGTACCGCGTCTAAAAGAGTGACCCAGGATAATGTGACAAATTTCATGTTGAAAAATATATAGTTTTACTTTTAGTGTTAATGTTTTGATAAAATCCGAATTATAAAAGATCGATTTGCTATCCGTAGCCATTACTTCAACTGAAGTTGTTGGTACAAGATCGACACTCAATGCGATATTTCCAAAAAAGGGATAATCCAACATCAACCTGAGTCTGGTATCTTCCATTTGTATTTTCCATATAGAGTGTTGTTATTTAAGCTGCTACATTAACCTGTGCTGTGTTTTGATGTGGCGTCATGCCGGGAATATTCATGATGTTGTCAAGCTTTGCAAGTATATCATGAGAAGTTTTGGCAGCCTCTTTTCTGAGGTTTTTATCTTTTCTCAGATCATCAGGCTCATACCCGCCAAGAGAATCTTGAAGTTCTTTTGTCATATCTTCAAGGGCCTTGTTTTCAAGGATGTTTAATTCCGGCAGGACCTCTATCAATTGATTAAAGTTCTCAATCATTGAGTTTCTGAAAATAGCATCTTCATCGGAAAGTCTTTCGTGCATATGTTCAATTGTTGAGTGAATTCTTTTCCAAACTTTTTCCATTGATTCGGCATGTTGAAGTTCCACACGATCTTCAATTTGCTGACAGATCTTTTTTTGCTCAAACTCAGGAATATCAACTCTGAAATCAGAAGACTCTGGAACCTTATAAAAGTCTGATTCAACAGCAAACTTGTCTTTCATTTCATGTAAGTCCGGATAATCAGCGGATTGATATAAATCATTTAGCATATAACTTGCATCAGCCACGAAGGTTGAATACCCTGCTAAAAATACATCAACGTGAGTTTGTAATTCTCTTTTAATCTGTCTGAGAAAAGTTGAATAATCGGCATGTTTGGCACTTGGCAGCAACCGGCCCCCATCATTGTCCCAGGGAAGAGTGTTAGCATTATGGTATTTTTTCATAGTGCTGATGGTTTCACGAATTGCTTTTAAATGTTTTTTATCAATTAATGCTTTTGAAAAACTTCCTGCCTGTTTTTCGGCTTTCTTGTTTTCAAGCAGCTCTATTGTTGCTTCTTTGTCTGTTATTCTTGCAGACCAACAGGATGTGCTGAGTTTTGCTATCATGGCTTTTTTTGATAAAATGCCGGAAACGTCAATTTTTTGTTTGGTTTTTTTATTATCTTTTTCGTTATCTATTGTTGTCATGTTTTGCCTCTTTAAAATAATTTTATAATTTATAATTTTTACCATTCATGAATATCAAAGTCTGTTCCAATCATGCTTTTACCCATAGAAGAATACACATGAAGATAGCCAACATAATTAGATATCTGTATAGTTGAGCGTTTTCCTTTACCGCATCTGTCGCAATCTTATGAACATCCAATGTCTTGCTCACAAGATTTATATGCCAGTGAATCGGGCAGTCAGGTGAGATGGAAAGCATCTCTGGATTTTCTGGATTTTCCTTGCAAGTACACCCCTTTTCTATTGCGAGTGTGCTTCCTGGTGTAAATTTGGTTGACTCTGAAATCATCATATTTATGCTGCCCTCTTCATTATACCTTGGTTTTTAAGAGCCCAATCAGTATAGGCACCTGTCGAGTGATTCTCGACATCTGCTGACTTGCAATCATACTGGAGTAATTTTACCTGAAAATCTTTTGGAAGACGTTCTGCAAACTTAACAATATTATCCATATACTTCGGTTCCGCCATGGCACTGACAGCCGAGCAGTATGCAAAGATTACATCGGTTTGGCCTTGTGGAATTGTAACACTATCAGGATCGGTTAATATTTTTCTTGGATCTTTGAGATTGTTATATAATCTCCTGAATCCATCAAATATAACTGCATATCCTTGACCACAGGCTCCCTGGATCATCGCCGTTTCTAATTTAGGATCATTTAATTCAAGATTCAAACAATCTGAGACAGCTTTGTTCCCTCTTGGTGATGGGCTGTTCGTGAGATCCATTGTTGGTGCAAAATTTGAAAGCATTTCCAAACCCTTCCATCTAACGAAGCCAATAACTTCCGGACGGATATTTGCTTTAATTGCCCACTCGACCCAATCTTCAAGATTTGGAATCAGGTGCAATATACTTGTCATTCTGGATTTCACTGTTTCGATAACACCAGATCCGCCAGCGTGATGTGTTTTATCGTTGGTGCATACTACAAATGTAACGAAATCAGATATTTTATGATCCCCAATCTCCCGGGCCTGGAACATATGCATTACTGCAGCCTGAACTGAGATGTTGGCCTGGATCAAATCATCCACCAGACAAACCGTTGGCCTGGTTGCCGTGACTAATTTCATCAATGTATCAAAAGGTACGAAATGTGCTGACTTGGTTTCTTTGTCGTAGACCGGAATTCCCCTGAAATCAACTGGCTCCGAAATAGCCGGATACATGGTAACCAAATCATATCCGAGTTCTGCTGTTACTTGATTGGTAATATCTGTTTTTCCAATCCCAGGCTCTCCAACAATCATTAGTGGTCTTCTTGCCTCAAAGCTTTTCTTAAATATCTTCCTTAATTCGTTTGGTGTAATTTTAAACAATGCCATTGCCATTTTCTTGTTTCTCCATTCTAAAGGTTGAGCTGTAAAGTTATTCTTTACAACTGGTTAATAATCTCAAAAAAATAATAAAAAATAGTTTTGATTAATAAGATCAAAATTAAACAAAAAATAGTTTCGATTTACCTGTTTTTAAATAATACCTTGATATCATATGATTGCAAAATAGTCTACATTTATATGCTAATATGGGCTATTTTTTATTGACAGGGTGTGTCTTTGGTGTGTATGATAACCACATGATACGAACTCAAATTCATCTAACAGAAAATCAGCATAAAAAAATAAAAAATACTGTCCGTAAAACAGGCATCAGTAAGGCTGAGTTTATTAGGCGAATAATTGACTCATATTTTGAGCACCAGGAAACTAAAAGAGAAATTAATACCCACATAACAGGAGAATCACATGACCAAAGTTGAGTTACATCCGAGCGGCAAAGAAATTCATTTTGACCCAAAGTGGCATAAGTACACATGCCCGCAACTACCACTTAAAAAGTTTGTTAGTGGCACCAAGTTTTTAGGAGGCTTTTTCACTCCATTTGACAAAGAAGGAATCTCAAAAAAGTATGCAGCAAAACACGACATGGAACAAGCTGCTGTAATTAAAATGTGGAACCGGAAAGGTGAAGTCTCAAGAGAGGCAGGAACCTTGATTCATGATTATCTTGAAAACAGGTTGCTCGGTCTTGAAAAATCCCATAAGGAATCATGCTTCTTTCCTGATTTCGATGTAACAGCATCAGCCATGAGTAAAATTGAGTATGCTGACCAGGCTCTTGAAGAATTTTTGGACACATATGAATTCATCCAGGCTGAAATGATCGTTGCCTCATTGACCCACAACATCTCAGGCATGATTGATATACTCTGCCGGAATAAAAAAACAGGATTGCTTACTTTTGCAGATTGGAAAACCAATGCCAAAATTGACTTTACAAATCCATGGCAAAATGGTCTTCACCCAATCGAACATCTTGATGAATGTTCATATAATAAATATAGTCTTCAGATGTCTTTGTATCAACGCATCGCCACAGAAGAAGGGTATCTTACCGGCAAAGATTGTATTTCCGACAATGTAGATCGTGTTATTATTCACATCAGAGATGATGGTTATAAGATGATCCCTTGTCCTGATCTCTCAACCGAAATTGACAATATGATTGAAGTCAAAAAAGCTAAAAAGGCTGCATAATGGAATCACATTATTTCAAACAAGAAAAAGCGGATACTGGTGATGTCTTATTGGGAATGGCTGTCTCTCAAGGATATGTTCCTCACAATTGCCTACTCGGTGGATTTATTGTTATGAATGAAATAAAAAAAGGCGATGACCCCTGTGCTGACTGTGAAGGTCCCAGGGAAAAGTGCTTTGGTAGACCCAGGATACTATCTGATTAACATTTAATTTTACGGGGCTGCCCGGCTGTTATGTTTTAGTCATTCATAGCAGCCGGGCTTCTTTATGATGAACAATAAATGGTTTGATATTAAAGAAGCAATCGTTTTTATAAAGAAGTCCACTGACACCCTGGACATGGGAAACAAAGACGAGTTGCTTGCCAACTTTCAGAATTTTTGTGGTGAATATCGCTTAAGAAACACAAGAGCTTCTTACAAGGAATATCGATCTGTCTACAGGGTGGTTTATGGGATTGATCTTCCCATGGACAGGCCCGTTAAGAAATCTAAAACCACCGAGACTCAGTTGGATCTGTTTTGATCATATATATGTTCGTGAAAGTGTTTTCATGAACATGCTATAAGTACCTGTTTTTATTAACCAGCAAGGCCATACCTTTTGCAATCGTCACACAAAATGTCACTATCGAATAAATCATAATTGACCGCTCTGCCGGAAAAATTCCTTGCAAGAAACCGTCATTTCTTCCACCGACTGTGAAGGCCTATCAGGGCCTTTGTTTTTGAAGATCAATAACAAAAGAAAGGGAATCTATAAGATATAAAAAAGTTTGAAACAGAGTTTTCTAAAATTATTTCTAATCCAATAAAATTTACAGTTGAACCTGAAGAGGAAAAAATACAGGGCACTACATATTGTGATTGATTGCTTTTGAATAAAACCCGGCATAATAGAGGATAGTCTGGGGGCTTTCCCCCGCCCTGAAAAAAATGCGGATAAATTGCCAGAAGTCAACGCCTACCCCTATTTTTATAGTTGGCATATTAGACAAGAACGATATCAGTTTTTCTTTTCTTCTTTTCCTGCCAATATTTCAACCACTTTTTTATTACTACGTTTCTTTTTAATTTTAACCAGAAAGTGCCGTTAGTTTCGAAGATGTTAAAACCTCTTCAAAGATTTTTTGTAGGCTTGAGTGATACTCAAAATTTTCGGGTTCCTTCATATATCGTTCATGGATATAAGCAAACCCTCCATTCGCGAACTCTTCAAATATTCCCACTAAATTATTGACTCGTTTTTTTAAATCGGTTTCATTCAAATCATCCATTTCTAATGTTGAAAAATCGAACTCGGCTTCTGTGCGTATTTCATCAATAGATAAAAGGGCCATCAAGAAGGTGCTAAGTATTTTTAGCTTATCTGAGGACCATTCATGAACGGTATTGAAAGTTTTAATTTCATGCCCTTGTAATTTGACTCTTTCATTCCTATGAAGCCCAATCGCAAATGCATATAGATACAATTCATAAAAGGCACCAAAGCCTGAATATTTTTTTGAAGACTTGCCAAAGTTGGCTAAATCATCTCGAAGATCATCTCTATATTTTTTGATTACTTTAAATTTTTTAGACTTTATATCGTTCCAAATAATATTTTTCATTGTGGGTTTCCCATATAGTTTCATTCAGCAATTATAGTGTTTATTGTTTCTCGCTCATGCTGTTCTCTTCCGTGGGCATTGTTAATATAAATTCGGGCATTCAGATATGGACTGTCCTTTATTTCTTCACCTAATTTATTTAGCTTTAAACCATCTCCACCGGAGTCATCATCGATTAAATCTTTGACGAAGATAATAGTTTGTCTAAAGCTATCTGGAATACAATAAAAGAAATTTTTAGTTAAGATAGATGACATTTCAGAGACAGGGGCATCTGCAATGAGTGGATAGTTTTGGCTTTTTCCAATTTGCACGATACCCATGAGCAGTGCTAGCTGCTTCATCCTTTGGAAAGCTGAACCTTGGCCTGTTAACACACCACCATCATAGTTTTTTATTTTAGATCGAAAATTGAAGCTATCATTTACCTCTATCTCGACATTCCCTGGTGTTGTTTGATTGCCCTTTGTTAATTTTTTATAATGACCATTAATAATTTCAGTCAACTTTTCTGCTTGATCAGAATAATATTTCGTTTTGGTCTCTTTGAATGCACCCAACAGATCAGTTAAAATATCGACCTTGTTTTGATATCCAGGCTCTATTGTGTTTACACCTTCTAATGAGTTAAATTTTTTTTGTTCTTTTAGGTTTTCTCTTTCAGCACCCTCCAACCTCGACTGAAGTGTGGCAATGTCAGAGATTAATCGCTCTAGGTCCTTCTTACACTTATCATAATCATCTAAAACTTTTTTTGCATCTTTGTCTTTTTGTTTTTGCTCATCTTCCAAATCACGAATTTCAGTCGTAAGATCATCAATCTCTCTGTTAAGTTTTATTAATTTTTCTTTTATGGTATTTTTTGTTCTTTTTAACTCATCTTCTTTTGGAACATTGTTCGAATTTTTAAATAGTTCGTCCAAGAAAATTCTTGTCGGTCTAATTGTTTTGTTATCTGTTTCCTTGGGTTTATTGCGGTCTCGCAAGTTGATTACATGATTTAAGGCTTTGCTATCATTTGCCAAGGATCGATCACAAATAGCACAGTGCCTATCATTGATCATTTTATCCAAAGAGGGAACATCCGGTATGTTGTAAGGTAAACAAGATACAAATTTGTCAGAAGCTTTTTTTCCTTTATTCTCTATGTATAGGTCTCTTAATGCGATGTATTTATTGATACTTTGTTCAGCACCCTCTAAAATCCATCTATTTGAAAAAAAATTCTGATTGTAATTTTGCTCAAGTTCCTCCAAAGATTGAGCGGTCCTTTCTATCTCACTCTTTTTATTTGCAATTTTTTGAATTAATTTATATTGGATAGCAGCATCCGTATATTTTTCTCTCAAGCTCTCATATTTTTCATCTTTCTCATCTTTGGCTTCTTTCTTTTCTTGTATTTGGCTGGTTAAATTTGAAATTATTAACGTTAAACGGTCTAAATTATTGGCAGAGTCCTCTGCTTCAGTCGCCTGTCTTGATGCACTCTTTTTTTTATCATTTAGCCCTTTTTTTGCTTTATTAAGAATGTCTTGAAAATAATTTTCTAAATAATCGAATTTATTGATATGTGTAATTTTTCTAATTGCATTGGTTAATTCTTTCCCAACTAACCTTGTTATCTCTTCTCCCTGGAACATGTAGTATGTTTTTAAAGATTCAGGAAGCAAAAACTTGGATATTTCTTTTTGTTTGTTAGGATCATCGATCGATGTTGTGTTAACCCCAACTTTTTTTATGTAATCTGGTTTGCCCAAAGAAATTCGCCAACTATTAAGCGAAAAAGGATTGGCTTTTTTTAATTTAGTTGCTTGTATCGTTTTGGTTATTGTGTAGTTAACTGCGCCGCCGTCTCTTTGAGCGTTATCATTTTCGAATTTCAGTGTTACACTTGTTGCGATGGTCTCTCCAACCTCGGCATTATACTTCGCTTTATCCGAGATTAGTTTAAATTGATTTTCAGGGTCTTTTAAAGGCGTATATTTTCTATTATCAGAATCAAATACCCGGTCAGATAATATCCAAAGAAACGCATTATAGAGTTTGGATTTCCCTCCATTATTATCTGCAATAATAATATTCATACCTTCTTTGAAACTGTATGAGACGTCACCAAAATAATTATAGAAATTGTTCAATTTTAGTTCTTTTACGAATGGCACAGTCAACCTCCGATATCAAAAAGAGTATTCAATTTTCTAGTGATTGATGCTGTCGAGCTTTTCTCTTGATTGCAAAGATTGTCACTATCTTTTTCTTTGCAGATATTCCAGAGTGTTCTTTCAACTAAGCTATTACCCGGTAATTTGGGATCTTCAATACCATATTTATCTTTGAAAAGAGGATGTTCAAGCATTTTTTTACCTATGTCCAAATAGCTGTGTACGTCACTCATTTTTTCTTCTCCCCATTAGATCATTTCTTCGTCTATATCGATATCGTTATAGGATATCCCGTAATGGCCACAGATTTCATCGAAATATTTTTCAAACTTAAAATAATTATTGCTCAATTCTAGAAAATATTTAACTCGACTTAATTCGTTTAAAACGAGCCTTTTTTCTATTTCAAATGTATCCATGCTTTTGGGTGGAATAATTATCATGTCATAGATATATGCATATTCTTTTTCAGGGTGCTTTCTTAATAGTCTCCCCCTACGTTGGATAAATTGTCTGGGGTTCCCTGTACTTGCTGTAAATATACCTATTTGAGTCCGTGGAATATCAACCCCTTCATCCAAACAATTAATGGCAAACAAAATATCAATTTTCCCATCTCGGAAACCTTGAATAATCTCACTTCGATCTTTGGTCTCCCCAAGATATCTATTTTGCGAAAGATCTGGAAAAGATGAGTTAACGGTCTCTTGCATTTGTGTGATTATTCGTTCTTCATCGAAATCAAGATCGTGATCGAAATACTCTTTGCCCCCAGGCGCATAAACCAAACAGTATTTTAATTTTTGATAGTCAATTTTATTAATAATATCAAGCAGACATTGTTTTTTGTTTTCAGCTGCATTCATCAACCGTTTGCGTTGAAGAAGAAGCATTTTTTGTTTTTCGCTTAGAGAGCTCTTTCCTTCATCATTATGGAAAGAGGCTTTCCCTATTTCGTGGGTTAATTGACAATATTCTTCAAACTCTTTTGCGGTTAGCCGAATAAACTCGGGATAATAATAATATTGGCACAATATATCATTATGAATGGCCTCTTTCATACTATAGGAGAACGTGTATGGGAAAGTTGTTCTAAAGAATAGTTCTACTTTTTCAGAACTATCTGTATCATAAATCCGTTTTGGTGTGGCCGAAAGCCCTATTCGTTTCTCGAACGGAATATCATCTATCAAATCTAAAAAGCTTGGGCTACCTGCATTATGAACCTCATCGGCAATTAACAAAACATCGTTAGAGAGTTGTGAAAAATGCGAATAGAATTTATTAATAAATGAACGATAGGTAGATATGATTACATAGTCTTTCTTGTACCCAAGAAATTTTTCATCTTTTACTATTTTGCTGACACTGTGAGCCCAGGCTGGATTGCCTCCATATGCCTTAATAATATTTCTGTATTTAAAACTTTGAACTTCTTCTGCCCACTGATTCACCAGAGTTTGTGTAGGTACCAATATGATAATTTGACAATAGGTATCTTGATTGTTCTCCTTTCGATCTTCATATTCTTGCAGAGCACAATAAAGGGAAGTTACTGTTTTACCAGTACCTGTTGCCATTGCAAAAATGCCATTGTATTCGTTTTCCTTCCAATTTGAGAAAGCTAACCTTTGGTAATCCCTGACATCATCAAATTTATCCGGAATTCTCGGGCATTTATTTTTTAGCTTTTTTATTCGTTTGGGTTCTTTGTATGGACGAGAAAAATTTTTTCGTAGCCTGATGATCTTTTCTTTTATCGTTTCAGGGATATCAAAAACTTTTAAATTATCAACTTCATTATTCCAAATTTTTAGAAATCGTTCTTTGCCGTGTTTTGAATAATTTTGAATTTTGGGTGCGTCATCCCAAGAGGTAAATATGGTAAACGATTCATAATTATTGATTATTCCATTTTTACTTTCATTATTCGATCCTTGAAAGCTTAATGAATTTCCTTCCGCATCTTCAAAATATCCGAATTTGTCATGGAATTCTCCTGTAAGATCTTTACATGGTAGCGCTAATTTTATCTCAACTATACCATCCGCAATCATCCATGAGAGAGCAATAAGCGTTTCCTCTTTTAGTGATTTTTCAAAATCAATGACACTTTCTTCTAATCGTTTTTTTACAATTGAGTCAGTTTTTGCTTGTTCTCCGACTTTAAACGCATCCCAGTCAGCTTTGTTTAAAATTGGGCTTGTAATCCACCTGATTTGTCCACCATTGTTGGCGAAATCGCTTAAACCTTCCGCGTTGTATTTGATCCATGAAGAACTAAAAAAACCAACTCCTCTATAATAAAGAGTACTATTTTTTAGCAAAGGGATGAAAAACTCATCAACGATGTTGTTAGTTGATGTTTCAAGAATGAAATCAAATGAAAATTGATCTATTGGCATTAATGATATCCCTATAATTTACAAATTTTTAGTGAGTACAAACAAATGGATAATTAGTATCACTTCAATTTGAAATATTTATAACGAACACACCCAACAATCGTTTAAATCATCTTTTCCTTTAAGCATTTTATCTTGCCAAGTTTCGTTATCAGTGTTTTTTCTTCTGCTTTCAGCAAATTCGATAATCGTATTTCTTTTTTCTAACAGCGTTGATAGTGGCAATCCTTCAATCCATGTGTAGCCATTACCATATTTTTCTTCAAATTCCTGGGCTTTTTTAAACAACTGCTTATGATTGTCGTGTAACCCAAGCCATTCTTCTCTTCTTTGGAAAAAACAAAAAAAGCAACCAGACCGACTTCTCCATTTATAATATTCCGGGATACCGACAGTCTTTTCTAAAATTCTAAAAACATCTCTTCTTACAATTCCATCATGAATAAATGGGAATACCGGTTTTATATTGGGTTTTTTGCTATCATAACCTTCCCTATGCTCATCTGCTCTTATGGCAATGTAACTTCGCACTTCTCCAACAGTTCCGACAAATTGTTCAAAAGGTTCTAATTTCATTTTTACTGTGCACCATCGTTGTTGGGGCGAAGGCAGCAAAAACCCATTAAGTTCGAGGTGATGTTCAAATAGAGATTTCCCCTTTTTTTTATCTTTTCTTGTGTCGCCAATCCGGATAATTTCTTTGCCAAGATATCCTTCAAGTCTATCAATGAAATCATAGGTTTCATCGAGCTCACAACCTGTATCTGAAAAGTAATATTCCATTTCAGGAATTTTGCCCTGCTGTTTTAAATGTATGGCTAAAGCAGCGCTATCTTTTCCGCCGGAGATACCACAAACATGCCTGACGTTATCATTTCCCATTAGAAGCCTTATTTATTTCTTCTTTATTGTCTTTTTTTTTCTCAGATAAATACTCGTCAAGAATATCAACCAAGATCGCAATTCGATATTTATCATTATTTAATTGTGAAAGCAAAGAGTGAAATCTCCCTTTTTGTTTTTCAATATACTCTTTTTCTGATTCATCGATTGTTATTACTTCGTCATTGTCAGATTTTCCATAACGCATTGATCTTAAGCGAATAACATCAAATGATCCCTTAAACTTGGCTTTGTTCTTAATGAAGTGACCTTGAATGATCCTTAAATCAATTAGCCTTTTAGAATACCCAGTAATATTTAAAACAGCATTGTCTCTATCGATGTCAGACCATTTCTTGGCAACTTTGTTTCCAAGAAATAAGAGCAGCCGATTAAACCACACATCATCATCTGCAGATGTTTCTGTAATATGTTCTATAAATGGTTTTAACCCTTTAGAATCAATTGTAAATTTTTCCAACCCCTCATATCGTGAGCGAATCGTCATGCGTAATTCAGATATTTTTAATTTTTCATTATAATCTGGTAGAAGAGCGTTCGAGACGACCTCTAAAAACTCTTCAAGCATTGTTTTGTATGCATCTCTTAACTCTTTAATCACCTTTATAAGGGCATTGGTGAACCCTTTGATTTTACCTTTATTCGTTTCATCGGGTTCAATTTTAGGAAAAGAACAAGCTTTAGGTAATCTATAGAATAATAAATCTGCAGGAGATTTTGCTAAATCAAATGCCTTGATAGCGTTCTGACTTGCATCAGACAAACGCTTTGTTTGTTTTGTATGATCTTCTAGCTCAGCAATGAATTTTGCAAGCGGACGTGCAATATTTAATAAATTTATATCTCTGTTAAAATTATCTCCGTATAAAACCCTTGCGTAGCTATTAAAAAGCGAAGCTCTAATCCCTTGAATTTTCAAAAATTGAACAGAGAAAGAATCCGGCCTTTTCATGAACCGCTCAATGTGTCGATCAGTCACATAAGGTGTGTAAATATTGTGTTCATAGAAAGCCAATTCATTTTGCTTGTATAAAAATACAGTTAAGTATAGCAGTGGAAGAACACCTGCTTTCACCCCGTATGGAGGGGATAGAAGCGTTTGGTCTATCTCTGTGAAAGATTTAGGAATCGTTTGGGTTGTCTCTAAAAAAGCCTCTATTTTTTTCCAAACCGGATAAAAGCTATATTCGTTATCTTTTTTGGGAGACATTAGCTTCCACCTTCCTTCACTGCTTTTTTGGTGTAACCCGGTAGCATGCAGAAAAGATTTATAAATCCCTTTCTCGGCAGGAAATTTTTCAATGCCTAAATTTTCTTTATCTATGTTATGTAACATTGCAAAAACCAATTTATTTCGAGCAGCAGCAGCCTGGGCAGAAGGTTTTTCCCTATTTATCAATTCGTTTTTTATAATAGGTGATTTAATATAAATTGTGTCGAGTATATTTGATAATTGTTGTTGTAATGCTCTTTTATTTTTTATAGAGACTCTACATTTTTGCCAATACCATTGGGATGTTTCTGGTGATTCAAGAAGTGCAGACAATAGATCGTTTTGGATCATTTCTGCAGTAGAAAGCCTGTCTTTGAATTCTTTATTTGCTATTGGGTCTGAGTTTAGCTCCGGGCTATTTTGTTCAACTCTTTTAAGAGCTAAAACCTCTCGAACTGCTTGCCTTAACTGGTCACCATTTGAACAGATCGCAATCATATCCAATTTTTCAAAATATGGGATTACAGTGGTCTGAGCTGTCTCAATTTCATCGACAGATTCTGCTAAACAAAAAATGAGCCGTTGTTGGCTTTCCTTAGGTTTAAGTCTTTTGTAGTTATATACATCTACAAAAGATGGAATAAAATATCGCAAGGACACCTTTTCAATTGTATGTCGGTGACCCACAATTGGTTGCAACGGTTGTAACAGCTCTAATGTTTCTGAAAGATCGAATCTGCCAATCTGACCTATTTCATCTTGAACAGCGGCATCGAGATCAAAGTCACTACCTTGCCAGACTCTAAACTCATTGCTAAATTTTCTAAACTGAACGACAGATTTTTTAATAAGGTTGTTGTATGAAAGTGTTGCAGCTTTCTTGCTCGAAGAGCATAGCTCAATTATTTCTTTTGATGCTTTAAACCCTGCCTGTGCCCCAACAATATTGAGCAAACCTATGGTTTTTAGCATATGGATATCTTTTAAAGAGGCATCCCCAAGCCTTTCGATGGCACTTACAACCTCTGCCCAACGGCGATGGGTAATTGGATCTGTTATCACAGCTGGTTGATTTTGAATAAAGTATTCATAAATCTGCCAAGGTAAAATCCATTCATTGGCGGATACAATGCGATTAAGGCTATCTTTGAACCCAAAAGTTTCTTTGCTTCCCAAATAGCTAAATAGAGTCCTTTCATTTTGAGCCATCTTTTGACAAAGAACAGGGAGTAATATAGTTGTAATTGGATGGAGGGGGAAACATTTTGCAAAGAGGTCTGCAGCTTTATTTTTATCCAATGTACCAGGCAAGGCATTTTCATATGCTAATATGTTTGCCATCTTTTGGCATTGCTTATGAACGACAAGTTTCTCTTTATTTGACAAATTGTTAATAAACGCTTTACTTAAAATGTGGATGGTTTGTTCAGTGGATTCTAAAAAGGGAATTGTCTCAAATCGACCTTGGATTTTACTCCACTCATTACGGAGAGTCTTACTTAAGCCTCTAGCATATTCTTCAAAACCTTGGTGCATCAGGGTAAATACAAAAAGGTTAGCGTTCTTTTTATTTAATGCTAACTCAGAAAGGACTTGCAAAAGATAAATATCATTTACACCGTAATGTCTGGCTTCATACTCTAAGAATTTTCCAAATTCATCAAAAATTATTAATATTCCGCTACCAGAGTTTTGAACCGCTTCTTGCAGCTCTTCTAATAAACTAATAAGCTCGCCTGTAGTAATGGTTACTTGATCTAAAGTCTCTTTTAATCTTTTTATTACTAAAGGTTTTCTTCCTACTTTGTTCCAATATTTTTGTGCTGATTCAAACATGCCTAAAAGAAAACGCCTACCTAAAGATTCCGGTGCGCCTGTAATTAGTATTGGTAGGTATCCTTTTGTGGTTTTGGTATGAATTTTGAATTTGTTACAAAGCTCAAGATCAGCCTTTTCTAATACTTCATAGGCTGATATTGTTGCTTGCTTGTCATTAGTATCAAGCAGGTGTGATAAAAATACTGCAAATGATGATTTGCCAGAGCCGTATGGACCAATTAATGCCCAGGAACGAGGAATGTTCTCATGATCAAATGTATCTGAAATACGATGCAGAGTGTTTACCGCTCGATTAGTTGGAATATAGGCTCTTACTATCGCAGTAGAATCCGAATCCCGTTCTATATTAATCGATCGCGTGTAAACTGTATCTATGTCTATAAGCTGTCTTATTTTCATGCTGCCTCATAATTACTTTTTGATTCATAATGAAATTTTAACAATTCAAACGGATCAAGCTTATCAAGCTCATTTAATACGAAAAACCGATGAATTCCTGCAGTTTGATCGATTCCAAAATGATTGGGGAATAATTGTATTAGCTGTTCTAATTTTGTTAATAGAGCATTCTCTGTTAAACGGAAAATTGATCCTGGTGCTATACTGTTATCTTTGCAATAGATCAAATCTTCAATAGGAATCTGTGTTTCATTTAATGTTTTCAAGTAATCACAGATTGCATAGCCGAATATACCAATAGGAAGGTTGTTATGAGCTTCAAGCATAGATTGGTAAGCTTTTGTTGTAGGTGAATATGAAATCAACTTCAATAGGGATAAAGGAGAATCTAGGACATCTTCATAACCGGTCTTGTTGCTCTTTTTTGATTGGACATACGACCTTAATAAAACACCTACATCTTGTTTAATGGAAGATTCTGAAAACCTTGCTTCAATTCTATCTTGTGCAAAATTAGAGAGCGCTGTTACAACTTCAATACTTGAAAATTCCGGCTTGTGAAAGTTGTTAAAAAGCCAGTACCAAGCAGTTGCATGATCCGGATTGGTAGATATCAACCAGTGGATCAGCCAAATAGTTGCCTCATCTTCAAGAAACGGGTCCCAACCATATTCTTTTGAAAAGATAGCCTTCCCAATAGGAGTAATTTCTCTATTATCACCTTCCAATATGATAAGCTTAGACGCTCGTAACCAATGTCGAATGGAATTAACCATATTTTTTCCGACACCTAATGCGACAACTGCATCTTCGTTATTGAAAATGTTCATATCGTATTCGAAAGCTTGAAACCCTTTAGTCAACCACCCAAACCGGAGGGTGAAGGATTCATGTCGAGAAAAAGCAATTTTCTTTGGATTAAAATACATAATTAATTACCTTAAGTTTGCTATATATACTCTTTAATCTCTTCATAATTCAACAGTATTGCATTCTTATTATTCGAGAATCTTGGATCATCTTTATTTTCAAGCCTAAACCGGAGCAACACATAATAAATAAACGCAGCTCTGACCATTATTTTAGCTACGCCACCACTCATATTATATTCTTTTTCAATTATCTTACGCTGATCTGAAGTTAAATCGGGATGAGCTGCTATTTTTAATGTTACAAAATGATTCCATTTATAATCATCAGGGGGGGCCACCTTGGAAACTTTCATATTCTGGACATCCAGAATACGTCCTAAGATAAAATCCCTGAATTCACTAGTAAGCTCACAATAGGCCCTAACATGCCATCTAAATCCATCAAAGGCAAAGGCATGAGGAGAAATCCATCGCCAAGTCGGAGAAGGTCTAGTCATCGATTGATATTGAATATTGATCGAATTTCCATCCGTTAAAGCCTTCACTATTTTTTTTAGAATATAAGGATCAACAGCCCTGTCAAATGAAGGCACAACTGAATATTCAGGGATGTAGCCCATATGGGTTTCGTCTTTTTTTATTATCCCTTCCGACAGCATAAATAATTTTGATAGATAATTGTGAGAGTCGATTGGGCCAAAAATAGGTTTAAACTTTGAGGTTACCAGATACCGTTTTTGGCTTTTGTCATAATAAATATTGCCTGGCGCATTCTGCTTGTATTTTTTAATATCAGCCGATGCTTGAGGCACTGAAACCCCAAAAGCATCAATCAAATCTTTTCTGTTTATTGTACCTTCCCAGAAAAGTCGATACTCAAGGAACTCTAACCTTTGCTTAATACCCCATTTCATTATGTTTCACAACCCTTCAAAACATATAAAAGCTATACCCATATTGAAACTATACGTATAAAATCACATATAGTTTTCTAAGTAAAGATTTTTTTGAATTTAAGTAGACAAATATTCAGAACCCAAGACTAATTGCAAGATTATGGTTTCAAGTTTTAGCAAAAAACAGTTTTGAATTATATTGGTATTTAAAGCCTTCAAAGCGATGACTATAACGAAACCCCCTCAATGCCGGATCTAAAAGCCCAGACTATCATTAACAGGGATCAATCCTGAAGAAATTTGGGCACCCCCACATATGGTATATAGGGCTTTTCCTGCCTTGGGTTTTTATTCAATTAGATGAGACAATGGCGTCATGCCCGGCCATGTTTCCACATTAATCTCAATATACCAAAATTAATTTTACATATTTTAAAAAAATAATTCCAGGGTTCGCAACAAAACTCCAATAAATGTGAATATCAGATTAAGTTTTTGGTTATGGTTAAGTATGTATAAAAATGAATACGACTTTGATTAATCCTAAAATAATCCTCGTTCGCAACTACCAATAAAAAAAGAGCACCATTAATGTGCCCTTCAATCATTTCTTTCAACTGAGGTTTTATTTCAATAAAGCATTAACAAATATGTCAAGATAACTTTGCATCCAAGTTCCTTGCATCTGTGCTAACATGTATAGAAGCGTACTTAGACCAATTACAATTGAAATTACCGATACAATTGCTGTCGTTTTTATTGTTGATCGGGTTGTTTTTCCATCATTTTTAAACTCTGTAAGCTCCCGCGAGTTAGAATCGACCATTTTTTTCATCCACTCAGTATTGCTATTAATACTTTCGGTGATTGCATCTATTTTCAGGGAAACAACTTCCATCTTGTGATCAATCTTTTCATCAACATTCTTAAATCTTTGATCTATATATTGATCGTTTTGCTGATCCGCCATACTTAAACCTTCCTTGGTTAGAGAGCCTTTATCTCTGTTAGATAAAAAATTACCAATTAATTTTGACAATTCCTCAGACGATATAACCTCAGTAGTATCATCTGGTGGGATTTGATCTGAATTATCGATTGTGCTTTCGCTCTTAATCTTATCAGAAAAAGGTAATATTTTAGAGTTTTGTGCCATCTTCTTTATCTCTGAGAACCACTAAAAAGCTTATTATTTAACAATTCTAACATACCGGTTTTATAAAAACTATCAGTGAAGTCAAAAATTTCATCGAAAGACTTTTCTGTAAGACCAGATGATTGATCCGCATTATTAATATCAAATTTTATTGCCAATTCAGCTGGATCTTCATCGGGATCATCTGGTTCTACACATGAAGTGTGGAAGTGAATGTTTTTATTATCTTTTGAAACCGTAACTCGAAAATCAAATTTTGAAATATCTTCCGCAGCAATTAGGTTGTATTTTTTAATAAAATTATCATACAGACCAATATGTGAAACTTGAAACTCACAAACCTTACCCAACGTTTTAATATCAGAAGCTTTAATCAACATCGATTTTAAATAGAACTCATATAGACTCTTACAGATTTCATTAAACTTAAAATTATTTAACTTTTTCTCTTCAGTATATTGTAAATGAGTGTCTGAAAGAATTATCTGCCTATGATTATTCTGATCTATAATTAAAAAACTATTAGTACCGGTAGGTGTAGATTCTGGGCAAATACTGTTTTTGAAATACTGGCCATGACTTATAAGCAGCGATTTATAGTATTCTGAAATTTGTTTATAGCTCATTTTATTTTCGGAAGCTGTAAATAATTTAAAAGCGAACACCAATTTATTTTTTTTCAAATTTTCCGATGTAAAAAGATCGGTCACAATAAACCTCTATGAAAATAATTAACGTTCAATGCCTACCAGATAGACAGAAGTAATAATGATACCACCTTATTGGATATAATCAATAGTTATAATAAATTAACTTATTATCTACTCTATAGATCTAAATATGAAGAATATGCAACATTTTTTTTATTTATTAACTTGAGAATGTTATCGATTATTATCCTCAACCATGGAAGTAATGGGCAATTTTTGCCACAGTGAGTATGAAACTTTTTACATAGGAAAACTCCTCGATGCTTTGTTTTTTAGATCAACTTAAAAGAATATATAGATCCTTTTTAACAAATTCACCCATTCATCTTTATAGGATATAAAATTTAAAATAGACCAATTTTTCTCACTAAACTTACTAATATAAAAAAACATAACTGCCTTTTTTACTTAGCCGCCTGGTTGAATATCTCAAGATAAACAATTTCGCACAATGATATATCCTTTGTTATAGTCACCTTATATTCTTGAAAGGGAACATTATTTTTGTTACAGGTTACAATAAAGATTGTAATGTTCTAATTTCCAGGGAATCAATACATGAAAAAAATATTCCGGCACATTATATTATTCTTTCTGATCACCATCCTTCTTGTTCCCATGATTTCCCATGCCCAACCTTCAATCCAAGGTAAAGTTGTAGGCGTGGCTGACGGTGATACCATAACTGTTCTTCAAAATTCTAAACAATACAAAATCCGTCTATATGGAATTGATACTCCCGAAAAAAAACAGGACTTTGGCCAGAAAGCAAAAAAGTTCACTTCAGATATGGTTTTTGGAAAGGATGTCAAAGTTAGTTCTTATGGAACTGGCAAATATGGAAGAACCATTGGCGTGGTCTATTTCGGTCAAAAATGCTTGAATGAAGAGCTGGTTAGAAGTGGCCTTGCCTGGGTATATAAAAAATACTGTTCCGAATCTTTTTGTAATAACTGGCTGCAACTTGAGCAGGAAGCCCGGGAAAACAAACTTGGATTATGGATCTATGATAATCCTACACCACCCTGGGACTTCAGAAAAAATAAATCAAGCAACACCACTTATAATATTATAGGTGCCTATCATGGGAATGTCAGTTCTCATGTATTTCATGCGCCAGATTGTAAATATTTTAATTGTAAAAGCTGCACAAAAATATTTCAAGACAGAAGATCTGCAGTTAATGCTGGATATAAGCCATGTGGTATTTGTAAACCTTAAAAAAGGAGGATCTTATTATGACAGAAGACCAAACTCCATATGAATTTCCACCAAACAAAAAGATCGAAGCCCGGATTGTGAGACTGAAATTGATTGATGGCACCAGAATCAGCGGCCAGATAAATATAAAAAGGGGGTCGGGTTTTGACAGGGTAAGCGATCTTTTTACAAGTAGTCAGGAGCCATTTTTAGTCCTCATTGATGCGACTGCTTATGAAGCAGGCATAGAAAAACCGGTGAAACACAAAACTCTTTTTGTAAATAAAAATCATATTATCTGGGCAGTACCTGAAGAGTCCCAGAATTAAGATGAGGTTTTTATTGTGACCGATAAAACATATGGCCCTGCCAAGCTCACAATCGAGCAAATGCATTCCAATAGACAGGATGCGGATGCTGCGGGGCATTCACATTATTTTACAGGTAAACCTTGTAATCATGGCCATATTTCTCCAAAACGTATTATTAATAATCGTTGTTTAAAATGTGAAAACATAGCTTATATGGCAAGATATATCCCAAAACCACGCAAGACATTGACCGTAAAAGAAAAAGCCGAAAGGCAGAAAGTTTATCGCCTGGCTAACCGAGAGAAAATAAAAATACAAAGGCAACAGCATTATCAAGAAAACAAAGAAAGAATAGATAGAGAAAACAAGGCATGGCGCAAGTCCAACAATGACAAGATAAACAAAAGAGATAGGGAACGATATAGAAGGAATCCGGAGAAATTTTGTGCCAAATTCCGAATATATTATCAAGAAAATAGGGAAGCCATCCTTGAGAAAAAAAAAGATTACCGCAGAAAGAATAAAGATAAAATAAGCCTACAAAACAGGGCCTATTATCAGAAACTGAAAGCAGAAAAATAATACAATTAAGAAAGGAAACCAAAATGACAGGATTAACCATAATCAGCACACATTATAAAGAAGCCGGCAGGCCTGTTGTTAAAATTGGTATGTCCGAATATCCACAGGAAACAAAGCGGCTTGTAACAGGCCCTGAATTGTCATCAAAAGCAAAAATAGATGATCAAATTGATGACCTTATCGGCCAACTGGAGGCAGCAAGAAAAGAAGCAATGGAATTTATTGGTTGTGCGGCACCATGAAAAAAAATAAATAACACCGGATCTCCTTTGGGGATCTTAATCTCCAAATAAGTTGATTTTGACAGATTCTCCCGGAATCAATTATATTTTCACCAAAGTTTAATTTTTGAAATACCTTTACAGGTGTAGAAATTATTGGTACTGAATTTTTAAACAAATTTTTTTATTAATCTGGTCGCATATTATTCAAACTTAAAAGACAAACAGATCCGTATAATTAATTATCCTTTAATGAGAAACCATAATATCTAACTTATTTGTAAAAACCGGCGGTACGCACACGAATAAACGTATCTATTTTTTCAAAGAAAAATCAAGAATTCCATGCTCTGTCCCTGAGATGAATTTCGTTGACTTTTTATATTTACTATGAATAAATTATCATAAATTTTGGTTGAGAATGATTTTCCATGTTTCTTGCTGAGATAACCCCGAAATAAGTAGAAAAAGGAGGTATCATTATGTTCGGAATTAACGGAGAAGTTTTGATTACTCTTCCATTTATACTCTTATTATATTTTACGCCATCAATAGTTGCGTCTTGGAGGAAGCATAGTAAAGCAACAGCTATAAGAGTTTTGAATCTTTTAGCGGGCTGGACTTTTATTGGCTGGGTTGCAGCAGCCGTATGGGCATATACAGAAAACAATAGGGGCGATAAAAAAAGGTAAACCTGATCATAATCTATGATTTTCATAAGAATAT
>Ga0307988_1000344_pt1 | contig 33555 bp, 25 predicted proteins | sample EllFjometagen183_FD_203166 | JGI IMG/M metagenome (GOLD analysis project Ga0307988, IMG submission 203166) | Marine microbial communities from Ellis Fjord, Antarctic Ocean - #183 | ecosystem: Environmental > Aquatic > Marine > Unclassified | place: Southern Ocean | collected 2014-10-08 | reverse complement strand
TTTTTCGTTTTACAACTCTTTGGTTTTGTGTCTATTAACAACAATTACAAAAAATAATTAATTTATTTTAGTACTTTGCCTTGCATGGTACTAGTATTATTACATATATTTGCATTGCAAACAACAATGTAAAAAAGGGTAGTTTTTTAAGAAAAGTTCTTTACAAATTGTAACATTCTAAAAAAAGCAACGTCATAATACCGAAAACAAAAAACAGATTTTTGAAAACAAAGCAGAAAACGAAAACAGAAAAACAAAAGCCATGAAAACAAAAAACAATGTTCAGAAAACAATTCTTAGGTCGGTTGCGGTAATAGTTAGTTTTGTGCTAATTAGTATAACAGTTAGCGCACAAGATTTTTGGAAAAAGCTTTTAGAAAACAGCAGTTTCAATCAAATTGCGCTTGCGATGATGGAAACATCAAAGGAAACAGCAGAATTACCATTAGAAACGACCACAATAGATTTTAATTCGGTTTTATTAGAAAATGAATTTGAACCGGAATTAGAGATGGAAAACTGGATGAATAACGAGAATCTATTTGGTGTTTTTAGTTTCGAAATGGAAAATGAAATTGAATCTGATTTGACTCTTCAAGGTTGGATGTTAGACGAAAACTTATTTCAAGTGGAGCAAAATATGGAAATGCCATTGGAAATGGAAGCGTGGATGACTTCAGAAAAAGCTTGGGAAATTTAATCTCCAGCTGGTTTATAAAATTACTGATACTCAATATAAATAGAAATTAATTCAACAAAATGAAAATAGAAAATGCAAAAGCACAGATGAGGAAAGGAGTATTGGAATACTGTATACTTCTTGTGTTGGACGGGAAACCTCTCTACGCAAGCAACATAATTCAAGCATTAAAAGAAGCCAAATTAATAGTGGTTGAAGGAACACTTTATCCGTTACTTACCAGATTAAAAAATGCCGGATTATTAACTTACCGCTGGGAAGAATCTACCCAAGGGCCACCACGTAAATATTATGAACTAACCGAAAGCGGAAGGAGTTTTTTAGGGGAACTTGAAAGATCGTGGGGAGAGTTGGTTGAAGCTGTTGGTACAGTAAAAAATAACAAAGCATAACTTTCAACAAAAACAAGAATTGAAATTCAAACAATAAAAAAAATGAAAAAGACATTCACAATAAATATAAGTGGCACCGTATTTCATATAGAAGAAGATGCGTACGATGTGCTACAAAAGTACCTGATTAACCTGAAAAATCATTTTGGCAACAACGAAGAGGGTAAAGAAATTATTGCTGATATTGAAGCCCGAATTGCTGAGATTTTCAGTGAAAAATCGGTTGATAAAAAAATGGTCGTTAGCATTGATATGGTTAACGAAATAGTTGAAGTTATGGGTACTCCTGAAGATTTTGCTGAAGAAGAGGGAGAAGAAGAACAACCATCCTCGGCTGAATCAAAAAGGAAAAGACGACTTTACCGAGATCCCGATCACCGTGTACTTGGTGGTGTTTGTGGCGGATTAAGTGCTTATTTCAATATGGATCCTGTAATTTTGCGAATAATTTTTGCAGTGGTAATTCTTGCTACTTCCGGAGCCGGCCTACTAGCTTATTTAATTCTTTGGATTGCCGTACCAAAGGCCATAAATACCACACAGCGACTTGAAATGCGAGGACAGGAAGCAACCGTTAAAAATATCGAGAAATCGATTAAAGAGGAAGTTGCCGAAGTAAAAGAGAGCTATAAAAAGTTCAAAGAATCAGACACCTATTCGAAGGGGAAGAAATCAATGGCTGGTGCCGGAGATGTTGTTTACAGCGGAACGAAAGTTCTACTACGGGTCATAGTTATTATTATTGGTGTGGTTCTAATTATTTCTGGATTTTTTGGATTATTAGGAATAATTTCTTCGGTAGCAATCGGACAGTCATTTGTTGATGGCTGGCCATTGATTTGGAGTCCTGAAATTCATGTTCCTGGAATATTTAACCATTTTGTTGAACCGGGCACAGTAACATTTGGATTAATTTCAATTGGATTACTAACCGGGCTGCCACTGCTTGCACTGCTTTTTATAGGTACAAAATTGGTATTTAACTACAAAACAAACAATGCCGCCATTGGATTAAGTATGGTTGCTCTTTGGTTAATTTCTCTGGTAGCGTTAATAGTTGTATCTGCAGGTCAGGTAGGCAATTATAAAAGCCAGTCATCTATTACGGACAACAGCACAATTTCGTGCGATTCGTGCCAAACTTTGTACCTAAAACTTGGCGAAGATAAATACGAAGATTACGCTGAATTGGATTTTGACATCAATGATTTTAAAATGATGGTTGTTGATGGAGACGAGGTGATGTTGGGTCAACCAAGACTGGACGTTGTAAAATCGGGTAGCAACAATTTTACGATTAACATTAAAAAAGCCTCCAGAGGAAGCTCTCGGGAAAACGCAAAAGAATCGGCCGAGGATATTATTTATAATTATGAAATAAACGATTCAACCTTATTATTCGACCCTTATTTTATACTCGATGATGAAGGGAAATGGCGCGATCAGGATGTAGATATTACCATAAAAGTTCCAGAAGGAAAAGCCATTTATTTAGGCGAAAAAATGGTAAAGATAATTCACGATATAGAAAATGTATCAAACACCTGGGATTCGGATATGGTTGGGAAAATCTGGGAAATGAAACCGGAAGGTTTAACTCTGAAAGAGGTTGAAAATTAAATAAACAGCAACAACAAATCAAGTTTCCCGCCCGGATAATTTTCAGGCGGGATTCTTATTAAATTTTTAAAAATGTCAAAAAAATTCTTTTTAATAATTTTAGCTTTAGCCACCGTTTTTATGGCTACATCGCAAAGCAAATCGGATAAATTGTACGATGTTTTTTCCGGTGCAGATGGAGTTTCAAATTTCTCCTTCTCTAAAAGTATGATTGATGCAATTGACATTGATCTGGGCGATGACGATGAAAAAAACGTAACAGGCGATTTAAATCGAATTCGATTTATGTCTTACAATCCAAAGAAAGGAAAATTAAGTGGTTCCGAATTCACGAAAAAAGCTGTTAATTTATTGCCATCTCAATACAAAAAATATATGGATGACGATGATGATTCAGATGTGGAAATCTGGTTATTGGGTGGGAAGAAAAAATTCTCGGAATGCCATGTTTTTACAACTAACGAGGAAAATAATCAAATGAGATTTATCGTTTCCTTTCTCGGCGATTTTACCGTTAACGATTTAGAAGGGCTAAAGAAAACCGGCAAAGGTTTTTCCGACCGGGACTAAAAAATTAGTTAATCCTATTTTATCACTAATGTTTTGAATTAAATAAAAAATGCCGCTAGATTATAATCTGCGGCACACAATATTATATAGAGAATCTACTCGCAAGCACATGTTTGCAGACACTCAACTATCTGACTTAGAATTTCATATTTTAAATAATAATACGTGTTTTTCCCTTCTCTTTTCGAACACAAAACACCTTTGTCTTTCAAAATTCCTAAATGGTGTGAAGTAGTCGATTGTTCAATTCCCAACAATTCATGAATTTGGGTTACGCTTAATCTTTTGTTGCCCTCAAGATGTTTTAAAATCGCAATTCGCATCGGATGAGCCATTGCTTTTAACATACTAGCAGCAATTTCTAAACGATCTATACTTAACTCCTGGATTTCAACCATAATTAAATTATTTATTAATGCAAATATATAAATATATTGAGAACTATTCTATTAACATTTATCATATTAGTTCTAAACTGAGTGATAAAAATTAATTCTTTTTTTTTAGTCAATTCCTACTATTTTTAAACGAATTTATTCTATGTTCGTTTTAAATTAAAATTCGGTTTTTGAATTAATGACAACCATAAAAAACATAAAATCTCCCATAAAAAAGGAACTCAAAGAATTTGAACCTTATTTTAAGAAATCGTTACAAAGCGATGTTCCCCTTTTAGCCACAATTCTAAATTATCTTTATCGTACCAAAGGAAAACAATTACGACCCATTTTTGTATTTCTTTCGGCAAAATTATTTGGCGAAACCAATGAGTTTTCAAAACTCGCCGCATGTTCAGTTGAGCTTTTGCACACTGCTACTTTGGTTCACGACGATGTGGTTGACGAATCGTACGAACGTCGTGGAAATTTTTCTGTGAAAGCACTTTGGAAAAACAAACTGGCAGTTTTAGTCGGCGATTATATTTTAGCAAAAGGTTTAATTCTTCAACTTGAGAACAAAAAATACAACTTTTTACATCTCATTTCAAAGGCTGTGCAAGACATGAGTGAAGGAGAAATTCTTCAAATGAAAAAAAGCAGAAAACTTGATATCGATGATGAAACATATTTTGAAATTATTCGAAAAAAAACAGCTTCGTTAATTGCAACTAGTATGGCAATTGGTGCAGCCTCGGCAACCGACAATGAAGAAGTAGTTGAAAAAATGTACCGGATTGGGCAGGATGCCGGAATTGCTTTTCAAATAAAAGACGATATTTTTGATTATCAGGCAAAAGGTGTTTTGGGCAAACCTACCGGAAACGATATTAGGGAGAAAAAAATTACGCTGCCGCTTTTGTTTGTTTTAAACAACTCAAAATCATCGGAACGAAAAAAAATTCTTCGTTTAATTAAACGAAAAAATAAAAATACGGCTGTGGTTAAAGAGCTAATTCAGATGGTAATTGAAAGAGGTGGTCTTGAATATGCAGAAACTAAAATGCTGGAATTCAAGGATAAAGCGATTAATGCTTTAATGGAATTTGACGATTGCGAAGCCCGAACTTCACTTGTTGAACTGATGGAATACATTACAACTCGTAAAAAATAATAATCGCCCTATTTTAATTTTTTGTTATTCCGGTGTCTTTCTTTATCACGATTAGTTTTCTTTTCCATGTTTTTCCGAAAAGCCTCGTTTAAATCCACTCCGGTTTGATTTGCCAGACAAATAAGTACCCAAAGAACATCGGCCATTTCATCTCCAAGATCGTATTTTTCTTCCGACTTTTTAAACGACTGATCACCAAATTTGCGTGACATTATTCGTGCAAGTTCGCCAACCTCTTCGGTTAAAATCACCATGTTTGTTAGCTCACTGAAATAGCGCACACCATACTTTTTTATCCAATCGTCAACCTGTTTTTGAGCTTCGGTAATTGTAATGTCTTTTTCCATTTTTGATAAAATTGGGATTACGATCCCCGTTTTTCAATTTTTAGCAGAATTGAAAAGTTTTATAATATCCGAAATTCAGGTAAATGCAAGCATAAAGATTTAGATTGCTTTCATCAATGTCACAATTTTGGGTTAATATTTCATCTCGAATATGAACAGTCATAGTGTTTCACCTAGAAAACTTGTTGAACTAAAAAGCATAACGGGTATTTGAGCATATTTAGCATGTGTTATAAACTGACTGGTTTTTAGAACTTTATTGGGTTTGAAATCTATATTCATAAAAACAAAAGTTAGTCCAGTATGTCATCGATGCTGTTGAGACCATACACTGGTGGAATGCCAGACATGAATTCCGTAGTCAAACTTTTGCTGTCCAATAACAATTTATTTCCCTCAATAATTTTCTCATTGCGTAATTGCTGAGCCCAGTCGATGATACTGTCAATGGTAGGAACGTCTAGTGATAGTTGGTCAGCAATCCACTTTGCAATGCACAGGCCATAATGAATATCGTCTGTAAAGAAACGATGATTCTTGTCTATCATCCATTCGCCACTTTCCAATTGAACGGTAGGTGGTTTGATGGCTCCCAATGTTGGTGATGTTGTGAATGATTCGCGAATGTCGGTGCTTTCCGACTGGTATGATAGTCGCTCCAGACTCAGATAATCGAGCATATATTGAAAGTCCCGCTCCGGATATTTTATCTTGATGGCCTCTCGTATTTTAGAGTAGTCCTCGTCTAATTCCTGTAGAAGGTCGGCTGATTTTTGATCGTAGTCGCGGTAAAAATAGGGAATAGCCTCTTTGTTTGCCCATTTTCCCTTGAATTTGAGGAACAAACCGTAGCAACGCGATGGATGGATGATTTGGTTGTCGACAGACAAAGTTAATGACAAAAAATTGTCGGCCTGTCGGAATTGCCCTTTCTTAAACCATCGCTCGCAAATATTTTTCAAAAAAAGATTATTGAGTTCAGAGAAACGATTCCGCGGCGATACCGCCACGATATTGATCTCGTGACAACCATAGGTGACTCCCACCTTTCCATACTCAATGATCCTGCAAATCCACGGAATTAAGCCGATGGCAAAGATAGTGATATTGCTCAGATCAAACTTTTTTGTTATCTCATCAACCATCCAGTTAAATCCTGCCTGACCATAAATGGTTCCAACAAACACCTCTTTATTTTTTGCAAGATGTGGCGCCAAACCATGAAGCGCAATACGATATTTGTTTACCGGCATGCATAAAATTATAAAACTTGCCTGTGGAATAACCTCCGCCGGATTGTCACTGATTTTTGTCAAAGAACCACTAAACTCCTCCTGGGTTTCCCCATGAATAGAGTGCAATTGAAGATCGATTTTAGAAGACCATTCCTTAGGTCTTCGCGTGAGAATATTGACGGCAAAACCCGCTCCAGAAAGAAATGGAATCAAAACATGAGCACTGCTTCCTCCACCTACAATCGTCACCTCTTTTTTTTCTTGTTTAGTCATGTTGCCTCCCATTTGTTCGTAATTTTTATACATTAAAATTAATGAGTGATTTTGTTTAGTATGGCTTGTTTATAACGTATGTGTAGGGAACTATTTGAACTAAAAAGCATAACAGTTAGACTAAAATATCGTTTTAATGCATTTTAGCTATTGTTTGTGCCCTTGTTCTGTCTGTTAATAAACAATAATCTCTTAGTTAAGAAGAACCAATTTTGAATTTTAAAAAAAATGCCTATCAACTTTGACAGGCAGAACAATGTTAAAAAGTCAAAGAATAATATTATATTACTTTGACATTTACAGCGTTCAATCCTTTTGGACTTTCCTCAACATCATAGCTTACTTTATCTGCTTCAGTTATGTTATCGGTTAATCCATTTTTATGCACAAATACATCTTTACTACCATCATCAGGGGTGATGAATCCAAACCCTTTAGAATTATTGAAAAATTTTACTGTTCCGTTACTCATGATTAATAATTTAAATTTATGTAATACACAAAGTTATTATTATATTTTTTCTTCTGATTGTTTTATGCGACTTTAATCTTATTGTGCATAACAGGTTGAATATGGTCCGTTTGGCATTTCAATGTTCCAAACTTTCAATTTACAATAGATGATATGTTTTAGAATGATATTTACATTCACTTCTTTGATAATTATTGATATTTTCAATTAATATTTAGATATACTACTTTTTTATACGTTCTAATAACAATTCATTTTATGCGCGTAGTGATGGAAGAACCAACGGAACCGGATTTTTCACACTCATCAACATCTATCGATTTACTCTTTCTCTTTAAGTATGAATGTATTTTTTAAAGTTGGGTGAGGTATGCGAACATACTTTTTGTCCATTTCTTCTACTTTTGCGTTTTCGAGTGTTTTTTTAGCATCCGATTTGCGAGCTAATGGGCTTTCAGACTGTACCCAATTCTGGCTAAGTCCTGTTTTTCTATTTTGTGACATAATTTTTTAATCCGTTTTATTCATGATACCCATTAATTACCGAAAAGGTTTCCTGATTGGCTTTATGAATAAAGAAAAAAAGTTCACATAGAAAACTGATATGAATTAAATTTTCAACCTAAAAGTCCTTCTGCTTCGAATCGATAATGACGGTAACCGGACCATCATTTACCAAAGAAACATCCATCATTTCACCAAACTCTCCGGTTCCTACTTTCTTGCACATTGCCTGTTCTGTATTGGCAACAAACTTTTTATACATTGAAATTGAAAAGTCAGGTTTTGCTGCGCGAATATAAGAAGGCCGGTTTCCCTTTTTTGTATTAGCGAGTAAAGTAAACTGACTTACAATAATTAGATCTCCGTCAACATCTTTTACCGAAAGATTCATTACTCCGTTTTCATCATTAAAAACCCGAAGCTGCACTATTTTTTTTACCAAATAATCAATGTCTTCTTGTTTGTCTTCGTTTTCAATTCCGACTAAAACAAGTAAGCCTTTTTTAATTGATGATATTATTTTACCCTCAATTGTTACCGATGCTTCTTTTACTTTTTGAATTACAATTCGCATGTTTTTAATAAAAAGGTGACGCCCAAACTTGCTAATTTTTGTATTTTCATGGAGGTTGATTTTTATTATTTGTTAATTCCTGTTCTGTTTTTTGAATGCGGATCCTGAATAGTTTCGCCGCTATTTAAAATTCCATTTATCGCATTTTCGCGATACTGACGGCTTGCATCGTAAAATTTGTTAGAAAGGTCGATGTGAGAAATTAATACTCCGGGAACATTTGTTGCCAACTTATTTTGAACAAGACCATCGGGAGTAATAAAATGGCAAGGCCAGCTTTCGTTTGCCGAAGAATTTGTTAACGACATATAAAAAGAGTTTGTGGCTGCTCTGGCTTGCGCGGTTATCGGCATTATAATCGGATGAATACTTCCCTTTTTTTGCCGGGCATTGTATAATGATTGGAAAATTATGTCTGTTTCTAACTTTTTATATTCACGATATAATTCCGGGAAACGAACATCGTAACAAATCAGCAATCCACAATTAATACCATTCAAATCGAAATTGACAAAATGGTCTCCCGGTGAAAAATATTTCAAATCGCCACCTGTGCAAAATCGTTTATCGTATCTGTCGACAATTTCTCCCTCTGAATTAATTACATACAGACTGTTGTGTGGTTTTACACCATCGCTTAAACGATGAATTGAACCCAACAAAACCCAGACATTTAGTTGTTTAGCCAAACTTAAAACGGAATCCGTAAGTTCATGCAATTTGTCCCACTCAAAATCCTCAAGTGTTTTTAAATCAACTCCGGGATAGCCCGACAAAGCACATTCAGGGAAATGAACAATCTCTGCTTTTTTAAGTTTTGCTTCAATTATCTGCTTTTTAATCCAGTCGTAATTTTCCGAAATATTTGCTGAAATCGGGAACTGACAGGATGCAACAACCAGTTTTTCGGATTGCAGTTCAGTACTATTTTGCGCTTGTGTTTTGAATACAAAACAACTAAAAACAATGATTAAAACTATTGCTGATTTTTTCATTTTACTTGTTTAAAAATTTTGTGCCTCTAATGTAGTGAATAATTTCAATCGTCCAGATAACTCATGACACGCCCATTTTAAGATTCAGCTTTTTTATTAATTATCGTTTTCAATAGAGTTTAGCTAAAACAAAATCTATCATAAGTTGGGACACACAAATTTTCAAAAACATAACAAACTGTTATTTGATTATACCGGCCTTTGAAAAACTATAACTGCTCCGCCAGACCCAGATACTCCAATCGACGCAAAACATAAGGAGCCTTGGCAACTATCGGGGCAAACTTTTTCACATCAATATTAAAATCGTACCCATAACCATCACGCATTAGCACAACCGAATTTAATATAAATCCCGCCTCAATTCCGTCTTTTGAATCATAAAGTGTCTGGCATATTATTTCTGACGGGTCGCCGGCGCCTGTTATACCAATAAATTCAGCTGCCCGAACCCGATTAATTAATTCAGAATCACTTTGCGATATTTCCATTATCTGAGGTAAAAACTCATTGGCTTGTTTTTCAAAACGACTGCAAGTAATCAGTCCCCAATAACGTTTCCATGGGTCGTCCGAATTAAGGCTTTCTTCAATTTCCGGTTTTGCCAATTCAAAATCGAGCAACATCAGGTTTGCAACTTTAATATATTCCTGTATATCATTTTTGTGTGCTTGTCCGAAAGCCACAGGATTTTCAAAAGCATTATTTACCAGATGGTGTTCAGGATAAAATGAAAGATCCGGCATAGCCGTCAGCCACGAATCCAGTTTGCCTCGAAGCTGCTCCAGCACCTCTTTGTTTTCGGAATTTTCAGCCAGGTTATTGGTTTCATAGGGATCTACTTCAATATCGTAGAGTAATTCCGGTTTTTTGGTCATGAAGAATTCAGCCTGAATTTCATTTAATTCGCCTTTTTTATACATTTCCAGCCATTGGCGGAAACCGGCCTGCCGGTATCGATAGTTGTTCCAAAGCCCATCATAATTAAAAGGTTGATAGTTCCGCACATATTTATATTTTCCTTTTCGCACGGATCGTATCATATCGTATTTCTCATCAAAACGATCGGCATAACTGTAAGTTTCGTCTCTTGAGTCCAGCTCATTTTTTGTTACACCCTTTCCAAGAAAGGCTTTACCATCCATTCCTTCCGGCATTTTCACTCCGGCAAGATTCAGTACCGTTGCCCCAAAATCAACGAAGCTCACAAAAGCAGAAGATTCCGTTCCGCCTTTCAGGCTTATCATGTCCTTGTATTTTTCTGGAATATGGACAACAAGCGGCACATGTAATCCGGTTTCTTTCATATATCCCTTACTGCCGGGCAAAACTCCACCGTGATCACCGTAATAAAAGATAAAGGTATTATCTAAAAGATCCTCTTTTTCAAGCTCGTCAATCATTGCACCAATCTCCCTGTCCATCTCAATAATTTTATCGCGATAACGTGCATTCGAGTATTTAAAAATTTCGGTTTGCGGGTGGTTTGGTTGAATAAAACATGAGTTTCTATCTGTTAATGTATCGGGCATATTCATTTCTTCTTCCTTAAAAAACATCCTTGATTCGTGTGTTGTCGTAGTATTTTGTACGTGAAAAAACGGTTGCCCCGGATTTCTTTTTCTCCAGCTAGCCTTCGCAGATGATTCATCCCACACACCATCACCTTTTACAATGTTATAATCTTCCTTTCTGTTGTTTGAAGTGTAATAACCCGCTTTCCTCAAATAAGCGGGAAACATTTTCATGTCTCCGGGCATCGGAACTTTCTGGACGCGTCTATGGTAGTGCGAAGCAAGCCTTGGCCCGTAACAACCTGAAATTAACGTTGAACGCGCCGCACTGCACACCGGGGCATTTGAAAAAGCCCGGGTAAAGATAATCCCGTTTTCAGTTAGGCGCTCAATATTGGGGGTTTTTACACCATGCTCGTCAAACAGCTCCAAATAGTGTTTTGAATTATCCTCTGAAGTTAACCACACGATATTTGGACGTTCAGAAACTTCTTTTTGAGTGCATGCACTTAGAAACAGTGAGAATAAGATTGCGGTTGCGATTAAAGTCTTCATTTTACTATTTTGTTTTTTATGGTTTCAAAATTAATCATTCTGGAAAGTATTGGTCAATTCTTCCCGAAAAGTTAGAAAATACTTTTTATGATCTTCATTTGTGATAAATCATATACTTTCGAAAATGGCTCTGTCATCATAATTTTGCTTTGCCCACTTAGGGTTTTAAACTATTATTCATACGAATCGAGAGTTGAACATTGAATAATGTAGCTTCTTGTTTCGCACTAAAAGTGCAGTTCATTTCAGCCCAATGGCAACGCCTTGGGTTGAAAAATAGTGTTCAAATATTCGCCTTGAAAAGGCAACTTAAATTAAATTGTCCTTTCAGGACGCATTTTTCTTCTTATTCATTACCCAATGCGTTGCATTGGGCTGAATTCAATTAGGCTTTCAGCCTGAAAAATTATTAATATCAAACCTTGATTCGCATTATTCATGTTTTTATAGTAGGTTGAAGCATGCCTTAACTTCCTCTTTTTTAAATATTTATATTATTCTCCCCTAAAATCAAACCACAATTTTATAGGGTAATTTTCATCTCCGCGACGACTTCGATATATTCCTTTTTGGCTTTTGGGCCCCATTACGTCCGCCTGTTGGAATTTAGTGCCGATTGCAGGAATTTCATATAAAAATGAAATATCGCCATCAGGAAATGGAGGATAAATACCACCTCTTGCAACCTGCGGTTTATCTGGTGTAAACAATTGAAAATAAAGATTTGGTGTTTCAGAAATAATTGTGATTGGTGATTCCGTTGTTTCCAGTTTAGCCCAATACAAATTGCCGTGGTAACCTTTAAATTCAGGATAAATTAAATTATTAAAACTTTCGCCGGTAATGGTGTTGTTGTACTCCTTTTCCCAAACTCCAAAATTGCTTCCTTTAATTCTATTCTTCCAAACACGGTATGGTCCGCGACCCATCCAACTTACCGACTTACACTTTTCTTCAGGGTAATTAAATGAAATTCCAACAAAATCGACATCTCTCAATCTGTCCTGAAGTTGACTTGCTTCGAGATATAAAAGTCCGTTTTTGTGCACCACCCAAATTACTTCGCGCGGGTATCCGCTATTTGATATTTTAAATTCAAAATTACCTTCTGCATTCATTCCCCAACTGGTTTCCTCAACTTCCGATTCTACTCCAACCGGAATTGGGCCACCTGAAAAAGAAATTGCACCCTTTTGATTTTTTACATTTTGAATAGTACCATCATCTTTATTAAAAGAAACTTCAATACCCTTTACTATTGCACTTACAAAATTATCAGACTCGGAAATTTTTATTTCTTCTTCCTTTGATGAAAGTAATTTAACCAATTCGGCCGCCTTTTCATCGGGTTGCACAACTGGCCAACTCCAGGTATAAAGTTCGTATCCGTTTGGGTCGATTGCCGTAAATTGAAAAAGGTCTGCTTCTTTAAGCGCATCGCTAAAATCGATTTCTACCATTGCAGTTTCTCCAGGCTGAGCGTCCGGCTGAGCAATTATTCCGGAACCTGTAACAGTTTCTTTGCCAGTACCAATTTCTGTTTTAAACGCTTTCCAGCTAAATGCACAATCTTTTAAATTGGTATAAATAAATTTATTCTTCAGAAACAGTTTTCCGTTCCACTGTTTGTTAATGATAACCGGACTGATTTGCACCGGCGACCAAATTTCTTTTACGGTATAAAAGCTTCCTTCTTTTTCGCGATGAGGCCCCAAAATTCCATCGGGTGCATTGTTTCCACTACCATCAAAAACAGTTCCTTCCTTGTCTGTTCGTAAAACAGCTTCGTCGGTAAATACCCATAAAAATGCCCCGGCAAGTAGAGGTGATGATTCATAAGTTCGCCAAAAATCTTCTAATCCTGCACCAAGTCCTCCATCATACAAACCGTGCATAAATTCAGTTGCCATAAACGGATCATTTCCAGAAACGATTCTACTAATTCCAAAATTAAAATCAGGATAATGATGAGTATCAACTCCATTACGTAACAAAATAGGATAAATTACCGGACGATTTTGAATGTCCCAATGATGAAACCATTTTTCGTTTGCAAAATCCCAACCTCCTTCATTACCATGATCCCAAATTATAACACTCGGATGGTTTTCATCTTTTAAAATGGTTTCTTTAATTAGTTTTGGTCCAACAACTGTGTCGTAACCCTGTTGCCAACCGGCCAATTCATTCAATACAAAAATACCAAGCGAATCGCATAATTCTAAAAATCGTTTGTCTGGGACATAATGCGACATCCTTGCCGCATTCATGTTCATTTCTTTCATCAGGCGAATATCAGTCAGGTGATTTTCTTCGCTTAAACAACGACCAGTTTCTGGCCAGAAAGAGTGCCGGCAAACACCTTTAAAAACAACCTTTTCGCCATTGACATAAAATCCGTCGTGTTCGCGAAGTTCAACTGTGCGGAAGCCAATTCGTTCGGTAACTTCATGCAAAACCGCATCACCTTTTTTTAAGATGATTTTCATGTTGTACAAATTTGGCCACTCCGGATTCCACGATTTTACGCCTTCAAATTTTCCCGAAACATACTTTTCTGTTTCTCCTTTTACTATTTCTGAATGAATGGGTTCGCTAATTTTATTTCCTTTCAAATCGAATAAATCAATCGAAACGGAATAGTCTGCTTTTGATTCATTTAAAACAATTAGTGTGTTGAATGAACCATCGCCTTTTGCATCGATTGCAGTTCTGTTCATGTGTGTTTTGGGCAAAACTTCCAGAAATACCGGGCGGAAAATTCCACCAAAAATCCAAAAATCGGCTTGCCGTTCAGCTCGTACAACCGATTCGTTTGATGAGTGTTTGTCAACATCCACCTCCAAAACATTTGTTTTTCCGTATTTCAGCAGTTTTGAAACGTCGTATTTAAAACGATAAAAAGCTCCCTGATGCAAAGCTCCGGCCGACTTGCCATTAATTTTCACCTTGGTGTCGGTCATTGATCCATCAAAAACAATATTTACAGTTTTGCCTTTCCATGATGATGGAACTTCAAATTCGTATTTATATAAACCGTGTTCAAGCCCCAGTTTTTTGTCTTTGTCTTTCCAGTCGTGGCCATAATTGTATGTCCCGAAACCTTCCAGTTCCCAGTTTGAGGGAACATCAATTTTTGTCCATTCGCCACTGTTTCTTCCATCGGTACAAAAGAAATCCCACTCAACAGTATTGGCTGCATCGGTTCCGGAAAGGAAAACGATTTCTGTGTTCTGAGAAAATAAAGTTGATGTAAAAAGGAGGGTCAATACAATTAATGAGAGAAATTTGAATTTCATTTTTATAGGTTTAGATTGTTGATGCAAAATACAAATTATTCTAAACACAATGCTCAATTACCTTTTTAAAATCAATTCATTTTGGTCTCTCCAAATGGTAAGTGTAGCAATTTCACTTTTATCAATTGTAGATCTTAATTCAGTTACATTTTGAATTGATGTTCCATTAACTTCTAAAATAACATCGTTGCGTTTTAATTTTACGGTTTTGAAAACACCGTCGGAGGGAGCACTTAAAACTAAAACTCCGTTTTTCTCGTGCATACCAGTTGCAGAAATTTCGCCATCGGAAGTAAGGTTTTTGATTTGCCCGGAATAGAATTTTGTCCGATTACTAAGTTCAATTTTAGTTTTTATTATCTCCGGAATTTTAGGTGTTTCGGCAATCATTTTTAAGTCTGGTTTTTGCACACCAAATTTTTCCATTGAAAAGTTTTTCCAACCCATAGAATAAACATCGCTTTCAATTGAAACTGAAAAATCGCCATTTACAGGATCTACAAATAACGGATCTCCTGATAAACTGTTTTTGTCAACCATTAATTGCTTAACTTTTCGCAAATCTTCTGGATTTACAAACCAATTGAAATCCACTTCTTTGCCCCAAAAATCGACATAAATGGGTTGATGAACGGCACCAAAAATATTTCCACGCACAATGTCGCCGCTGTTTTTTTGCCAAACGTGTGGATGAAATCCATTATTTATACAAATGTTATTTTGAACATTTCGGTAATAACCTTCACGAAGTTTTATTCCTCCATTTAAACAGAGGTTGTTGTAGATTTCGTAATAACTTGAGCCATCATCCAAATCAATATCCCAACCATGATCGCACCTGAAACGGTTGTTGCGGATAGTATTTGGAGCTAACATATCGAGCATAATAATAGCTGGATTTTGCTCAACCACTTCATCGGTTGTTTCTTTTGGAACTCCCCAGAAACGATCCCTGCCCCAGCTGTTAAAAGAGCCATGATCCCCGGTTTCCAAAACGGTATTAAATACGTCGTTAAACTCGATCAAATGTCCGCCCCACGCTCCCTCACCAATATTTATTCCTGCTCGGGGAACATTATAAATACTATTATGACGAAGTGTAATATACGTTGACATGCTAATTTCAACACCTGCCACTTGTTTTTCAATGGTTCCAATGTTATGAATTAAATTATCTTCAACGATACAATTCCGTGGGAAATTATTGTTTTTCGGCCCGGGTGTTAAATCCATTTCTTCCATAGAAACCCGTGGTCCGTAAGGAACAAATTTTGGATTACGAACTGCACTTGTATCTCCTACAAAACAAATGGCATTTGCACCCACTTTAAAAATGTGGCAACCTTTAATTAGATTATTTTTATTGTAATGATTGAAAAAAATAGCATTCCCACCAATTTGGCTGAATTCACAATTTATTATAGAACAGTTTTCTGATCCTTCCAGATAAACAGAACCACCACGATAAATTGTCCAATCGCTGCGTAACAAAGGTTCTTTGTTTTTTAGAAAAGTGCGAATTGTTCGCCTGAACTTAAATCCTTCGAGTGTTATATTTCGTACTGGATTTGCACCAGTACCGTTAAATGAAACCAGATTTTCCAGCGAAGCAAATTCGAAATTTGCTGTTTCCAAATCAACGGAAGTGTCGGGATAAAAATATAAGGTTGAAGTTTTTTTGTCGAGGAACCATTCGTTTACAGTATCCAATTCCTCATAAATATTTTCCACAAAACGGAACTCTTTGTGCTGACCACCTTCCGGACGATTATTTTGCCAGCCGCCGGTAAAATCCAGCTTTGTTTTGCTTTTTTTTCCAACAATCTGGAAATGAAATCCGCCCCATTTATGCCCGTGAATTACGTGATAATAACCACCGGCAGGATTTTCCCAAGTTTTTACTTTTTCGGGCGAAATACAATCGGCTGCAACTCCATTAAAAATTTCTGCATTAGAATTAAAATTTGGGTAACGTGCCAAAACCTGTAACTTATCGTTTACAAACAACGATTCGAAAACTACACCACTCGGAACGAGTGCTTTAAAAATTCCATCTTTATGTTTTTCCCATTTTAAATTGAGCTTTTCGCCGCCTAAAATATATGGGATTTCGTTTGGGTAGGACTTGTAAGTAATTGGAGCATTTTCAGATCCGCTGTCTTCTACTGAAAAAATAACCGGTTCGGGCAGGTAATATTTGCCACCTCTAAAATATACTGTTACAGGTGTTTCAGGATTTCTTTTTTTGAAATTCCATACTAACTTTTGTGCCGCCTTAAAAGTTGCAACAGGATGCTCGAAAGTCCCTTCGTTCAAATCGTTTCCTGATGGCGAGACATAGTAAAATTGTGTCGAATAATTAGTGTTTTGAGTGGTAAAACCAATTTGTGTTAAAACCAGAACAAAGCTGATAAGAATGAATTTTAACATGGATTCTATTAATTTTCAGTATTCTTTAAAATAAAGCCCAAAACAATTTTGGGTATTTTAGAAAATGAAGATCGCCGCTGTCTCAGTTTATAAATCACTCTATTCCCCAATTTTACTTGTTCGCTCTTTCTGTTCTACAAAATAGGGTTGAAAAGTATAATCTGAATGAATATTCCATTTTTCATTCTTAGTCGGCAACGATTTTTTCATATCCTTTTTAATAGTAAAATATTCTGCCTCCCCGGCAATGTTTGTCCATTCATTTGGGTCGGAATTGTGGTTATACAATTCTTCGCCACCATCTTCATATTGAATGTAGCGATATTCCAACGATCGTATTCCGTGATTATTCATTCCAAAAGTTGTTATTGCAACGCTATTTTCTGATTCAGCACCCAACATTGTTGGCACAAGATTTTTTCCTTCGTTGCGTTCGTACGCTGGTAGTCCGCACAAATTGACCAAAGTTGGATAAATAGAAAGCATTTCGGCAGGCGTATCAATAATTTTCCCTTTTGGTAAATTCGGTGCTGAAAATAGAAGTGGAGCATTTGTTGCTTCTTCCCAAAGAGCATGTTTGGCAAAAGTTCCTTTTTCGCCCATACGGTAACCGTGATCTGACCATAAAACAATAACCGTATTTTCAGCATAATTGCTATTTTGCAATGCTTCGAGAACCCGACCAACTTCGTAATCGACAAAGCTAACACAGGCCAGATACGCCTGAATAATGTTAGCCCACTCGCCACTTTCAATGGCCCACTCGGTTGAAGGCATCATGGGTAAATCGTTAATTAAATGTGCAATTGCCGGAACATCATCTAAATCATCCGCTTTATAAGGCGTCAATTCTAAAGTTTCAAGCGGGTGCAAATCGAACCACTTTTGCGGTACATATAAGGGCACGTGAGGTCGCAGAAATCCTACACCGAGGAAAAAGGGTTTTTCAAAATCACGGTTCAATCGTTCAATGACCCAATCAGCAGACTGATGGTCGGGCATCAAGGAATCTACCTCCGGAAATGCTCCCCAGTCGGTGCTAGTCCGTCCATATTTATCCCTGTCAGATGTTCCATAACCATCCCAAATAAAACGTTCTTCTGGCAGCGGACCAAAACCTTTTGCACGGCCTCCCGATTCATCAAAAACTCCATCGGGTGCATGCGTATGAAACAGTTTTCCAATTCCCATGGTGTGGTAACCATTGTTTTTAAAATATTCCGGCAGATAAATAATGTCTTTTGTGATTTCGTTGTCAGCGCGAATATTATTATCGCTTATCATTCCATAGATCCCTATAGTCGAAGGCCGTAGTCCCGTCATTAACGAAGCTCGCGAGGGTCCACAAAGTGGTGCCTGGCAATGTGCATTTGTAAACAACACCCCGCGGGAAGCCAGATTATCTATGTTTGGTGTTTTGGCATTGGGATGCCCATTCATACAACCCAGCCAGTTGTTTAAATCGTCAACCGCAATAAACAGAACGTTAGGTGGCGTATCTTGAATTTCGGGCTTAGTATTTCCACAAGAGAATAATAAAAGTGCTCCTACAAAAATCAGGTATGAATTTAATTTTCTCATATTTTAAATAGCTTTTTTGTAAATCAATTACGATAATTAGAAGAATCAATCTTTTGTTACCATGCTTCCCCACCAATTATTTTTTGGGTCGAAGTCTTTCGATAAAAAATTCATTCGTTGTTTTTCAAGATTGGGCCAGCGATTATTAATAACTCGTTCCAGATATTCCTTTTCTTTTTCAGCATTGTATTTTGGGTCTTTAGTTGGAAATCTTGCACCCATCACATCGAGCATCACAAAAAGTTTGGTGCTTAATTTTGTAACCATCTCGTTATTGTTTTCCGCCACATTTGTAGTCTCTTCCAAATCTTTTTTAAGGTTGTATAATTCTTCGCGTCCATCTTCGTAATAATGAATAAGTTTCCAATCACCCAAGCGAATTATAGAAGAAGGTTCACCGCCTTGATTTCCATAATGTGGATAGTGCCAAATTAAGGGACGTTCAGCAATTCTTTCTCCTTTTAAAAGAGGTACTAAACTCACTCCGTCAAGATGTTCTTCGGGTTTTAAATCGGCACCTGCAAGTTCTAAAAGTGTGGGATAAAAATCGGTTCCGGTAACCGGAGTCTTACATTTTTTGCCGCCTTTAATTCCCGGCACTTTTATAAAATAGGGTTCGCGAATTCCACCTTCAAACTGGTAACCTTTTCCTGCTCGCAACGGAAGATTTGAGGTTGCAAAAGCGTCGCCGGCTGCAACTCCTCCATTGTCGGAAGTAAATACTACAATTGTATTTTCATCCAAACCCATTTCTTCCAAAGCCGTTAAAACCACACCAACTGCATCATCCATGGCTTCTACTAAACCAGCATAAACCGGATTATCCTGAACCTGCCGAATTGGAAGAAAATGCCCCATTTCAAAACCGGTTTCAGCAATTCCCAAATCCTCGGCTTTTTGTCGGTATTTTTCCCATTTCTCTTGCGTTGTTTGAATGGGACCATGAACTGCATAAAAAGAGAGATAAGCAAAAAATGAAGTGTCTTTATTTTCCTTTATAAAGTTTACGGTTTCCTGTGCCAGTCTCATCGACAGGTTTTCTCCATCAGGACCACTTTCGAGATTTGGATTCTCCCAGGGTGCAAAATAACCACCTCGCGGACTTCCAACATCCCAGCCGCCTTTGTTTACATCAAAACCATGATCTTCCGGCCACGAGCCTTTTGTTCCAATGTGCCATTTTCCCGTGAAAAAAGTTTTGTAACCTACTTCTTTCAACGCCTCTGGTAAAGTGGTATATTCTTGTGGAAGTGCATGAACATATTCTGGTGGAAGTAACTGGTTGAAACGTCCTGCTTTGCGCCAATCTTTGCCAGTTCTGGCTCCAATCCAGTCAGTAATTCCATGGCGGGCTGGAAATTTCCCACTCATTATACTTGCTCGCGACGGGCTACAAACCTGGCAGGTTGCGTAACCATCAGTAAAAATCATTCCTTCGTTGGCAATCCGGTCGATGTTGGGAGTTTCGTAATATTTGCTCCCTGTCACACTTAAATCGTGATATCCGTAATCGTCGGCAAGGATAAATAGGATGTTGGGTTTTGCAGGTTCTTCAACTTTGAGTTGACATGAAGATAGAATCAGAGAAAATAGCAGAACAAAAATTACCGCAATTGATTTCATTTATACAGGTTTAAAAATTGAAATTCAAAATTATATTTTAATCGTTCCAAAACAGAACAGGTGAATAAAAAACCCTGAAGTTATTTTAATATTTATTTGGCTTTTTTATCGAGCGATAAAGTAATTTTTTGTGCTCATCATAAAAACCAATTGTTAAAGTAGGTATATCGTTTTGCCGTTCAACTTCCACCAATAAAAAACCACCGCTGGCTGATTCCGGAGTTCCTTCGACAAAGAATTGTTTGATTTCTGCATTGGGATCTGTCGAATCTTTATCTCCGGCAACTCTTCCTGCCCTGGAGTTATTGTCAACCAGCGCACCAGTTGAGAACTCTTCAAATCCACTGGGATGCATGGCGTGATACTTCCAATGCCGGTCGCCACAAATAATGTATAAGTTATTTTCTAAAAAACTATTCTCTTTAAACCAGGCAAACAATTCATCTCCTTCGTGTTTAAAACCCTGAGGATTTACGTGGTTGTCTTTTTTATACATATCATCGGGGCCAACCATTGGTGTGGGCGAGACAATTAATTTAAAACTTGCTTCGCTTTTCAATAAGGAGTTTTTTAACCACTCAATCTGTTCTTTGCCTAAAAGTGTTTTTTCTTTTCCGACAGGATCTGAATTCGCACTCCGGTAGTCACGCCCTTCCAGCATCCAAATTTGTACATCTTTATTCATCCGATATGTACGATATGTTTTTGCATTCTTGTCTTCCATATCGACAACCGGAACCTGTTCTCTAAAACTACTAATACCGAGTTCGTGTGAGATTGGAAATTCGGTATAAGGATCTGCATCATTGAGCCTGTAATCATGATCATCTTTTTCCCAATAAGTACCAACATTTGCAAACAAATCTTTGAATCGTTGCTGCATAAACTGTACGTGATATTTTTGCCTTAATCCCGCCTTATCGGTAACTTCTACACCACCAAATATTCCGGGGTGCGGGTTATCTCCTTTTTCCACAGCTTTATCAAAACCACTTTTTGCAGGATGGTCGAAATAAACATTATCTCCCGTTCCTATAAAATAATCAGGTTTCAACGACTTTATTGCGACCAAAGCCGGATAACCTAATTCTTTATCAATTCCAGTATAAGCTTTGTCCCTATTATATTTACCATAATGAAAATGGTAATAATTCATTCCTGTCACCACAGCAAAAGAAACTTTTGCGCTATTTTCTGCGCCAGGTAAAGTCCTAAAAGTTCCTGTCTCGCTTTCTTCCAAATCATCTTTGTTTTCGCCAAATAAAACCCGGTAATAATAGTTGGTGTTGGATTCTAAACCTGATATTTTCTTTTTGATAATAAAGTCATTATCAGGAATAGCTTCCAGTAATTTGGTGCGTTTCGAATTTGTAAAACCTACGTCACTTGCAATTTCAAACATTGCAAATCCGTGTATTCCCGGTAAGTCATTGTTTATTAAAGTATCGCTTTGTGTAAGTCTTGATTGCAGAATAACCGAATTTGTACTTATTTCCCCTGACATTATTCCCTGACCCAGATAAATTTTTGGCGTGTTTGAGTTACATGAAATAAAAATAAGGAGTGTCAGAATTATTGATAAATGTTTTTTCATAATCGTGTTTTGCTTATACTTTTCTCCTTACTTTTTTTGATTTATACAATTGTATTTTGAGGATTATTTCCCTCCAAATAATTTATATATCTCTGAACCCGCACTTAAGAATGCTCCACTGCCATATACTTCGGTTTTATCTGGCCAGGCATTTCCTGGTGCCGCCCCGATGGGTTGAACGTATCCTAACATTCCATCCTCAGTAACATGACCAACCATCGCATTCCAACCTTTTATTGCAGCCGGACCATAAGTTTCTTTATCTAATATTCCATTGTTTATTCCCCACGTAAATCCAAATACATAAAACGACGAACCACTGGTTTCGGGTGTTGGATAGAATTTCTGACCCAGTAAACTCATTGCCCAATGACCTTCAGGTGTTTGAATTTCCAACAGTTTTTTGGCCATCTTTTTATATATTTTCAGGAAGTATTTGTATTCTTTACTTTGAGGTTGCAGCTCAGTTAAAATATTTGCCAGACCTGCAAACACCCAACCATTTCCACGCGACCAGAATATTTTTGTTCCGTTATCCAGTTGTGACATATATCTTTCATCGCGGTAATACAAATGGTCTTTTTTGTCGAACAGAAAATCAGTACTGCCCTTGTATTCATCCATCATAAAATCGATGTATTTCCGGTCGCCGGTCATATTATACAATTTTGCCCAAACCGGAGGCGACATAAACAATGCATCGCACCAATTCCACCGATCCTGATGATAAGTTGTTTTCCAATTTAATACAGACTGCGACGGATGATACATAAGAAATTCGAAATGTTCTTTTGTTGGTTCAATCATCCTTTCATCTTTGTACTTCCGGTACAATTCAATATACAGTTGTCCAACTGTGTGATCGTCAGCATGGTATTTTCTGCGGTGCAACAACCAATCGTTGTCGTCTCCAATTTTTTTAAGCCACTCGTAATAAGTGTCATCTTCGGCCATTGCAGCCCATTTTACCATCCCAACATATAATGCTCCGTTTGTCCAGTCCAGCTGATGATGAGGTTTTTCCCTTCCGCTATAACACTCATCAAAATGTTCAATTTGCCAGTCGGCAACTTTTTTCATTATTTTTTTTACTTCGGAAGGCTTAATCTCTTGGGCTTGAGCAGTAAATAATCCTGATACAAGAACTATACTGGCTAATAAGATTTTTAGTGTTTTCATATTATTTGGTTTTTATTAAAATTATTTCTGGTGTAAAACTAATTAATTTTGCTTGGTTGATTTACTGTTTTTGCGCAAACATAACTTGACTGAAAATAATCAGGAATGAAATGAAAGAGTAACAATTTTGAGGTAGTACTGCTTTTCATTTTAGAAGTGGTTTAAGTTTTGTTTTATATCAGTAAAAATAGCAATAAATTTTGTGCAACTAATACAATTCAATAATTGTGAAAAATGGCAATTTTTTAATATTTAGGAAAATGTCATCAATCTAAATAATCAACAACAATTCCACATTGCTAAATTCTTACTCACTATTTTATAATTGTAGGCGACTCAAATGAAAATATCTCCGATTCAGTTCGGGCTGAATTTATGAGTTCGACGAGCTCACTCACCAATTCAGGATGCTCTTTTGCAACATTGTTTTCTTCGCCGGGATCGTCAACTAAATTGTATAATTCAGTAGTGGTTTTTTCGGGTTTCAAAACATCGTAATTTACCAGTTTCCAATCACCTTTTCGCAGTGCTTTTCTGCCACCACGCTCGTGAAATTCCCAATACAAATAATCGTGTTGAACTTGTTCTTCACCCAATAAAGTTGGCAAAAATGAAATGCCATCAATATTTTCTGGAGTGCTTGTTCCGGTAATTTCAGCAAGGGTTGGAAACACATCCCAGAAAGCTGAAATGTGGTTGGTTTCAGTAGCGGGTTTAATTTTTCCATCCCAAACAGCAATCATCGGAACCCGAATTCCGCCTTCGTATAAATCGCGTTTGTAGCCTTTTAAAATTCCGTTTGAATTAAAATAATCCGGGTCGGCACCGCCTTCCATGTGTGGACCATTATCGGAAGTAAAAATAATAAGTGTGTTTTTATAAATACCCAATTCTTTTAATTTGGTGACAATTTCGCCCACTTCATCGTCGAGAATATTTATCATTGCCGCAAAAGCTGCATGCGATTCAGGTTGAGAACCGTACGGTCCCAAACGATAATTCTCACCATCGTCAACTCCAATATAATTTAATTCCGGCTCAAATTTCCCACGATACTTTTCCATGTATTTCTCAGGAGCTAAAAGTTCGGCATGTGGAATAATGGAAGGGTAGTACATGAAAAATGGTTTGTCTTTGTTGTCAGCCAAAAACTTAATGGCCTGTTTATGAATTACATCCGGACCATATTTGCCGATTTGTTTTCCTGCGTTTCCCGTTAATTCAACTTTTTCCTGGTTGTGCCATAAATGGTAAGGATAATAATTGTGTCCCATCCGCTGACAATTGTAGCCAAAAAATTCATCGAAACCCTGGTTATTTGGGTCGCCCTCCGAACCCGGAAAACCTAATCCCCATTTTCCAAAAGCACCAGTTTTATAACCTGCATTTTGTAAAACTTCAGACATTGTAATTGCATTCGCTTCCAGGGGATGCTGTCCTTCCGGCTGGATTTCTTTGTTCCCTCGAATAAAAGTGTGACCGGAGTGTTGACCGGTCATTAACGAAGAACGCGATGGAGCACAAACCGTACAACCTGAATAATGTTGTGTAAATTTCATTCCACTTGCGGCCAGTTTATCAATATTGGGTGTTGAGAAATTGGTTTGTCCGTAGCAACTTAAATCGCCATAACCCAAGTCGTCAGCCAGAATGTAAATGATATTTGGTTTTTGCCCTTCGACTTCGCCCAGGTGGATTTCTTTTTTCGCCTGGTTTTGGCATGAAAAAAGGAAGAGCGTTAAAACCGGTAAAAAAAAGATGGATTTTTTCATTTTATATTTGTTGTTTTATTTCTGAATTCTACAAACTTAAACTGCTCGTCATGCTGAATTTATTTCAGCATCTCAATCTATGGAACAGATTCCGAAACCCCGCCTGACCAGTCGGGCAGAAAATTCGGAATGACGAATAAAAAAATATCTGTTTGTAAGGATGCCATCCTTGTTTTTCATTTAATTAGGGATGCCATCCTTTGTCATATTTATTTTTTTCCAAATGTAAATACCTCAGAATCTGTTCTGGCAGATTCCATCAGTTTTAACATGTTTGCCGTGATTTCAGGATTTTCTTCCGCCACATTATTTTCTTCTCCCGGGTCGTTAACCAAATTGTACAATTCGGTTGTTGTGTTTTCTGGAATAAAAACGTCGTAGCGAATTAATTTCCAATCGCCCTGACGAACTGCCAAACGACCTCTTCTTTCGTGAAATTCCCAATATAAATAATCGTGTTGAGTTTGATTTTCCTCCCCCAATAAACTTGGCAGAAAAGAAATTCCATCGATGTTTTCGGGAGTGGGTGCGCCAATTAAATCGGTAATTGTTGGTAACACATCCCAAAAAGCAGAAATGTGATTTGATGTGCTTGCTGCTTCCACCTTTCCCGGCCACCAAACAATCATTGGAACATGGATTCCTCCTTCGTATAAATCGCGTTTATAGCCTTTATAGATTCCATTACTATCAAAATAATTAGGGTCGGCGCCACCTTCCAGATGCGGACCATTGTCAGACGAAAACATGATTATTGTATTATCATCAATTCCCAACTCTTTCAACTTGGCAACAATTTCACCAACCTGAGCATCCAATAAATCTATCATTGCAGCAAAAGCGGCATGCGATTCGGGCTGCGAACCGTATCCACCGATTTTATATCTCGGAGCTCCTTCGTCATCACCTTCATAATTATTTTCAGGAAGAAATTTACCACGGTATTTTTCCATGTATTCTTCGGGCGCAAACAGTTCGGCGTGTGGAATTACCGAAGGATAATAGATAAAAAATGGCTTGTCTTTATTTTCTTCTATAAATTTTATGGCCTGTTCGTGAATTGGAATCGGAGCGTATGTTCCTTCTCCTGTACCCGCGTTGTCATCAAGCCAAACCGTATCTTGATTATGGTTTAAAAAAGCAGGGTAATAATTGTGCGCTAAGGTTTGATGGTTATACCCAAAAAATTCATTAAATCCCTGGTTATTTGGATCTCCTTCAGAACCCGGAGCTCCTAATCCCCATTTCCCAAATGCTCCTGTAACATATCCTTTTTGCTGTAAAATTTCGGCAACGGTCAAACTTTCAGCAGGAATTGGCCAGTTACCAAGTTTATCACTTTTGTTTCCACGAATAGGTGTATGACCCGTGTGTTGTCCGGTTAGTAGAACCGAGCGCGACGGCGAACAAACAGTTGAACCAGCATAATGTTGCGTGAAAGTCATTCCCTCTTTTGCAAGCTGGTCGATGTTGGGAGTTTGGAATTTTGTTTGCCCCTGGAAGCTTAGATCGCCGTAACCCAAATCATCGGCAAGAATGTATATAATGTTGGGTTTTTGCCCTTCGACTACGCTCAGGGTGACATTTTTTTTTGGTTGAGTTTGGCAAGAAAATAATAGTAGTGCAATAATCGATAAAAGTAGGATTGATTTGTTCATAACCGGTTTATGTTTTTTAACTAATTACAATTGATTTGATAAAAATACACATTTCGCTCCTAATTGCCATTTAGACCAAAGAAGAAATAGCCATAATTAAATAATGCTCTCAATTGAAATCTTAGCATTTTTCAAACCCTTTCCTTTAACTTCAAGATTAATATCTCCAGCCTCTTTTAAAGCCTGAACTGTTACCACCAATTTACCACTAAATGTTTTCATTGTTGGTACGTGGAACATTTCCAAAGAAGTGGCATCGCCGTTACAAACTACTTTAAATTTGCCTTCACCAGAAACTTTAAAACTTAATTGGTTGGCTGCATTCGGACAAACATTTCCATTTCTATCGACCACAGAAACGGTTACGTAACTCAAGTCGTTTCCGTCGGCGTCAATTACTTCTCTATCTGCTGATAATTCCAGATGATGTGGTTTCCCTGCGGTGTGAACCTCTTTTTCTGCAACAACTTTTCCATTGTCATCGAAAGCAAGCACTTTTATAGTTCCCGGTTCGTATTTTACGTCCATCCACATTAAGCGATAACGATGTTGGTTTGTCTCTTTACTTTTTTTCTGAATGCCCTGACTAACTCCATTTACAAATAGTTCGGCACTGTTGTGATTGGTATAAACAAACACCGGGGTAGTTTCTCCTTCACGTCCTTCCCAGTTCCAATGTGGCAAAATATGTAACGTTTCATCCTCTGTATTCCAGCGGCTGCGATACAAATAATAACGGTCTTTTGGTAAACCAGCTAAATCGCAAATTCCAAAATAGGAACTTCTCGATGGCCAGGCGGCATTGTACGGAGTTGGTTCTCCCAAATAATCAAAACCTGTCCATACAAATTCTCCGATTACCCAATCAAAATCATCCTGCCACACAAAATCATCATCAGGCACATTTGACCAACTGCATGCTTCCAAATCGTAAGATGAACTCTGAAAATCATCGTAAGTTTTCATTTTTGCAGGTTCAACAGGAAACTTATAAATCCCCCGGGAACTTACTGTTGAAGCAGTTTCTGAACCTAAAATAAATCCCTGCGGAAATTTCTGGTAAGCTTCATTGTACAAAGGCAAACGATAATTTAATCCGGGAATATCAATGATTGCACCAAATCCATTTTTTAATGTATTGGCAACCTGATCCATTCCAACTGTAACCGGACGCGTTGGGTCTTCACGATGAAAAATATCCTGCAACCATTTTGCCCGTTTTACACCTTCGTCTCCCCACTGGTCGGGCACTTCGTTGCCGGAACTCCACATTACAATACTGGGATGATTTCGGGTGGCACGAACCAAATTTACAACATCTTTTTCAGCCCATTCTTCAAAAAACCGATTGTAGCCATTTTTAACTTTTGGTTTTGCCCATTCGTCGAAAGTTTCAGCTAAAAAAAGAAATCCCATTTCGTCACATAATTCCAACTGCTCGTGCGATGGCATGTTATGTGACGAACGGACGGCATTACAACCCATATCTTTTAAAATGGTAAGCTGGCGTTTTAACGCCGATTTATTAACCGCTGCTCCCAATGGACCCAAATCGTGATGCAGACAAACTCCTTTAAACTTGGTTACTTCACCATTTAAAATCAACCCTTTCCCACGTTCGTAAACTACACTCCTGATTCCAAAGCGTGTTATCTGCTCATCTTTTAACTCGTTATTCTGATATAATTTTGAATGAGCCGTATATAAATAGGGAGATTCTATACTCCAGATATTTGGATTCGGGACGGCGATATTTAGTTCTATTTGATTTCCAAATTTCTCGTCTGAACTATGAGTTGCAACCACTTTTCCTTCAGCATCTTTTATTTCAGTAACTACTTTTACGTTTTCTCCGTTTATATTCGATTTGATGTTTATTTTTGCCACGTCTTCCGAAATAAAGGGGGTGGTTAAAAATGTTCCCCACTGTTCAAAATTTACCTCATCTTTTACAATAATCTGCACTTTACGATAAATTCCCGCACCCGGATACCAGCGCGACGAAAAGGGCAAATTTTCAAGACGAACAGCCAGAAGATTCTCCCCATTTTTTAGGTACTCCGAAATATCGAAATAGAAATAATTATACCCAAAAGGCCAGTTGCCAACTTTTTTTCCATTCAGAAAAACATGTGCATCGCTCATGGCGCCATCAAAAACTAAAAGTGCTTTTTTGCCTTCTTTAAATTCAGGAATTTCAAAAGTTTTTCTATACCAGCCAATTCCAACGTGTGGTAAAGCTCCGGTTCTTCCGGTTCTTTCTTTGGCTTGTGCTTCCAAATCCTGGGTAACTTTAACCATTTGTTTGTCAATCTCTTTATCGAAAGGACCTTTAATCGCCCAATCGTGAGGAACAGTTACCGTTTCCCAGTCAGCAATATTTGTTTCCGGTTTTTCTGCCCCGGCAACTTCTTCATTTATAAATTGCCAATTGTCTTCCAAAAGAATTACATGCCGAGAATTGTTTTGGGCAAAACTGCAGACAGAAAGGAAAAATGTGATTGAAATAAAAATGATTTGTTTCATTAGATAAGATTTACTGTAAAGATAAAGAGATGATTTTTAAGTTTTGTACCTAATTTCTACAAAGAACATTAGAATTTCTATTGAAAATTAATAACTCATTTTGCTCACCTTGTCCCGCAAATGACTGGAAAGATCAATAAAATCTTTTTCTAAATCGATTTCACTTATGAGAACTCCGGAAGTATTTCGTTTAAGTTTACCAAAAACACGCCCGTCTGGTTGCGACACGAATGAAGCAAAACTACTTTGCTTTTTGCTGGTGTTGGCAGCACTTATCCAAAGTTTATTGTTAGCAGCATTTCCACGAACAAAACCGGGAATTACTTCACCCAGATTTTTACCTTCATCCTGGTATTCTTCTTCTGTATAATTGCCATCGTACCACGATTGAAAAAGCATTTCAACTCCCAAATGATAATATTGTCGGTACAATTCAGGGTAGCGCCATTCGTGGCAAATCAACAAACCACACTTTATTCCTTTTATACTAAAAAGACCGGGTTCTTTTCCGGGCTTGTACCAATCGAGGTCGATTTCTGCCAGCAATCTTTTATCGTAACGAATTTCAATTTCACCTTTATTGTTAATTACAAAAAGACTATTGTACGGTTTCTCTCCATCACCTTCAAAAAAATGAGTTCCAAAAATCACCCAGACTTTAAATCGTTTTGCTTGTTCACGTATTTCAGAAATTCCATTTGAAATTTGGGTTTCCGCTTCGCTACTAAATTCTTGAAAATCGAATCCGCCATAAGCACTTAAACAGCATTCAGAAAAATGAACAACTTCTGCATTTTGTTCTGCAGCTTTTTTGATTTGCTTTTTAATTTCGCGTAGATTTTTCCCAACATCAGAATCAACAGCAAACTGACAGGTTGCAAGTTTTAATTTTCGGGCCATTTTTACGACATTAAAATAAGTGCCTCTGTTCCAATCATGCCTTTTTTTATACCCAGCGCGGCGGCAGCATCGCTTACTTCAACAACGTGCGCTTCGAGCATATCTTCCGGAGTTTTTACTCCGGTTACAATGGCGCAAACATCACCAACTTTATTGGCTACTTCAACATTTATATACCCGCAACCAATAAAGCCATTTTCGGCTGCAATAATTAATACAAAAGTATTGTTGGTTGGAATACTGTAAGTTTTGAAATCTTTCCCTATGAATTTCATTTTACTCTTATTTATCAAATTGACTTAGATTTAAATTTGCCTGGAATTTTTGGTTTGAAAAGTACATTTCGTCCCATGTTTTTACCATTCCTGAAGTTGCGCTCATTCTGCCTAAAATTGCCGAAAGTGTTGAATTGGCACCTGATTTTGCTTCGTTAATTAAATTCCCGGTTTCAATACTATTTATAAAAGATTTTACTTTGTTTGAATTTGCATCGTGTAGCGAGGAAGAAAAGACGCCGGCAGCACGTTGTTCATTTGTTGGAGATTGTCCGCGTAAAACTCCCGAATCCCATGGATTGTCGCCTTCAATATAAACGCCCCGTCCGTAATGTGCTTCGGCAATTCCTTTTGTACCAATAAATCGTGCACAAACATCACTAAATTTCGGACCAAATTGTGTAGAATGAACACTCACATTTGTGGCATCGGGATAAGCATAAATTGCCTGGTAATTTGTAAAAGTATCGCCAAAATCGGGCTCGCCTTTTCGATTGCCACTGCCAATTGCGTTTTCTGGATTTTCATTCACGATCCAGTTACAAATATCAATCATATGAATTGCCTGATCCAACATTATTCCACCCGAAAGTTCACGAAAATGAAAGTGGTTTCGAATCATAAACTCCTCTCGGGAATCCCCAACCGGCTGAACTTTTTTGCCACTTCCAGAAGAGATATAATACAATTGAACGTTAACAATTTCGCCAATATCACCTTTGCGAATTCGTTTTGCCATTTCAACGTAAGGCGTTGCATGCCTGATTTGAAAACCAATAGCGACGCTCACATTTCCCTTTGCTTTTTCCCCTGCCTGAATTACTTTTTGGCACCCTGCCACATCAGGCGCAACAGGCTTTTCGCAATAAACATGTTTGCCTGCAGAAACAGCGGCATCTAAAAAACCGGGGTGAGAATATGCCGGCGACGAAACTAATACGGCATCGACATCTGCATCGTTTAACAGCTTTTCATAGGCTTTTGAACCATGAAATATTTTAGAATTATCGATGGCAACTCCATCATTATCTTTATTTAATTGGTCGAACTTTGGCTTGGCTTTTTCAAGTTGGTAATTAAACAAATCTGCCATTGCAATAATTTGTCCGCTGGTATGTTTTACCATGTTTGAAATTACGGCGGTTCCACGATTACCACATCCAATAATTCCCAATCGAACCGCAGAATTTGTTTTCGAGCCAAAAACTGTTGATGGTTTTAAAATTGTAATTGCTGAAATAGCTGCGGTGCTTGCCAGAAATTTTCTTCGGTTTATTGGTTTCATTGTAGTAATATTTTAAATTTAAACAGGGTTGTTTTCAAAGATAAAAACAAATAGGACAACTCGTTAATTCAAATGTCAACTTTTAAAAAAGATACCTTTTCACTCAAACTTGTTTTTTCTATCTTTGGAATACTAAAACAGGAATTAATTACACACTATTTTTCACTGCAAATGAATAAAATACTACCACTTTTTATGCTAATGATTTTCCTTTTTTCGTGTACCCAAAAACAGGAAAACACAACTTCACAAGTTTTAATTAAAGGAGCAACTCTACTGAATTTACAAGATGAAAAGGGCAACTTCTACGATATTAAAAACGGATATATTTTGTTCCATGAAAACAAAATTATTGATTTGGGTGAATTAAATGAAAACACAACTTTCCCCCAAAATGCCAGAATTATTGATGCAAGCAACAAATTTATCCTTCCCGGACTTATTGACGGTTTTGCAGTTTTGAATAGCCAGTTTTATGCTAACGCATTTTTAAGTAAAGGAGTTACTACAATTATTGGAGTGGATGGTGGCAGGCGCGGTTGGTTTTATCCTAACGCTAATCCTTCGCCCGATTTTTACATGCTCGAATCGGTTGGAGATAAAGCAAAATCTGATTCGGCACATTTATACGACTTAAAAGAATTACACAATGAGGGCTATAAAATTGCACTATTAAAATATAAATTAACTCCCGGGCAAGTTCAACTAATACATAAAGAAGCAAAAAAATTAAACATGGGAACCATTGGCGAATTAGGTTTTACGAGTTATGCCGAAGGTGTAAAAACCGGAGTAGATGCATTTGTACACACTACCCGATATTCGCTGGATGTTGCACCAAAACAAATGCGGGAAGCCGTTGCAAAAGAACCTTTTAGCAATGATTTGGAAAGTGCAAAATGGAAGTATTATCAATATTTATATTCGCTGGATACTACAAACCAGCAACTCCACAATCATGCAAAAACATTGGCTTCGGGAAGCACTTTTTTAATGCCCACGCTAAGTTTACTTTATGCCGATTTGCCGGAGCATAAAAACCCATGGAACGATCCGGTTTCTCAAATTTTAAATCCGGCTGACATCAATAGTCCGGTTAATAAAACTACCGGAAACCACGAATATTCAGATAAAATTCAGGAGAATTATACTGCAATGGCTTTGCAGGAATTAAAAATTGAAAACATTTACCAACGTAATGGAAATAAATATCTGGCGGGCAGTGCATGCGATGTTTGGGGAACAATGCCAGGAATTTCTCTACATACCGAACTAGAACTTTTACATAAAATTGGATTAAACAAAAGAGATGTTTTGGCGGCAGCCACTTCTAATTTTTCGGAAGCTTTTGGCTGGAAAACCGGAAAATTGGAAAAGGGTTTTGAAGCGGATATTTTGGTGCTGGATAAAAATCCGTTGGAAAATCTTGAAAACTTAAACAGTATTGATTTTCTTTTTAATAACGGCATAGAAATAAATTTAGATTCCTTATTAAAACTTCCTTTTGAAGAGAATCTTGCCGATGGAACTATCGTTTTTCGTCAGCCGTATAATCCGTTTAACGACACTGCCGTTCAACGTTTGGTTTACGAACCGCTTTCGAAAAAAATTAAGCCGGAATTTTCTTTTGTTAAAAACATAAAAATGGAAGAGATACTTTATATAAGCGACGGTTTGCGGGTTAAGGCGTATTTGGCATATCCAAAAAATGCTGAAAATTTACCCGCCATTATTTATAATCGGGGCGGTAATCGTGAATTCAGCAAAATTTCGCAGGAACGCATTGTAGATATTTTAGGGCGGATGGCAAGTTGGGGTTATGTTGCAATTGGAACACAGTACCGTGGAAATGATGGTGGCGACGGCGAAGAAGAGTTTGGTGGTGCAGATGTTAACGATGTTTTAAACCTGATTCCGGTTTTGGAAAATCTTCCACAAGCCGATGCTGAAAAAATTGGAATGCTGGGGAAAAGTCGTGGAGGGATGATGACTTATCTGGCTCTAATGAAAACTGAAAAAATTAAATCGGCGGTAATAATTGGCGGGGTTACCGATTTGCAAATGATGAATGATTCGCGTGGCGGAGAAATGGAAAAATACGTGTACCAACAATTAATTCCCAGCTATTTTG
>Ga0307988_1000343_pt1 | contig 33671 bp, 19 predicted proteins | sample EllFjometagen183_FD_203166 | JGI IMG/M metagenome (GOLD analysis project Ga0307988, IMG submission 203166) | Marine microbial communities from Ellis Fjord, Antarctic Ocean - #183 | ecosystem: Environmental > Aquatic > Marine > Unclassified | place: Southern Ocean | collected 2014-10-08 | reverse complement strand
ATATCCGGTTTTATTCAAAATCATCTGGTCAACAATGAGTTTGAGGTCATTAGAACCTTAACTAAATGGAATCAAAAAAAGCTCTTCAAGGAAATATCAACAAAACTTCGAGTAGCGAACAGGGAAACGGTGGCCTTGCAAATAATATTAACAAACAGAGAAAATTTATTAACGTGAGACTGGATCAGGCCAATGAATATGAATTGGTTGAATAATTAAAATATTATTGATATAGGTAATTTTATGTTCAGGTGCTTAAAATAATGTCACACGATATTTTTATATCATACTCAAAGGGAGAAAAAAAATCAGCCTCTGCTCTGTGTCACCATCTTGAGCAGGAAGGGGTTCGTTGTTGGATTGCCCCAAGAGATGTCGAACCTGGTGCAGACTGGACTGATTCAATTTCAGAGGCCATAGAAAACTCAAAGGCCCTTCTTGTTATTTTCTCTGATGAAAGTGCGGCTTCCCGGCACGTCAAAAGTGAAGTAAGATCTGCCTTTGATCACGGGAAAATTCTGGTTCCAGTAAGGGTTTCTGATATTCAACCAACTGGTGGTTTTGATCATCTTCTTGGTACAAGTCATTGGGTGGATGCCTTTCCAAAGCCACTTTCTAAATATTTTTTTACGGTTTCCAAAACGCTCCAGCGACTCATAGACGATAAGGCTACAATAAAATTAGCTAAGGAAACATTACCACACAAGAAAAATTTTACAAAAATACAGTGGGCGACTTCATTGGGAATAATTGTATTTATTTTTTTTGCTTTGGCATATCTAAATATTTTTAGATCAAAGCCAATAAGCAACAAGAAAGAAGCGTCTATTCAAACTGAGAAAATGGAATTGAAAACAAATATTGAAAATGAATCTAAACCTAAAGATCCACCCACATGGGCGGCATTCAATCTTGCTTATGTGCTCTCCAATTGGAAATACAAAAACAACCCTTCTATGACATTAAAGGGTGCACAAAAGGATGGATTCTCGGTAAAAAATGCATTGAAACAATTAGGCTATCGCGTCATTTTGAAAGAAAATCTATCGAAATCTGATATTAATTCGATGTTAAAGGACTTAAGAGAGTTAGAAACTGATGGGGGGACCTTTATTATTTATTATGCAGGCCAGTCCATTTCGTTAAAGGGTGAAACCTTTATTATCCCTGCTGATTTACCACCAATTGATAACAAGATTGACGATTTTATATCCTATATTGTAAATGTTTCAGATTTTCTTGAAACTTCTGGAAAGATGGAATCATACATCCTTTATTCGACCAGACTCGGACAATATGCTTTAGATAAAGCACCTGGCAAAGAAAATAGCCCATTCGCAATTGCGTTTATAGATAGCCTTGACAAACTATCTGATGTTCTCGATTTTGCCATGAATGTTTCCAGTGAATTGCTTGAAATAACAAAAAATATTCAACAAACTGAATTGATAGCAGGGTATGTTAATTCAAATTACGGTCTCCAAACAAGAAGCGGCAAATTGAATAAAAGACGGTTTGTTTTTTTTGATGGTTGTAGAGCCAACTTTTTAGAGAAAAAAAAATGGGAACCCACTAAAATTAATAACAAAAAATCAAAGAAAATTACCAACGATAACCAATCTGAATGGAAAACCATTATATCATATTAAAGCAATTTGAATTTTTCCCAAACATAATTTTAGTCATGTTAATAAAGATCTTTCCTTATTTCTGAAATTTGTTTTGAAACTGTTTCTAATAAAGAAACAGCTATATGAGGATTAATTTCAATTAATTTAATGATATTATCTCTCTGAAGAGAACACAACTTCAAATCAGTCTTTGCTCTTGCACCAAGAGTTCTTAAAACATTCCCAAATAAAGCAAGTTCTCCAAAACACCGACCAGGACCATAGGTATCAACGACATCCGTTCTACTTTGGTCGTTTTTTGTTATAGTTACGAAAAACTCTACTTCTCCTTCAAGAATAATAAAAAATTCATCGCCCTCGTCACCTCTATAGAAAAGAGTGGTCTCTTTAGAACATTTGATGATGCTGGACATTCGTTCTAATAATTCTATTTCTTCACTATGTAAATTTGAAAAGATGGGACTTAAAGCTATTGCTCGTTGTATATCTGTATTTGAAATAGCTTGTTTAGAATCTTTTACAGGCAAAATATCATATTTTTGAGGTGCCTCACCTTTTTCCTGTCTAACAAGGTCTTGGAACAAACCTTCTTGTTCTAGAAGTTTATCATATGTTCCTTGTTGGACTAATCGTCCACGGTCAAATACAAAAATACGATCATAATTTTTAATTGTAGACAATCGGTGGGAGATGGTTAAAACTGTTTTATTTTTAAATTCTTTTTCAACTAAGCTTACAATTTTCGCTTGAGATTTTTCATCTAATGCTGCTGTTGCTTCATCAAGAAGAAGGATGTTTGGGTTTTTTAAAAGTATTCTGGCAATAGCTATTTTCATTGCCTGGCCACCAGATAGGAATTGTCCTCCTTCTCCTGCGGATTGTTCTAATCCTATCATGATGAGTTCATCTATTAAATTATTATCTGCTAGGATTTTAATTATTATGTTATCAATAATTTCAAATGAACCATGGATTTCTGAATTTATCTGACCTCCAATTAGTAACTCTCTAATAGGAACGCCATTTATAGGACTCTTTAAATCAAAACTATGGATATTTAGAAGTTTATTGTTTCTATTAGTCAAAAAGTTTTTTCTGGAATTAATTATATTTTGTTTAAAACTTGAATTTTCATGAAAAAATGAGAGTGCAATTCTCGAGTTTGTGGAAAGTGCAATATCAAGTAACAATATCTGAAATTTTTCGCTTAAAGTATTTAATTCTTTGATTTCATCTTTATCAATTATCAATAATTGGAAAGATAAATCTTCGTTTTCATTATTTTCAAATTGGTAGGCAGAAAGAATCTCAAATAATTTTGAAGAATGATTTTTAATCCTATGAGCAATGCTTTGGTCTTGTAAAAATCTTTGTTTTCCTATCCATAAAAGTTGGCTAATTACTTCTGATTTTTTAAATAAATTATAAAATATTTTGCTTGGCCTGTCGGCTGAAGTGCCTATAAAATGAGATTCATCTTTGGTTTCTAACATTCCAAATATGAGATTTTCCAAAATGCTGCTTTCAAACATATATTTATCAGAGTTAAATGATCTCAAAATGCCTGGATTAGTATTGATAATTTTTTCTTTAATTTGATTTCTGACGATATCAATTTGTGAAACTATTTGTAATTGTGCAAACTTATTTGGAACTGGATTATCAAGTCCTTTTTTTATAGTATCCGTTTTTAAACCAACTTTTTTTACGGTACTAACTAATAAAGTATCTAATCCTGCTTGATCCCCACAATTATCTAATCTGGTAACATCGACTGGGAATCCATTATCCAAAATTGTATTATCTGAATTTCTCCGGACACCTAACAGAATATTATCCCTTAAACTTATATTAAACAAAGTAGGTTTTTGTTGAACAAAGCCTATTTCATCAGCGATAGATAAATAATTACAATCATGAATATTTTTTTTACCAAAATACAGATTACCTAATGTTTGCTTAACTTCTTGAACAATAAGGTTCATTGTCGTTGATTTGCCGCAACCTGAAGGCCCAACAAATGCAACATGTTCACCCGGTTTGATTCTGAAATTCAGTCCATTTAGAATTTTGATTCCATTGTTTGTTTCAAAGTCCAGTTTGTCAAATATAATATTATCATTTTTACCATCGACCATAAACTTATCTGGGTTTTCTTCAAAAACAATTTGAGCCTTTTTGTATTCATCAATTCGTCTAAAAGATTCCTTTGCCATTCGCCAGCGAAATAAATAATCGATTAATTGTTTAACATATCCATCTACAACAACACCCATTCCGGCAAATCCAAGATAATCTTTCCATTCTATGGATTGAACGACAATATCAGTGAAAGGAATATTAATATTGCCAAGACATAATCTTGCTCCAATTGCTAACAAAAAACATTTGATCAAGCCATCTATGATAGGCCCGACTCCAGAAAGAAGAGATTCGATTTTCGTAATATCAACTTCAACTTTTCTTAATCGCTCAAACACTTTACCAACTCTAAACATGGCATAGTCAAAGGCAAAGTTGTTTCTGATTTCTCTGACATTACTGATTGTTTCAAATGAGATATCCACAACATCATCATCGGCTTTTGCAGTAGCCATCTTTACTTTTTGGATTTTTTTATCAAATAGAAGGAAGAATGCTTGCAAGTTAGAAAGGATTAGTATTAATGAAGCTAAAAACCAATTACCCTTCTGAGAATAATTTTCTGGTAAAAAATTACCGATAAATATTGTTTCTTTATTAATTCCAAAAAAAAGCACATATGCAAAAAAAATAAGTCCAAGAATAGCAATTGGCAGCCCAATTTTTAAATGTAACAAAAATCTTTGAATAGTTCGAATTTCAGAAACAATCCTGTTACTTATTTTAGCCGTTTGGTTTTTAAGAAAAAAGTCTGGAGAAACCCTTATTATATGGTTGAAAAGACTTAAAGATTTATTTCTCACTAAGCTTTCTAAAGCATTACCACGTAGGATTGTTTGAATAACTCCTAAAAAAGCGACTCCCATAATAGAGAGAAAAAAGAGTGCAATAACTGGGAGAACTGAATTGTTATCTTGGCTTACTCCTTGTTGGAGAATTCCGGTAAGGTAATTCATCACTTGAGGAGGGATCATACCCAGAGGGATAGAAATAAGCCCAATTAGCCAAAGAATATAAACATAAAACTTTATAGATTTCATAGAATTATAATTTTCATTTCTGCCGCATCAAGAGGAATCGAGTAAAAGATTCCTGATCGATCTTTTGTTTGAACTTCTGGTTTGTTTTTTGTGTCATTCATTAAGTATTAACTTCAATAAATAAAAAACATCTTGAAACCTAAATATAAGATAAAGACTTAAGGATTGATTTAGTTTCAGCCCCTATCATTTTTGGAAATTGTTCAAGAAGCAATGCAACTAAACCGCATACATGAGGAGTCGCAAAGCTTGTGCCTGTCTGTATGGCATGTCCGCCTCCTGGAGCAAGGACTTCGATTTGAACACCTCGGGCATCGTATTCAATAATAGTTTCTGTTCGATATGAAATTTGGTATTTATTTTCATAATTTTGACTATCTACACTGATCACTGATGAAAACATGGCTGGATAGCCAAAATCACCAATATTTCGTTTTGAAGCAACGATAATTGAATTTTGTATATATGCCTGTTCGCATAATTCATATAGCCCTGATATCCACTGTTTTTTAAGTGTTGCAAGGCTCATGTTAATTAGTTTGATCTTTTGATCTAAGGCCCATCTTATTCCTTCAATCAATATGTCTCCTGTGCATGAATTGTACTCATTTAATACTTTAACATTTACGATTTCAGCATCCGGAGCAATTTCAGAGATAATCCCAGCTACTGCTGTACCATGACCAAAACTGTCAGTTGATTTTTCAACAGGTATTTCTGTACACTCTATGTTACCATCATCATTTTTTGAGACAATACAGGATTGCTTTATCTTTCCTAACAATAAAGGGTGATTAGCATCAATTCCACTATCAATAACAGCTACTTTAACCCCTTTCCCAGTAGAGTTTTCAACCAGCCATTCAGAGGTTAAATTAGGATTAATTATAGGAATTGTTGATTTCAATTTTATTTAATCTCCATTTTAAAACGTCCATCCTGATTGGGAAGACATTTCAACAAGTAGGTTAGTGAGTTTTTTGCAAAAAGGTAAAAGGGCTTCTTGTTTTCTTGATATTTCCATAATATCTTGAATAATATCAAAAAGTTGCTTGCTCTCTTTACTAAAATTTAAACCCTCTAATTCTAATGGGATATTTTTATCTTTTCCAGCTATTAAATTTTTTAAGACTTCTTCTCTTAAACGTTGCCGAACAACAAGAGCAGCAAGGTCAGAAAATAATTTATAAGCTTCCATATCTTCAGGAGAAAAATGGTTCCCATCCAATTTATTTACCGCACTCATTGTTCCGACACCTTCATTATCTACAAATAGTGGTGCAACAAGTACATTTTTAAATTTAGCTTTGGCTTTTTCTTCAATGGTATTATGTAAAGGAGTTGATGATTGGATATCGCCAGTTGCAAAGGCTAAACCATGTTGCGATCCTTCCAACGGAATTTCATAGCCTAAAATACCTTCAGCACCGTCACCAACAGCAGCTCTAAAAATGAGTTTTTCTTTTTTAGAATCATATATAGTCATACCTGCACCACCAGCATTTACAGAATACATGGCACAACCTAAAATCATATTAAGCAGTTGATCTTCTTCTATTTTTGGACCAATGGCCAAATATGTTGATATAGCATTCATTGATTTTTTTAAATTATTATTTGACTCAGAAAAGCTATCTTTTTCTGGAGAATTAATATTACTTTTTAAATTGTTTAGAGAATTAATCAAGGATTGTATCTGTTGATTTATTTCATCAATATTTTGTGAATATTCCATAATTACATTACCTTTGTATTTATAAATCTATACACCATATTAATAATACCATCTATAATGACAGTAATAGTAAAATTTTTATTTTAATTCAATGAAAAAAGGCTCAAATATTTGTGAAATTTTCATATTTAAGTATATATAAATATAACAGGGCTTTTAATTTTGCAATAATAATTTTAGCTATGTTTGTACAATTTGTTGTTGAACACAAAATGCTGGAATTATACCAGAATTTTTCGGCAAAATGACCTGTCCCGCATAATTGAATTGTACATTTTTGACTTTCATTGCTTTTGCAAGAGCAACAAATGTTTCACTAGTATAAATACTGCCAGGTGGTGTGATTGGTTCAATCCTTGCTGCTCGGTTCACATAATTACCACAGAATTCAACTGTTTTGGTCACAGGCTCAACATAGGAATAACAAGGTCCTGCATCCAGTGAAATTCTGAATAAAATATCACTGGGTAATCCATATTGGGTCCAATCTGTTTTTGAAACACAATTTTGAAGCTCAATTGAAATATCGATAGCCGTTTGTATCTTTTTAAAAACAAAAAACAAACTGTCTCCCTGGGTCCTTTTAGAAAAAATATTCTGTTCAAATTTTTTGGTAATTTGACTTATTTTTTCTAAAAAAAATGTTGAAAAGTTAATAAGCTGATTTTCATCAAGCTTGCTATATCCTTTTATGTCAGCAAACATCATTGGAAGAAATGGAAAATGCTGGACACTATTTTTCTTATCAAAGTATTTTATGGCAGTTGTTAGTTTCTTAAATTCTTTTTCGATAATATTTTTACCCAGGAAAGTTAGTCCGTAAACATTAGTATCCATAATCTGAGATCTGAATTTTGCTGATCCATATATAAAAATGTTCGTAAACTCGATATTAGATTTGATAATTTCTGGGTTATAAAAGCCTAATGTTTTTACTTGACTCGCCTTTTCAAGAATTTGTTCAAAGCGTAAAATCCAGCTTTTCTTTTTTGGTATTAAGTCACAGTTATCAAGAAATTTATCTTTTTCAAAAGGCAGCACAACATTGATTTCTCCCCCCTTTTTTAATAGCTCTTCTAAAAAGATTATATCTCCACAACAAGAAACCGATGAATATGCAATACCTATATTCATTTCATCCAATTTTTCTTCAACCTGTTTTCTTGTTTTTTCTTCCATTTCTAAAGAAAACTGTTGTGATGTTTTTAGAGAATTTTCAGGCATATTCCCAGAAAAATAAGCAATCGATGGAATATTGAAGCAATCATTCATAGAGTCAATATCTGCCCCAATTTTTTTAAGTATTCTCTTTGCCTGTTTTTGCATTGAAGAAAATCCTCTAAGATTGCTTTGATTGCTTTTTTTTGTTTTTTTATACCATTTTTTTGACTCAGTAATATTACCAAATAAAAGCTCTGTTTCACCAAGCGTTGCATAAACCCAATATAGATCTTTTCTGTTGGTCTTTAAAATTTCTATACATATATTTTTAACGCTTGTTGCAATATCTATGGCTTGTTCAGTATTGTCTGAAAGTAAAGCAATTGTTGCAGCATTTATACCATTGTAATATGCGCTATCTAAATCATTATCCTTTTGGGCTTTAATAAATGATTTATGGTATATGGAGAATGCAGATTCAAAATATTGCTCACTTAATTTTTTCTCTTTTTCTACCATAGCCAAATCTTTATACGTGCGTCCTAAAATGCCTAAGGTTTCCCCATCATCAAGCCCTTGTTGGGATAAATCAATTAAGCTTTTTTGTGCTTGTAAAAGCGCGCCGCTTTGAGCTAGAGATAACGCTTGTTGTTGGCGTAACCGTAAATATGTTGCTTGTTGTTTAGAATCAACCTGTTTTATAAAATATACATTTTTAAAGGACTCCAAACCTTTTGTTAATATATCGTAGGCAATCAAGGTTTCACCAGAGCTTAATACTTTCTCTCCAAAATAAAGATATATTTCAGGATGTTTTGACCAAATATTGGAGTCATGTTTTAACCATACAGAGACGATGTCATTAATGCTTTTGGTAGTTATTAAATTGATTTCAGATAAAATATTCTCAATAGAATTTTTTGTTTTCTCAACAGATTGTTCAGACGGCTTTTGAATTTTGTATCCTAATTTAACTATAATTTTTAATGTTCCTATAGCTGTATTAGTATCGTATTCTTTTTCGCTATCAGGTAGTTTTGAATACTCCACAAGGCAAGGTGTGGTTTTTTTTTTGTCACTTCTCTCATGACCATATGTCCATCCTTCCTCAATCCTTCCCAATGCCCAGATGTCATGAATGTTTCTTGCAAGCTCATCAGTTAAATTGCTTAAAGATTTGTTTATTTTAATATCAGAAGTATCTATTGGATTCGGTTTATAACTCATAATAGTCTCTCAGTGATTTGTGCTTAAGAATCTCAAATTTTTTTTTAATGCCTGTTAACCATTTCATTGAATAAAGTATTTTTAAAAATCCTACAATATTGGCCTATATATCATTTTTCTACCACTTTTAGAACATTCAGTATTTTTTGGGCTGATTGAAATCCAGATAGTGATTTTAAAACCTCTCCTTTAGAATCAAGAATGATGGTTGTTGGAAGTCCAACAACATTGTATTTTTGCTGAATCTTTTCAGTAAAGTCTGATTTTGTAGTACTATCAACCTTCACTATTATCCAGTTTGTGGATAGCTCTTTTACAACATCATGATTTTGAAAAGTTGATACATCCATTTTTTTACATGCTGTGCACCAGGCAGCAGTAAAATCAATTAAAATAGGTTTGTTCATCATTTTTGCTTCACTCATAGCAAAATCAATATCTGTGTTCCATTTTAAAAGCATCGATTTTTGTTCTACTATTGTTAAGTTCCAAATAACACCAAGCGCGATAGCGATTGCCCCAACGATTTTTAAAAATTTTTTAAATGAACCTACCAAATATATATCTGTGTGAATTGCCCCCAATAAAAATCCTACTATTATTAAAGATATTGATACAAATCTTTGGAGAATTCCTCCTGTTGCCATCAATTGTGAAAAATAAGGGAAAGCCATTCCCAAGCAATAAATTGCAATTATCAAAATACTGATGCCAAGCAAGTTTTTAATTTGAGTCATTGATGAGCCTAATTTTAATTTGCCAAATCCAGAACCGATTATAAAAAATGGCAAACCAAATCCCAAAGCATAGATAGCAAGCAAAGAGGAACCAAAAATTGGTTTGCCGCTTAGTGCAACAATACTTAATAGAGCAGTAAGTATTGGCCCGGTGCAAGGAAAGGAAACAAAACCTCCAGCACAACCCATCAATAAGGCACCTATCCAACCTTTCCGTATGTTTTGACTCAACCTATTTCTTATAAATAGTGGTAATTGGAGTTCATAAACTCCCAACATTGATAGAGCCAATACGACAAGAAGAATTGTAAAAATACCAACGATTAACTTATTCCCTAAAATATCAGCCCCAAGGCATTTGCCCCCCAAAGCAGCTATTGTTGCCGCAATTGTAAATGTCAATATAATACCAAAAACAAAAACAGCTGAACGACAAATTGCCTGCCACGTATCGACCTCTTTGCCAGCTCCCAAAACTGAGATAGTAATTGGGATCATTGGTAAAACACAAGGTGTTAATGTGCTTAAAACCCCAGCTATAAAAGCCGCTAAATATAACCAAACCCCACCTTTGGTTATTATTTTTGAAATAAAATTATCGTTAATATTATTATCTATTTGCAAAGTTTGTTTATCAAGCTGGGCCGTTTTTAATATGGATTCAATATTCTTTTTATTTTTAATGATTCGTTTTATTTGTTTATCAGATCCAAATATGAAATCTTTTTTGGCTATAGGAAAGCAAAGAGAAACATTGTTATTTGAACCTTGCCTGCACCCTTGGTAGGTAATTCTTATTCTATAACCGGTATTTATACCATTCTCATCCAACAAGGTTAAAGCTTCGTCTAAGAATCCTGCCCTTACTGTTCCTTTCGCATATTCAGCCGCTGCAAAACATTCATCCCTTTTGTTCTTCACAAGCTCGAACTGATCAAGATGTTTTAAATAATTGTTTACGCCGCCTTCTATATATCCTGTTTTTGCATAGGGTTTTCCTTGATCATCTATCAACAATATAGTAGGAAATCCGTCTATGTTGTAAGTATTTGATAATTTTTCATTTTGATCTTTAATATCTTGTGATTGTTTAAGATTTTCAGGAAAATCTATTTCAACAAGAATGAATTTTTCTTTAATCTCATTAGTAAAATCCAGTTTTCCAAGGACTTCTTTTTTTAGCTTTTTGCACCAATAGCACCAGTCTGATCCAGTAAAATTTACTAAAAGATTTTTATCTTCAATTTTTGCTGTAGCTTTAGCAAGCTCAAAATCAGTCAGCCAGACAGTTTCAGAAGCTGAAGCTAAGCTTCCAGCAAATAAACAAATCGCAATAATAATCAGGCTAAGTTTTTTCATTTTTTTCTCCTCATATAAAGTTAAGTTGAATTAGACCTTTACCCCTTAATGCCTAAAGATTAATATTTATAAAAATTAAGTGCAGTTAACTAATGGGTAAAATATTTGTGAAAATTCCCCAAAATAGGGTGAACAATAAACGTGTATAGCGATTGAAATAATTAATGTAGTATTTTATAGTGCGAATGCTATAGCTTGAATTCCATATAGATTAAGAAAATAAGTATAATTAAATAAGGATTGATTTATGGCAGAAAAAAAGTATCACGCATTTATCTCCTACAGACATTCAGACAATAAAGAACAGGGCAGGCAATGGGCTACCTGGTTTCATCAAGCAATAGAAACCTATGAAGTTCCAAAAGATTTAGTTGGTATAAAAAATGGCAGAGGGCAGATTATTCCTAACCAGATATATCCGACTATTCAGAGATGAAGAAGAATTGCTGGCAGATTCAGATTTAGGTAATGCTATTGTAGGCGCATTAGATAGGACGCAAACCCTTATCGTTCTTTGTTCGCCCAATGCAGTGGCCTCAACTTATGTGGCAGATGAAATTAGTTATTTTTAAAAAAAAGGTGGATCTAATCGTATAATAGCAGCAATGATATATGGAGAGCCCAATACCAGCTGGGATAAAGGAAAACAATCCCAGGGTTTTAAACCCCAGGATGAATATTCCTCCATACCCGTGGATGAATGAACCATTCCAACCATTCACCCAAGTAGCATTCCAGAATGAGTGAATGGTTGGTCGATTCTCGACCGTAACGGTAAGGACACCGGGGTTACCCGGGGGAATCTTTTTTTTTAATGAGGTATAATGGTATTATCCCCCCTTTTTTAGGCAAAGGCACTTGCCCTATATATTCACATTTAAAATCGTTCACTCCCTGTGAATAGGCCATGGCAGCAAACTGTTGACTGGCATAGATTTCCCCTGGTGGTGTAACAGGTTCTATTCTAGCGGCACGAGAGACATGAGAACCAGTGTAATTTGCTACCTTGAGAATTGGATCCTTAAAAGAGAATACGGGCCCTGCATGGAGTGAAATGCGTAAGTTTAAATCCTCAGGAAGCCCTTTTTCCTTCCATTGAATACTGCAAATCAGATCCCGTAACTCGATGGCAAAATTTCCAGCATCCTTAATATTTTTAAACACACAATGGAGGGCATCCCCCCAAGTGTTTTTAAATAACGGCTTAACTTTGTATCTTTCGATCACACTACCTATGGTTCCCATAAAATGTTGCACAAACTTAGGAATTTGTTCTTCATTAAGCCTGCTGTATCCTTTAACATCAAGGAAGAGCATCGCAATGATCTCTCTATTAAAAAAAGATGGAGGTTCATTATTTCTGGATGGTTTTTTTGTTGATTTTGTATAAACGTGAGCAGGTGGTTTTGGATCAGAACTTTGTAAAATTATTTCACTGTCTATTCTATTGATAGCCCTACCGCCTAATTGCCAATGTTCCACAAAAGAAGAAGTCCCACCAAGACCATCTCCAGTATGACCATTCCAAAAAGTTAAAGGATAGACTTTTGTTCCCAATATCTGTCCTCTGAGCAGCGCCAGTCCATCCATTATTAAATTAGAATAGTGAAAAAGTGCTGGATCTGGTTTGTGAGTATAGTCACTAGCGGTAATAACTCGTGTTGCCCTTTTCAGGAGCTTTTCAAACCTATCGCCCCAATTAGAGCCGGGAATAATCTCAACGCTATCCTTTTTAAAAGTATTCTTATCGTATGGTAATATGATATTGATTTCACCATTTCGATCAAGCATGGCCTCAAGAAATAGAATGTCGGAACCACAAGCTGCTGAAGAAAATCCAATTTCTGCATTCATTTTCTCAAGGCGGGTAGCAATTTCATCATACACCAGTTTTTCTTGAGAATTAGGGAATCGGGGGATAACTCGATCTGGTTGATCTATCATATGGCCCGTGAATACTGCAACGTTGGGTATTCTAAAGCAATGATCAAATTTGTCTTGGTTAATCCCAAAATATTTTAAAATCAGCCTTGCCTGACGCCTCGTTGTACATAAATCGGCAAGACGATTTTTACCTATTTCTGATGCCTCCAAATATCTTGTCTCAGCTTCATTTAAATCGCCCATAATAAGTGCAGCCTCGGCAAGTGTTGCCATAGCCCAATAATCTTCACCACTTTCAAGTCTCTGGAGGCATAAAGCACGAACCTTTCTAATTAAAAATTTGGTTTTTTCTTTTTCCCCACAAAACAGAAACATAGCTGCAGCATTTATTCCATTATAAATTCCATCATCAATGAGATCTTTCTTTTCTGCATATTGGAATGCACTGAAATAATTAGTAGCGGCCGATTCTAAATATGTTTTGCTTTCTTTTATTTCTGGAGACATCGCCCACAGATCCTTGTATGTTCGAGCCAGGAGCCCAATGGTTTCTCCATCGTTATGGCCCTGATCTTTTAATTTTCTAAGGACGTCATTGGCACTTAAAGTTGCTCCACTTCTAGCCAATGCTAAGCTTAAAAGTTGTCTGAGGCGAACATCATCTGCCCACATTTCTTTTGATAACCCTTCTTTGATTACATCATACGCAAGAAGAGGTTCGCCAATTCTCAATATCTGTTCTCCAAGACTCCGATAGAACACTACATCATTGTTTTTTCCGAATGCAGATTTCAATCGCCAAATTTCCATTAGCTCTTTGAGTGTAAAAGTGTCAGAATTATTAAATCGGTCCAAAATTGAGGCGTATCTTTTATAACTATTACCTGAGGATTCAATTTTTGAAATTCCAGATGCTTCAATTTTATAACCTAATGCGAGAATTGCTTTAATAGATTCCTCAGTTGACCTTCTGCTATGATCCTTCTCAGATTCAGAAAAATTTTCATGTGTGTTCCTGGTAAGTGCTTCGCTTAATTCAAGGAGCTCTTTTGAAAGCTTTATAGTCGTTGTATCAATCGGTTTTGGAGTGTATCCCATAAGAGTCCTTTGGTGATCAGAAAAATAGGAATATATTCATTCACAGGTTTGAGAATAAACAATTTTATGAGTTTATTCAATATTAATTTGTTTCGCATTTAGGAATCGCATCCTGAGGAATTATAATTAACATTGAAATCAGTTTATAACTGTTTTATAGTACAAAAATTTGTATTCATGCAATACATGGTGATGATAATAAAAACAAGGAATTATTGTCTATACGGCCCGGATTGGTCTTTCTTTCATTTCCAGTGAGGAACCAAAAAATAGAAAAGAAATTATAAAGAAAGGACATATCATCAGCCAATGATTTCCAAATTTGTATCAAGTCCTTTGCTATTGTTCGATTGTATTTTCTGCCTGTCCAGAGGAAGAGCAAAGCAAAGAAAGAATCCCTACAAACAATAAAGGGTATTATGTTAAGATTTCAGAAAAAAAAAGATGCCAAAATTAAAAAGGACGCCAGACACAGCACAGTAAAACGACTGTCTAAAATCATCCTTCCAATCCACTACATGGAAAGACGGCGTTTTCAGTGGCTGGTAACGATCTTTGCAACCACTGTCGTTCTATTTATTGGGGTATGGGGCTATAATGTGTACGACAGACAATACAATATAGAGCCTAACTGGTCGGATAATATTTACCGCTCCTTCAGCCTGCTTAGGCTTCGGGTGGATGAACGTCATAGGCAGTTGGCTACACCTGACAATCCCCACAGCATTCCCTGGCAGCTCCATGTGACAAGAATATTTTTACCCATAACCCTTCTGCTGTTTGGGATGCAATCTCTCGCAGCCTTCCTGCGCCTTGACTACAGGAAAAAAACAGCACGCATGGCCAAGGGACATATCATCATCTGCGGTGAAACGAGTATTTCGGAGATTGTGGCAAAAAATTTTGCCGAGTCCGGCTTTAAAGTTGTATTGATAGGTCCTGTCTGGGAGATAAGCAGGGGATATTTTTCTCATCTGGAAGAAGAAGGGATCATCCTGGTAGGTGGCACACCAAATGACAAAACAACCCTCACCCAATGCGGTATTAGAGGTGCCGGAACACTGCTTGCCCTTGAGGATTCAGAAACCAGGAATATAGAAATTCTGCTCACGGCAAAATCTTTGCTGTTAGAAAAAAAGAGAACAAGCGCTACCCCTTTGCGGGGGATTGCACGGATACAAAGCGTATCTTTCTACCAACGGCTGTTGGCTTCTGACATGCCGCCAATCGATAGCCCGCAGATGTCCACACGAGTGTTTGGTGAATCCTCGGCTACAGCACGTATGGTCTGGAATGATCTATCCTGGTATAGGCAGTACCTCCTGAACGGGGGGGACACCTTGCACAGTGTTATATTTGGTTTCGGTTCCCTAGGGGAAAGCCTGCTGTTGTGCATCTGCATGCAAGCCTATCTGGGCAACATCAGAAAACGGATTATTACCGTCTTCGATATCGATGCCGAGAATAAAGAAAAATCATTTTTAAAGGTTGCACCCTGGGTGGAACAAGTCTGTTCTATCCGTTTTGTAAAGATAGATCTGATTGGTGTTTTCTATGGTAACCTCTCTGGCATTATTAAGGAATTAGAAGGACCTTTACCTCAGTTATTATATGTCTGCCTGGGTAATGACAACCTCAATTTTCAATGTGCGATGGATCTGTCCAACTCAATGTACGGAACTCCCCTGGCACAAACCCATGTGAAAGTTCGTATCTTAAACAAACCTAACTTGATTAATTATCTGAAAGAGGTGAAAGAAAAGGGACGGTTCCTAAATATATCTTTTTTCGGAGGACTGGATGAACTATACCATCCAGAGATTCTTTTGGATGAAACCACTGACACCTTGGCAAAAGAGATTCATCGTTACTATTGTGACACCTTTAATGAGAAGATCGAACCCTGGGAACGTTTGCCCGAATCATTACGGGAAGCCAATCGGCAGCAGGCTGACAGCGTAATGACAAAAGTGATATCCCTCGGTTATCTTCTGGGTGAGAACAAGAACCACACCGAGTCTCAGAAACTGAAACAAGAAGACATTGAAACCCTTGCCGAACTTGAACATGAACGCTGGATGGCAGAACGCATTTCAAAGGGCTGGAGTGTTGGTGAACACCGAAACGATATATTTAAGATACACCCAAGTCTAATAGGTTACGACCGCCTGAATGATCGAGAACAGGAAAAAGATGAGAATGCTGTGCGCTCCCTGTTTAAGATTCTCCCCGCTATCGGTTTTAACCTGGTAACAGAGGGCTGTGTCTGTCTGCTACCCTTTGCTGAGTCGACCGCTGAAGAGGCCCTTTCCTTTCTTGAAAAGCAAGCCCGACAAGTTGACAAACTTACCCTGATCTCACCATTAATTTCGAAACTTGACCGAATAATAGCACGAAAGGCCTTGCGACGTTTCGACATAAGGCTCTTTAAGCTCATTCCCATATCTGAAGGCATCCCTATCTATGAAGTGGGTATCCCTATTTCCGAAACCAATGATGATCTTCTAAGAAGGATAGAGGGAATACTTTTTGCACCCCTGCCGCAAATCAATGAAAATCTTTGCGACAACAAAGGCCACTATATTGAACCAGCAGTCAATCAACTCTATTCAGTCCTAGAGGAAAGGCTGGGTTGTATCTGCTGGCGATTGTGAAAATGGGCGAAGGGTCTGACTATTTGACGGTGGGTAAAACACCCCTTGAACGGGTACAGAGATTGTTGTCAAAATTAGACTCCATAAGGGTTAGTAAGAATAGGGGTTCCCTAATTTCTATAGCCGCGAACGAGCTGTTCCATAAATTTATGGAACAGCCATAATCGATTTTTAAAACACTGCCTAAGTCTTTGAAATGGCAGTCTTTTTTCATGAATGACCTGATTTTATTAACCGACATTCCCTCAAAAGTTAAAAAAGCCTCTATAAAACACGGCTCAAATAAAGCAAAGATATAAAAAGCATATCTGGACAAAAGCGCTGGCAAAGCTTGAACAAGTATCTGATAAAGCTTTTCACGATGTTACCCAGAAAAATTCTATTCCATTTATAAACCTGAAGAATAGCCTTTCGCCAACGCCTGCACTAAATGAATTCAGCGCAAGGGAAATCCTGAAGAATGGACTATTGAGGGTGACAAATTTCTGAAACAGAATAGGCAATTACCAAAAAGACTTTTATTGATCAATTTAAAATGTCATCTAATTATTTTTTTACAAGAACAAACAGCTTCTGTTCTTTATCAAATTTGTAGCTCCATTCCTGGTCAAGGCTTTGTATGAGGAGTTTATCTTCAATATCTTCTATAGATACGTCACTTAGATCACCACCAAGGCAAGGGATCTCTTTTGGTGTAACGAATTTCATGGTCTGAAGATCTATAAGTTCACCGACACATTTTCCATCGCTTTGTAAATAGCAATGATACACATATCGTCCGGTGGAGGATTCTATGGAATCACAAAACAGCCAATTAACCTCACATTGAATACAGTTTATCAGTGTGTTGTTTTTAAGGTCATAACGGCAGTACAACTGATCGGTATAACGCCCACTGGGGAGTGTAGTAGTAACAATTAGGTCTTGTGCGTTTAAAATGAACCTGATGTTTGATCCTTCAGGTAGCCAATCAAAGATCTCATAGTTTTTGCTATTTTTAAAATCCTTTGAGGAATTTTCAATACGAGAGCGCATCTCTCCCCACAGACATCGAAGATAATAATCATTCCAGCTGTTAACCTTCCAATTTTCAGCTTCAGCTCTGGCCCATATTGCAGAAGTATCAAAATTGAAATCTTTTGGTTCCTCTGACAAGTCTAAATTATCGGGAAGAGTTTTGGAATTCGCTAAAATTTTATCATTAGCATTGACCATATCACTGTAGCTAAAAATCATACCAGCCAACAATAAGGCCATACAGGTGGTGGCAAGGATCTTACTCATATATTTTCTCCTGCTTTAGATGGTGCAAGACTTTCAATAAAACAGAGAGTCCTTTTAGTTTAAAGGCAAGCTCCTATCGCTCGACACCAAGTGCTTCAATGAAAGCAATAGTTCTATTAATTATATTCCTATAATCACTTTTTGTAGTACTATTTCTTTCGTACTCAAGCAGCTCAATGATGCTCATCCCTCAAAATCCGAAACACTCTCTCCAAACTGATCCAGACATAACATATTGAACCCATATCATGTTTAACAAATTTGGGACAAGAAAAAAACCAATCCCAATGCCCCTTACCTGTCTTCCTGAATAAGCCGAACTTGTCATTGCCTTTGCCAGTTCATTATTGCATAAGGTCATGCCTTCAGGAAGATTATCAAAAAGAACACAAGAATGTCTCTCTTTTAACCTGTCAAGGATATTGACCCCGTTTACCAACTGTGATAGGGCTGGCGTATACAAGAGGGTAGAGGGTGAATAAGAATGGTACATCTTGAAAAATCTGGCCTAACCCTGGTGGCCGTTTTTGAGAAAGTGCAAAAAGATGATAAAAATTAACAAATCCCAATTTTACTTTATCGCACTGTTAATCTGCTGCAGTATTGAGTCTGCTGTTATATCTGAAAGCTTTGCCTCAAAGGAACGCCTGACGTTGACCGGTCAAATGACAATCACCCATAATCACCCTATGGTCCATGTTGAATTTGTTGAAGGCCATCCGCAGATCCTCTGTGTGAGTGAGGACCGGGCAGCCCTGTATGACAGGAAGAGCGGCAAGGAAAAGTGGCGGTTCAATTCCAGACAAAGGAAGTTTGAAGGAGCCCAGGTCGTTCCGGGCGAAAAAAGCATCATCATCTGGACATCATGGGAGGTTTACCTGGTGGCCCTTGAAACCGGCGGTGAGATAAAACGGTTTGATCTGCCAATGCATGGCAATACTTACCTGCGCCGCGCCGTTGTTCACCCCGAAAATCCGTCGCTTCTCTTCCTTGAAGGGAATAAAACCCTGAACTGGGGAAATATGACAGGCTCAAAATTCACATCCGGTCCGGTGTATTCCCAAAGCCTGATCGGGATCGGCCTTTCACCGGATATGAAATCGTTCGTATTCTCTGACAGATCTGGCCTGGCTATTCAGAACATGGTCACAAAGAAAGTTATTGCTTTAAGCAGATATCGTTCATGGGTAAACCCGCCATTATTTTCGCAGGACAGTCAGACCGTGTTGATAGATGGGCGAAAAGAGATGACACTTTTAAACACTGCGAATGGCCATACACTGCAGAAGTTTCTGCTGCCAAAAGGAGAACTGACTGCCTCGGCATTTTCAGCAGATAAGCGGTTCGTAGCCAATGGAAACCGTGACGGCGGTATTACCCTCTGGTCAACTGACACCGGTTTGAAGATTTGCATGGTTTCAGTACACGAAGGCGAATTGTCTACCTTAGCTTTCAATCATGAAGGCCTCTGGGAGCTTCTGAGTGGAGGTAATGATGGCAAGGCAGTTTTGTGGGAGATAAGCCCTGAAGTAACGAAGTCGTCAGGAATTGGAACCCCACCCTCGGTGCCAAGGCTGAATATTCAGCAGGGACAGTGTGCAGAAAGTGCTGCCATCTCAAAGAACGGGCAAACCGCTTTGACTGGTGGAGGATCAAAAGCCATCCTGTGGCATAGCGCGACCGGGCGGTCTCTGAGAACATTTGTCGCACCAGAAGATAACAATATCACCAGCATGGCCATTTCCCCGGACGGAAAATACGGGCTTGTCGGGTATTTGTTACAAGGACTGGCCAGAGTATGGGATCTGGAGACCGGAGAGGAGGTCATACGTCTGGGGGGTCATGACGGGGTGATTCACGATGTTGCCTTTTCCCCGGACGGCCGATATATTCTCACAGCCCAGGGAAATTCTTCTACAAATATTAGCCATTTGGGAAAAACCGCCACACTGTGGAATGCGAAAACCGGTAAGCTCATCCGCCGGTATAACGGTCATGAAAAGGGGATAACCAGCATCGCGTTCTCCTCTGACAGTAAGATGTTCTTGTCGGGCAGCAGAGATAAAACAGCCATCCTGTGGGAAGTTGAAACTGGCAAGGAAATCAGGCGGTTTACAGGTAATACAGATGAAGTGACTTGTGTTGACATTTCGCCTGACGGCCGGTTCTGCCTGACCGGGAGCCAGGATGATATCGTCCGTCTTTGGGATCTGTCCCTTGGTACCGAGGCCAGAAAATTCCAATCCTTTCAATACCGAATATTCGATGTAGCATTCACAGGGATAAAGGATAAAATCATTATTGCTGACGGGATTGGGATCCACCTTGTAGATATTAAAACAGGGGAACTTGAAGAATTTATAGACCGGAAGCAGGGGAAAATTACTGATCTGGCTGTATCAGCCGATAATGATCACTTGATTACAGGTGGGTGTAAATACAGCTCCCGCATAAGAAATATTAGGACATTGCGGACCCAAAAGAGGCTAAAGCCAACCTCAAGTCGGATTGAAAATATTGCCTGCACCAAAGACATGCGCTCGCTTACGGTGTCACATCAAGATTACAGTGTAAGCTGGGACCTGCGCAAAGGTAAGATAAAAAAAATCATTGATTTTGATATTGAATACCCTTTTGGCACAACGGTTCAGACATCAACAGACGGAACCAAGGTGCTGATTTATGATGTGAAAAAAATCCGGGTCCTTGATATGGATACAGGCAAGAAACATGTGGTTAATAAAAAGCCTCCCCAGGATCCGACCATAGCAAAGGGAAAATTTTCAGTTGATAATAAGTATATTATTCTACCGGATAGCAATACTGCAGGTATTATCGATGCTGAAACAGGCCAATTGATCAGTCAATTGAACGGACATGAATCGCTAAAAGTAAATGGAAAAGTAATTGATTATAAAGATATCAGGGATACGGCATTTTCACCGAATAATGAATATGTTGTAAGTGCTGGATCAGATAGCACAATCCGTCTTTGGAGAACCCGAACCGGAAAGGAAATCAGAATGTATAAGGATTTTCCGAATTTAGTTATGCCTGGTATTTCGATAAGTCACCTGGCCTTTCTGCCTGATGGCAAAAGGTTTCTGGCAGTTGTCGGCAATATTTCATTTGATCAAATTGTAATCTTTGATATCAGTGAAACACAGCCAAAACAACATTTTAAAATTGACGAGAATGTGAAAAGTATTGCTTTATCAAAAGACGGGAAATTACTCCTGGCAGGATATAAAGACAAGACGGCCAAACTATGGAATATGGAAACCGGTGGTCTGATTCATGTGCTTTCAGGGCACGATGGATATGTTCACCATGTAAACATTTCCCCTGACGGACGGCTTCTCTTTACAGCTAACAAGTCTGCTCTCATGATTTGGGATACAGATACGGGCCGTATGATGGCCCAGTTAATGGCATTCAAAGATGGATACTGGGCCGTTGTAGATGAACAAGGTCATTATGACAGCAACCACCCAGGCGATCTGCCCCAGTTGTCATGGATTATGCCGGATGAACCCATGACCCCATATCCCATTGAGCTGTTCATGAAGGACTACTTTGAACCAGGGCTTCTCCCCAAACTTCTGGCTGGTGAAGCGTTGCCGCAGGTTTCCAAACTGTCTGAAATCATACGTGTCCAGCCTCAAGTAGAAATTATAGATATCAGTTTGATGAGTGAGGACCAGCCTGAAAGCGTCAGAGTCACTGTAGAAGCCAAACCAAATAAAAAGCAGATCGTAAAAAGTGGAAAAACCATTACCCAGGAAACAGGCGTTTATGATCTTCGCTTATTTAGGGATGGACAACTTGTGGGGTATGCACCAAATAAATCAGGAAAACTGACTCTCAATCCGGAAACCGGAAAATCAGTGGTCACTTTCAATAATATCAAGTTACCGACAGCCTCAAAAAAAGATTCTGTTCTTTTCTCAGCCTATGCATTCAATGTGGATGGTGTTAAAAGTCTGACCCATAAAATGAAATACAAACTAAGCAAACAAATCATACCCAGGAAACCAAGGGCATACGTGATCGTCATAGGTGTTAATGCCTATGAAAATCCTGCCTGGAACCTGCGCTATGCTGCCAATGATGCGCGGGTTTATACAGAACTTATCCAAGGCAGTCTGGAGTCGACTGCACAATTTGAAAAGGTTGTTGTCATCTCCCTTGTTTCAGACCATGGTGATAAACATGCCCTGTCGGCGGTCCACAAGGAATCCAAACCGGTGAAAGCTTTGCTTAAAGCAGTGTTCGACATGCTGTCTGGCCACCAGCCCGATCCAAGGTTGCGTGCACAGATAGCCTCTTCGGGCCAGATCCGCGACGTATATCCGGACGACCTGGTATTTATTTCTTACTCCGGTCACGGGATGACAGACAACCAGAATGATTTCCATTTGTTTCCCTATGATATCGGAACCGGTAATGAACGAATTATTGATGATACATTACTCAAAAAGACCATCTCCAGCCGGGAATTATCCCTGTGGCTGAGGGATATTGATGCAGGGACATTTGTCATGATCATAGATGCATGTAATTCAGCTGCCAGTGTAGAAGGCAAAGGTTTCAAACCCGGCCCTATGGGCAGCCGGGGCCTGGGCCAGCTTGCCTATGACAAAGGAATGCGGATACTCACCGCCAGCCAGGCGGAGAGTGTTGCTCTGGAAAGCCGCCTGATCAGGCATGGGGTCTTGTCATATGCACTGCTCAAAGAAGGTATAGAGTGGCAAATGGCTGATGCTGAACCTAAAAATCGGCAGATTATGATAGGTGAATGGTTAAATTACGGCCTTAACAGGGTACCGACATTGTATGAAGAAATACAGGATGGGCAATTAACCCAAAACAGCAACCTAACACAGGGAAGGGGAAAAATTCTTTATCTTAACAATAAAATTAATAATAGATCCGGAAGAAAGATAGAAGGACAGCTCCCTGGATTATTCGATTTTGCAAAGCAGCCGTCAGAGAAGATTTTGTGTGACAAATTACAGGATAGGAATTGATTATTATTTTTTTACTTTAATTTGAAACTGTGTAGCGCTCCATGTATCGGCTTTTGTTACCCCCCAGCCTCTTGTACCCTGCATGACATTGTTTATTATCTTTTCAAGGGGGTTCATAGCTCCCCGGGATGATCCTTTGTTTCTGAATCCATCCTGTTCTAAAAGGGAGGCATCAATGGATTCGGCTGTTGTAATTAACTTTATTGTTTCATCTCCGATATCACTTAATTTGAGTGCAATACCTTTTTCAAATAAATCAAGCGTTTCACCTTTCTTTATCTGCGCCTCTTCTTCCGGAGCACCGGGAGGTGGAAAAATTACAATGATTTCACCTGTGGGACTGATATCGATCAGATAACTATACCAGTCAGCTTCTGATGTATTGGTGAGTTTAAATGTAAATATGGTGTCTTTTTGAAAACCTGTATTAGTCTGTTTTGCAATAGAAGGGATCTCTGTTCTGAGATAGGCTCCAACACCTTTGATTTCTGTGCAGTTTAACTGCCTGTCGCATGAGTCGACGTTTTGCACTTTAACAGCAGTTACCTTAATCGGTGCGGGGGCAGAACCCTCTGTTCCAAGCAATTTAAGTTCTTTGATCTGTCTGAGTCGTATAAGGTTCTTTTTCAGACAGGCAAGGTCGGATTGCAGGTCCTGCAGTGTTATCACAAGTTTTTTATTTATCAGTTTTTCACCAGGTGTCAGTACCCATAATTCAGGCGTTTGCGTTGAAAAAGATTCAGGCAATGTCTCATTCTCTGATTTGAAAACATATTTGTTGTTTTCTTTTTTTGGGTGAAGCACATAAAGAACAATATCAGATTTTTTCTGATCTGAATTTACCTGAAAACCGGAAATGGTATTGATTTCGTTTCTTAATGTTTTCAGGAGTGTCTGGTCGATACCTTTTTTAAAATCAGAATTAAGAAATACCTGAATGGGTTTAAATGGATAAACGTGCTGACTTTCCACAGCAAGGTGACCAGGCTGGAAACTTCCGGATAATACCTTACCCCATGATTGATCGGCTTCAACTTCGGTGATTTTGAAAGTCCCGGGTTTTTCCCCCTTTTTTAACGGGCTGTGCGTTTGATATATTGAGTTAAGCGTTACCCCGTTTAAAAGACCACTTTTAATGCAGACACGGTCACCCTCAGCTGAGACCTTTATTAATGGGACTGATTTTGTCAAAGGATTAAATGCTCCTTTAAAAACCAATCTATTACCATTCCCGGAGAGCTGTGGGTGCTGAGAATTATCTTTTGACGTGAGCACAAGTGTCCTAGCACGTTTGAAGATATCATTCCAGGTTTCACCTGATCTTGTTTCCTGTAATGCCTTTACCCAATACCAGGTAAATAAACCATAATAGTTACCATCTTCAAACTCAATTTCACTGGCGCTTTCCATATCTCTGGCAGCACCAACCATAACGGACTCAATAAGGTTGCTTTTTTTCCATTTTTTCCTGCCCAGAGGATGCTCCCGGTGATCTACTGGTAATGCTCTTGAAACTGGGGCATTGCCTCTTGTAATACTTTCTGAATGACACGAATCTGAAACTAAAATAATATTTTTTGTTTTTTCGTATAGTGCTCCAACCCATTCATTTATCTCATCATCAAGAATATCAAATTGATCAATCTGATCGCCGCCACCGATTTTTTGCCTTGAACCGCTACAGACCCATGTCTGATCCATACCATCTTTTTCAATCCTGTTATGGTCTTTTCTCTTCTCTTCGTCTCCATTTAAATCCTTTGTAAAAGAACCATGTCCGGAATAATGGATATACAGAATATCGTCTTTGGTAAGCCTGCCGACATAAGACAGAAACGCCTTCTTTATAAGTGTATGGCTGGAGTCATTATTCATCAGTTCGGTAATATTTTTTTGCTTAAATCCAAAACGATCCAGTAATACTGATTTTACAATGGCAAGATCATTTTTCGGGCCGTCCAGAGAGACAAATCCTGTTTCATTGTAATCGGTGATGCCGATTAAAAGTGCATATTTTTCTATATGTCCAGTGGCTGAAGATGATGCTACAAAACAACTGATTAGTGTCACAATGGTAATAAAGTTATATAGTGTCTTGATCATACCTGTAACCTTTGAAAATTAGGAATGTAAATTAAATATCTTGAACCAAATCCTGGCGAACTATGTTCAACTTATTCTTAGTCTGAAATTTTTACGGAAAATTTTCCGGCAGACCATATCCTGTTGCTTCCTTCAGGAGTGACTGCCCAGCCTTTTAATTTACGTTTGGTTATAGTTTGAAACAGTGCCGGCATATTTTTGTAATTATCGCCACGGTAAACATTAATTTCTTGTTTTGTGTGAATCGCGACAATAAGGCTCTCACCTGTTGGCGGCTGAGCAGTTAGTGCAAAACCATCCCCGAGGGCTGGAATAGTAATGACTGTTTCTTTTTCAACACGATTGTCCTGGTGATATTTATTTGGATACAGCAGGACTGCTTCATTATCTCCCGGGCTCAAGCTAAGGATGTTAAGATAACCTGACTCAGCTACTTTGCAGGTAATTTTCATTTGTTCACCAATTTTGAAGCTTTTTTTTTGAGCTGTGACAATAATTTTTTTCGGAGCGCTACTTACGATAGCCGAAAGCTCTGAACGGAGTGTTTCAATTTTAGTGTCTTTTTGATGGTTGAAATAAAAAAATAAACCAATAGAAAGTAAGACAAAAATTGCAATGCCGGCAAGAATTACGGGTAATGTTCTCTTTGCTACTATCTTTTCCTGTATGGGCAAGTCAGCTTTGAGCACTTCTGCTGGTGGTTTATCTGAGACCTCAATAAGCACCCTGTTCATTGTGCTAACAAGATTATCAAGGTGTTTTTCTATCGGGGTGGAAATTGCATCAACCCATTGATGGTTACAAATAAAATATTCGAGTGATTTTGAAAGTGTGATATCCTCAATTCTGAATGGAATAATCGGTATCTTTTTATTAATTACTCTTTCAACCTCTCTTAATACCTGAGGGGACTCGTTTGAATGAGAAGATACAATTAAAAGGAAGATGCTGGCCCTTTCGATACCGTTAATAATGCTCTCTGCCCATTCAGCGCCCGGCATTATGTCTCTGGGAGCTATCCAACATTTTATATTTGCAGATTCCAATGCCGTACAGATTTTTTTTGCAATATCTGAGTCCTTTGATGAATGACTTAAAAAAACATCTGATAACATCGATTATTCTCCTTATCAAAAAATAATTATTTTACTATATTATCATATAACCTGTGAGAATTATATCAACCATTTTGATACCCGTTAGGCACGAATTCAAAATAAAGCCGTTCAATTTAACCATATAATGGTAACCTCTGAAAATCTCTTGACTTCCCTGCAGATCGTTTTTCCATCCACACAAGGAATTATTATATCCAGAAGGATCATGGAAGCGGAAAGGGTGAGCAGATCCACCCCTCTAAAGCCATAATCTGGGATGTCTAAATTTCATAATTTGGCCCTCTGTATTGAATCTCCAAAATCATCGGCTCGACCGTGTGCATTTTGATTGTTAGATTTTAAAAAATAGTTGATATAATCTTTTGGAAGATCCATTTTGGTATCAAAATGGACCCGCTAAGAGCATGTTTTTGAGATCTCTGAAGTTTTTCGTCTATATTAACGATGGGTTATAGTATTTTGCTTGGTCCGACCCTATTGTACATGGTCGACCCCATTGTGCATTGTGCATTCGCAGGCGCTATCAGAATTGTCAATAAATTCAGTCAAAACGGATTAAAGCGAGGGACAGGTTATCTCCTAATGCACTGATTCCCTAACCGTAAAAATCAATGTCTCCCTTCCAGCCTTATTAAAGTCAAATAGCCCAGGTTGCTGGACACTTGCATTCTTTGTTCTTTCTTTATCTGTATTTAGTTGAATCACCTTGCCACGGCCAACAGGTTTCACTTCACCTGAAAGGATTTCTGCGTAAAGACTCGGGACCCTTGCCACACCATATCTCAGCCACTCACCTGCCGTTATTTGTCTATCCTGCGGTTCCTTATCAGACTGATTGGCTTCCAGTCCTTCCCGGACCAATGCATAGGTCAAGGCGCCATGGCGGATCAGCCTACTCTCCAGAGCGACGGCTTCAGCCTGGCTGGCGGTAAGAATGCGCATCCCCTTATCATAAGCAAGCTGCCCCAGCCCGCGATTGCCCATCGGACCGGGTTTGAAGCTCTCCCCCTCAACACTGGCGGCTGAGTTGCAGGCATCAATAACCATCATCAGCTCGCCGGCATCGACGTCTCTCAGCCAGAGGGATAGATCTTCGCTGGAGATGGTATGGCTTAACAGTTCCTCGTCAACGACACGGCTGCTACCTTTACCAATATCATAAGGGAACAGATGGAACTGCCGATTCTCATCAGCCAGGCCGTGACCGGAATAGGTGATCAGCAAAAGGTCATCCGGAGTTGCCGGTTGAAGCTTTTCAGCATTGGGAATTGCGTTTAGTAGCTGTTTATTGCTACTTTTCAAGCCGGAAAGACGGTCAAAAACGGCCTTTACCAAGGCCGATGTTACAGGAGTACCCTCCAGGACCTGCTGACCGGTTGCATCTGGCTGATAATCGGAGATGAGGGGAATGCTAATAACTTCAGCAAAAACACCCGTGTCCTCCAGGCGGTTTTTGACAACTGAATCGATGGCAATGGCATCACTTGCGGCGTAGCGTAAATCCCAGGAACGGTTTTCATAGGCATTGACACCAATAGCAATGATATAGGCACGCGGCTTTCTTTTTTCACCGCCTTTTGGAAGGCTGAAGACATGTTTTGAGGTCGCGCTTTTCACCTGGGATACATTGAAAGCATAAGCCGAAAAAACCACCTCACTTTTTTTACTCTGAGTCGGCAGTTGAATATCATCAAAGGTTACTATCCGTTTTCCAGTTGTCGGATCCAGTTCAATCTTTCCATTTTCATCAGGATAATATCCGACCAGTTGTCCATCCCGAAAAAGTCGCAGGTCATAGGCGCCGGACTGCTGTTCCATAGGAGTCCCATCCTTGCCCGTTATCAGTTTTAACCTATTCGCAATGTTGATGGTGACTGACACCTGATCATTCTCTGTATCCTGTGCGACCTGGGTGATCGAAATCTCGGGCTGGATTCTATTTAAGTCGGACAGAGCAGTGATTGGGTTGAATTTCTCCTGTCCAAGTACTCGTGACAGCAGGCGTGGTTCATAATATTCTCGCATGAAAATTTCTACCGGCAGCGGCACGAGCGGATCATCTGGCATAACCCAGGATATGCCAGGCAGGTCACCGGGGCTGTTACTGTCGTAGCGACCATCTGGATCGATAACTGCCCACCCCCCGTCAAGAAAGGATATTATCTTGGCTAACCAGCGTTCCGTATCGGTCCGCCAGAAAAGAACATTGCCGTTGCTGTGACCGGTGACTAGGTGGGTACCATCTGGTGAGAATGCCACACTGGTAACCTCTGCACTATCGCCAGCAAAACGTTGAAGTTCCTTGCCGCTCGATACGTTCCACAGCCTGGCGGTTCCATCTTTGCTGCCGGTTAGCAGAGTGTTGCCGTCATCGGATGAAAACTGCATCGCCACCACTGTATCTGCGTGCCCATTGATCTGCTTTATCAACTGTCCGCTCTCTACTTCCCAAAGTCGGATGGCATGGTCAGCTCTGTGGCCTGTAGCCAGCATCTTGCCATCCGGAGAGAAGGCCAGAGAAACAGCCCGAGGAAACCCTTGACCGAAGCTAAACAACATTTTTTTACTGGCAACATCCCAAAGCATAATGGGATGGAGGCTTGACCGACTGGCAATGGAAATCAGACGATTATCGGGAGAGACTGCCACATTGGAAACGGCCATCCCCGTCAGGATGGGGCCGGTGTCCAGTTTATTGTAATCCCAGGCAAACTGGGCGAACTCGCTATGGGTGACAAGATCCCAGAGGCGAGCTTCAAATCCGACTGCCAAGACGGCGAAACGACCGTCTGGTGAAATAGCCATACCATTGACTGCATCACCAGCCATTTGTGGCAATATCAGATCCTCATTCAACTCGGTATCAACCAGGCGCGCTGCCCTTTCATTCTGAAGCAGGATCCCACGACCACCAGGCAGGAAAGCAGCCCGAGTATCCAACGCCATTTGCGGGCTATCGGCAAACGGCCCCTGGCTCGGGTTATAACCTGCGACAAAACTACCTTTTATCCGTTGTTTTTCTTCTCCGCTGCGCATGGACCATACCTGGGCAACCGAGCGACCACTACTGCCGAGGCTGCCTATCAAGAGTTGATCTCCGGTTGATGAAAAGGCAACACTGGAGACCGAACCGACGTTTCCCAAGGTCGCAACAACCTGCGATTTATCCAGAGTGTCAAAGTCATAGACAGTGATCTGTCCATTGTCGGAGGCAACGAGAAACCTGTTGCCATCTTTAGTGAAGCTGATCTTCACTGTTGAATAGATTCCAGCACCATCTGGTGCATCTAATAGCTTTTGTCTGAGCAGCGTCCCGGTTTCAATGTCCCAAACCCTGATTTTATCGTATTGGTATTCCAGGAAAGTTTTATCATTCGGCGCGACACACAGATCCCCGGCCGAAAGGGTGTACTCATTGATGTCACCATCAACCGATTCTTTCTTTATTTCTGCGGGAAATTGATGCAGTTTCTTTTTTTGTGCAACATCCCAGACAATAATATTTCCGTCAAAACTGCCAGTGACAGCTATCCGTCCCGATTGGCTCAAGACGACGCTGGTAAGAAACTTGCTGTGGCCACCCTGTTGCCCAGCAAGATTGAAATCACCATCGTTATCAACAGTTCCTATGGTAACAGTCCCCTTCCCTAATGACCCGACAAACATTCTGCCATCGGCGGCGAAAGTCACGTTTTTAAGATTTTCATACAGATAATGATCTGTTATTTTCTCACCGCTGCCAAGATCCCAGATAGATGTTTCAGTTTTATTGTCAGACTTACTGCCAACCACAAGTCTCAAACTGTCTGGCCTAAACGAGACAAACGTTGCCGAACCAATCATAAATCGATGGCGGATCTGGCCTGTTTTTAGATCAAAGACCCGCACGACGCCATCCTCACTCGCGCTAGCAGCACTCTGCATATCCGGCGACAGGGCAACAGCGGAAATGGCCTTTGCATGCTCTTCGAAACGGCGAATCTCACGACCGGTGGCCAACTCCCAGAGGATCACTGCCCGGTCCTTTCCTCCGGTGAGGATATGTCTGTCGTCGGACGCGAGAGCAAAGGCTGAGATGTTGTAGGAGTGTCCCGTCCGAGCAACCAGCCGAGGTTCCTGATTGGGAATTTTCTTTGGTTGGGGAAGAATCTCTTGACTGGTTTCTACATTCCATAACTTGGTTGTACGGTCATTGCTGCCGGTGAGCAGGACTTTGCCACCCGATATAAAAGCAGCACTGGTGATCTGCCCGGTATGTCCTTTGAAACGAGCTGTTTCACGACCCGTAGCAATCTCTCGGAGGACTGCGGCACCAGATTTTCCATCGTCCTGAATCAATGACTTAATGCCAGTAAGTATAAACTGGCTGTCGGGGGAGAACAGCACGCTGCTATCAAAAGAATTTTCTATGACTGCCAGCGGGGTCTCAAAACTCTGTTCAGTCAGTGCGGTCTTCAAATCATAGATATTCTTACCAGCGACCAGAAACCTCGAATCGGGAGAAGAGACCATCCTATAAATAGATCCACCGGAGCCTCCCAGAGAGCAGACAACCTCGCCGGTATCAACCCGGTTGAGAGTGAATTTCCATCGATTGGAGGTCAACAAAAAACTGCTGTCGGGCAGAAATATAGTTTGGGTGCGTGACGGGTTAACCTTTGACCACATTTCCTGTTTTTGCTTGAAATCCCACACCCGTTTGCTTTTTTCATCGCAAAGCAGAAAATATCTTTCGTCTGGGGAAAATTGAAAATTTAATTCGTTCGAATAAGCTTTCCCTTCTATCAAGAAGTTGTGTAACTCGCGCCCTGTGCTCATGTCCCAGATGCGGACACTTTTATCCTCGCTTGCGGTAGCGAGATAATGCCCTTGCTGCGATATGGTGATACGCTCAATTGATTTGATGTGGCCCGAAAAACGCCTGACCAAGTTGCCGGTTTCCACCTCCAGCAGATCCACGATACGATAGGATGGCGCAAGAACATATTGCCCATCCTGGGAGAAGCGACTTAGTTTTCCTAATCCTGAATCCACTTTTATTTGCCACAACACCCGTCCGGTTTCCATGTTCATCAGGTGTATTTTTGAGTATGTGGCAATCAGCCCGAAGCGACCGTCTGGGGAGCTTGTAATCTTCTCAATCCCTGAATCATAGAGCTGTTGCAGATCCCCTTTGGGAGTGGTTAAGAGTCGACCAGATTTCACGACAACCGGGGTATTATCTGTGCGTGGCCGGTAAGCATTAGCTAAAGACCATTCCTCAGGGTAGCCCCGATCAGCCAGATCAGTTGCATGATAAAGGAGGATACTGACGATTTCTCGGAAGCCTCTATCATGGGCATCCAGAATAAGTGTTTTTTTCCAACTGCTTGTCGATCGGGGGTTTGCACCGTGAGTCAGCAGCAGTTTAACCACCGCAACATTGCCGCTCGCTACGGCATAGGTAATAGCAGCCTTGCCGTCATCATCCAGCGAATTGACTTCAGCGCCTTTCTTAATGAGCATTTCGATTAACTGGAGGTACCGGCCGTGTTCTTCTGGTTCGGATTGATACATCCCGTAGTTGGCCAGCAACAGGGCGTTCTTTCCACTTCTGTTTCTCGCGTGGAGGTCCAGACCCCTGTCAGCCAGATAGAGGACTACCGATTCATGTCCGTACAACGCCGCAAGCATCAACAGGTTCTGGCCATGCTCGTCTTCAAGGAAAACGTCTGCACCGCTTTTCACCAGGAAGGTGAAAACTTCAAACCGACTATTCTTCACCGCCATCGTGAGCAGACTGCTGCCACGGTAATTTTTTGTATCAACCAAAACACCAGCAGCAACAAGCTGCCTGAGCCTCTCCATGTCTCCTGTTTCTCCGGCGCTGAAATAGGCGTCTTCTAACTTCCAGAGTTCCGATTCGCGGTACTTTGCCCCCTGAGCCAGAAGATATGTATAAGCTTCGCGATCACTTAAGCTCTCTGATGCAAGTAATGGTGATTCGAACGCCCCCTGAAGGTTGACATCCGCACCCAGTTCAACATAGAGCTTCAAACGCTGGAAAGATTCACTGCTGAGCGCTTCAATGATCGGATACTGGTTAGAGATTTTCTGATTCAAGTTCAGTCCCGCTGATACGGCAAGCCCGACAAATTCCTCATCTGTTTCTAGCAACTTGGAAATTTTCCCCTCAAAAGTATATCCCCATGTCCCTCTAACGGGAAAAACAACGCCAGATCTCAAAAGCTCTTTGGCCGCGGCAACATGGTTGTCTATGATCGCAGAGATGAGCGACCCGCTGTTATTTTGCTCAGACGCTGACAGCACTGCCGGACGGGCAGTCAGGCTGACAATCAACAACATTGCAAAAGCTATATAATGTTTCATGCTGTTACTCCCATCACTTTGTAATTATTTCCCTTGGATCCACTGCCCAGATGCCGCAGTTCCATTTCACCGATTCTCTCAGCCGCTGTCATGCCCATGGTAAGAGAATCGCCCACCGGGGCAATGGCACTGTCTGCCATCCCCCACTAATTATCTGATTCAAATCCTCCAGCTAATCCATTTACGTTAATGCTCTTTAAATTTAGTAAGCGCTATCTTTGTGACCCCTCCTGAATTTTTCTTAGCACATCTGAAACAAGATGAACTGCTTTCTTCTCCATCAAAATGGTTATGGCAACCTTTACTAGTTCTACCATCTGCAAATGTCAAGGTCCAGCAAATGGTTATATCTTTTTTGTAGTTATGGGATATACTCGTATAACCACTCCCCCCTGAACTGTATTCACAAGTTTTCATTGTGAAGCCAGGATGTTCATGCCATTTCCAAGTCTTGCAATCATCAGCTTTAGCTATGACTGAAAATAAACTCAGCAAAATTCCACTCAAAAGAACTACAAACAATCCTTTCTTTATACAACTCATATTATAAATCCTCTCTTGCTGCAAAAAATATAATTTAATCTCTTTAAATTTTACTACTTTTATCAACTATCTGACTTTCTCTGCGCAGCAAGTTCAGGGCTGGCTAAATAGCTATAATAATAATTTTTAAAACGTTGGGTCTAATTCAAATAGCATAAAGTTGGAATAAAAACGGAGGTGCCTAAAATAATGAATAAAGGACAGACTCTTATTACAGATAAGAATAATTTATTATGAAAAATTATCCGTGTAAATAGGTAAAAACCCCTATTTTTATCAAAAATTTGCATTTAAATGCGGGTATTGTGATTAAAAAAATATGAAATTTAAACTTGGAACTAATTTTGTATAATTGTTATTTTCCTTTTTGAAAATTCTTCAGGACACTACATTTGGTATAAACAAATTTTTTCCCCTCAGATTTAAAAATCAATTATATCTTTGAAACTAAGAGTCAAGAAAATACTCTCCCCATAACCCTTAAAAATATTTTTTGACTCTTAGGGCATCCTCGTATGCTTCTTCAACTAATAATTCATTGCTCCATTTTTCCAAT
>Ga0307988_1000340_pt1 | contig 33988 bp, 30 predicted proteins | sample EllFjometagen183_FD_203166 | JGI IMG/M metagenome (GOLD analysis project Ga0307988, IMG submission 203166) | Marine microbial communities from Ellis Fjord, Antarctic Ocean - #183 | ecosystem: Environmental > Aquatic > Marine > Unclassified | place: Southern Ocean | collected 2014-10-08 | reverse complement strand
AAAAATGAAATCTCGGGTGCAAAACAAAAGCGGCAGGTTTATCATGGTGAGCGTAATGCAAACAAAATAAGGATTTTTGTAACGGGAGAGGTGTTTCCTATTGACATTGACCTTTTAATGGGTGCCAGAAGGTTAAATATGTCCAAAGTTAACATAATTTAAAATTATGTTAACTCGGTAACAGATAAAATTTAATCCTAGTCCAAAAAACGTTGTAACAAGATTGGACTATTAATAAAAAAGCCCAAGGTAATACCAGGGCTTTTTTTGTTCAACTAAATTAATGATAATTACTTACCGAAATATTCATCCCATCGTTTATCAACGATTTCAAATGCCTCACTTGCTCTTTCTTCAAGAACAGTCCTGTTGTCAAGGGGATAAGTCTCAGGCCCACCCTCACTTTCCTGTTGCCGTGTGGCATCAATTACTATTTTACTGCTTAAAAACATTTCTTTACTACTGGGTTCAAGGGGAATATGAAAAGACTGTTTTACAATTACACTTGCCGGATCCGGCTGCCAGCGAGTACCCACCGCCTGTATCACGCGGTTAAGATCTGTCGGATCAATATCTTTATCCAGAATGATTATCATTTTCTTACTAAATCCGATAGGTCTGTATCCCGCTAACAACAGGCCTGCTTCTATACCTTCGCCGGGCAGTCTCTTATCAATACAGGCGATGACAATAGATGCTGTTGCAGGAGGCGTGTGGAGCTTAACCAGATTCGGCATAATCTTTTTTAAGCGGGTAAAATGACCTACCTCCCACGGAAGGGTTAAATATGCGCCTCCAATACCGGGCCATAAATTATAGACCCAGGGAGATTTCCTATGGGTAATTGTCTTAATATCAATTTCAAAAGTCCAGACTTTCTTGCCCACATAACCCAGCATTTCACCATAAGGGCCCTCTTCTGCGGTTTCCATGGTGATTTCACCCTCAATGATAAACTCAGCCTGGGCCGGAACGTTCAGATCATTGGTTTCACTCTTAACCAGTTCAACCGGCTTACCTCTAAATCCGCCGGCAAGAGCAAATTCATCTTCACCAAGTTCTGCAAGACGGGTACTGCTCATCATCCACGATATTGGATCAATACCCACTGCAACGGATACCTTTACACTTTCCTCATCACGTTCAAGCGCCTGCATCATAAATTTATAACCATGACTCTGGTTGGTAAAGTAAACCCCGACTTTACGGGGACCTTTAACCTGCATCCGGTAGGTGCCCACATTTTTACCCAGATCAGCATCTTCCATAATCACTGAGCCGGCACTGATATATTGACTGCCGTCTGCTGGATTATTTTTAATCCATGGGAATTTACCCAGGTCCGCATCATCACCGGTTAAGATAACTTCTTTGCAGGGAGCATCTTTCTTATCCACGATCACAGGATCAATCATCTTCCATTTCATCTCTTCGTCTTGAAAAGACATAATCCTTGCAACCGCGGCATCATACATCTCGCCCTGATTGTCATTAATATTCTCAACACCAAAACACTGTGCCACCGTACTAAAACTGTTTAAAAGATTACCAATTACCGGAGAGTCATGGATTTTATCATTAATCTTTACTTTTTCAGCCAGGAAGGAAGGAGCCTTATAATCCAGCCTGTCATTTAATTTATAGACTAATGCAGATATTTCATACTTGTCCTGATCCATCTCATTTATCTTAATTAACTTTCCTTGTTTTTCGAGATCTTCTGCGTAATCTCTTAATGAATCATATGGATACATTTTTCTCTCCTTAGTTAAATTTCTTAATACAGATGCTGTTTCATATAACAGTTAATAAAATTAGCTTTTAAGTGATTCTATGCCCTTAAGCGCCATGCCCACAAAAGGTTTCGGTGTGACTTCTTTAACACTTTCAATTACGATATCTTCAGTAACCGTTCCGGCTTCACCGGCTTTAGCCGTCATTGCCGCAAGCAGCTTCTTTTCAGTCATTGCTCTAAATGGTTTGGGTGAAGATTCAATCAGTTTGTCAAACATTGCTTTGCTGTTATTTTCCCAGTTTAATTCAGCCATGATTTTTTCTTTCATTACATTCTAAGATTATTTAACCAAGTAATTATTAAGTTTATTATTCTTTGGGGATTCCCTCATTATCCCATCCGCGAAGCGCATAATACTCATCAAGCATTATATCAAGGCCCTCAACTTTTTTACCTTTAGCCTCACCATCAGGCAAAGGTTCATTCAATAAACGTGAAGGCAGGGTATCATCTTTTCTTGTAAAGCCTTCTCTATTATTAAATTTTCTTTCAAGTGTCATCACATTTCTTGTGATCTGTCTAAGATCTTCTTCAGTATAATTTGTCCCAACGACTGAATTAATTAGTTCGGGGAGATCGGATGTGGGAATAAAATTGAAACTGCAGACAGATGCAAGATCATACATCGCTGCGGCCTCTGAGAGGGCTGCAGCTTTCTCAGCTTTACCCACATGAGTATAAAGATCTGCATCCGGCTGAAAAAACTCTACTATCATATATCCGCCTCTGCCGTGTTCTCCGCCGCGCGGTGCAACGGCATATGAGAGGGCCTGTCCAAAAACCCCCCGAGGATCATAGGCCGCAAGTTCGAGCCCTTTCACATGCATGGCAAAGGATTCAGAACCCGGGATTTCTTTGGAGAGTCTTAACACCCCCTGGCCCAGTCTTTTACCAAAGCCTTCATTTTTGCCGATCAGTTCAATTAATTTAAGAACGACATCACCTTCGCCCCAGTTTAATGCAATGCCGCCGGTATCTTTATCAGTTAAGAGGCCCCGCTGATAACATTCCATCGCAAAACCAATCACATTACCGGTTGAGATGGTATCAATGCCATATTCATCACACAAATGATTCGCACAAATTATTATATCTGTATCGTCTATCATTATATTAGAACCCAGCATAACATCCGATTCGTATTCTGGTCCTTCAGTTGTGGTGCCGGCATATTTTCCATTTTTTGCTTCAGATATCAAGGAACAGGCAACCGAGCAGGAAGCACAGGCAATCGCTTTTACCCTGTTCTTTTCAGTAATGGCATAACCGCCCATCTCATCAGCACCCTCAAAAGTCCCCTGCTGAAAATTCTTTGTGGGAAGCGCACCCATTGCGTTTACCGGACTCACCAGTCCGGCACTTCCGTTCATGTTCATCCCAAGAGCACTTGGATTCTCAGCCTGATCTTCTCTTATTTTTTTTGAGATCTTATCCATTGCGTCTTTATCTGCAATCGTTACCTTTACATCCCCTGAAACAGCAATTGCTTTTAAGTTTTTTGAACCCATCACCGCGCCGGTACCGCCTCTGCCTGCAGTCCGTGTATCTGAAACAATAGCACTGAACAGCACCTGTTGTTCTCCTGCCGGACCGATTAATGCAACCCGACATTTGTTACCGGCCTTTCCCTTAATTATTTTTTCGGCCTCTTCAGTTTTTAGACCCCAGACATCATCTGCTGAATGAAACTGAACATTACCCGGTGTGACATGGATCCAGGTTTTATCATCAGCTTTTCCTTGAACGACGAGACCGTCATAGCCGGTCTTTTTAAACGTATTTGGAAATATCCCACCCATACTGGTGGTATTCACTGCGTTGCTTAAAGGTGATTTACTGCCGAAGAATATCCGTGAACTTCCTGGTACGTTAGTTCCGCCAACAGGTCCTGTAAATATAATCAAATTGCTTTCAGGAGAAAGAGCATCTATTTTACCTTCCTGGAGATCAAAAAGAAGTTTTGTTGCTATGCCGCGGCCGCCAAGATATTTAGTCATTATCTCTTCTGGAAGTACTTCTTCTTTGAAACTATTTGTGGTTAGGTCTACGATTAAATATTTACCAAAATAACCTCCCTTAATCATAATTTACTCCATCTTTTTAAATTATAGTTACTCATTACTTTTTAAATATATATTTAAAATCAGTAAAAAATTATTAATTCATTTAGACTACGAAACTATCAATTAACATATTCATTGCTTTTTTAACATCATCCTTGTTATAGCCAAGTCCGCCCTTGCCACATAACTGCAAATACATTCCTGTCGTTAGAAACTGACTTGAACCGCCAAATATTTGTCTAACAATTTCAGGTTTTAGGCTTTTATTTAACAATCCAGCCGTCTGGCCTTCAATGATAAACTTATCAATTGTATTAAAGAGTTTGCTGTTTTGATTATCAATCTCGATTTTTTTATTTCTCAAAACCTCACTTTTAATCTTACCAACCTCAGGCAGCCCAACATTCAATATCTTTCCCCAATAAAGATTTTCATCATCTTTTAATAATAGATCTTGAAATGTTCCAAAAACAGTTTTCAAAGAGTCTATCGGGTTGTTAATCTCTTTTAATTTAATATCATTTAATTTATTAACATGCTCAAGAAAACTTAAAATTATAGAAAGGATAAGATCAAGCTTACTTTCAAAATAAAAATGAATAAGCCCCTTAGAAATGCCGGCTTCCTTTGCAATCTCAGCTATTGTCGCGTACTGATAACCTTTATCAGCAAATATTTTGATTGCCGCATTTAATATCTTGGTTGATTTATCGTTTTTCATAAATCTCCGACATGATTATGAATTTGGATTCAGGGCCAACTTTAATGATTTATAACCTGGTTGTCAAGGAAAAAATCAGGTACATTGAAAAATTAAATATTATCCAGGAAACAATATATAGATTTGTTAACCTGCTTAATAGCGAATTTTTTTAGCTGGTTTGTTGCCTTTTTCTTTAAATTATATTAATTTTTTCTTCTTCATATATAAAGATATTGTAAAGATTGATCCAGGTAAAGTTTACAATATTTTAAAGTTTACTTTTAGATACTTATAAACTGTTTATCAACATTAGTTTTTGAAATTACTTTATTATTTTTGTACTTATGAGAGAAATAATAGCAATACTCTATTAAAGCTATAACTACTTAATATTACTTTGCTTTATAGAGTGCGTCATTTTGAAGCAGTTTGCTTAACACCCTTTGTTACTAAGGCAAACAGGCTGTTTAAACAAAGTTATCCACAGCCAATTAACAGTTGCTGTGGAATTCAACATATGCCGTTTGAAAATAAGCTTCATACAACATATAGACAATCTAATTATGATAATTTTCGGGTAAGAATTTAACTTTTTTGTAGGATATATGCTTGTATATTATGATTTACACACTTAATGAGGAATTTAGAAATTTATTTATTTTTGCAATATAATCACGTGTCTCACGAGGAAGGTTCTCAGGATTCCGTTCAAGATTTCCCATACCCCAGTTATAAGCTGCAAGCGCAAGATTTGTGTCTCCTTCATACCTGTCCAAAAGTTTTTTTAAATAATTTGTTCCACCCATCACATTTTCAGATATATCATAGGGTCTCTTAACCCCTAAATCTTTTGCAGTCTCAGGCATTAGTTGCATAAGACCCATTGCGCCCTTTGGTGAGGTGCTGTCAGGATTAAAATTACTTTCTGCCCTGATCACTGAACGAATCAGCTCAGAATTAACTTTATATTTTTTTGATGCTTCATTAATCACTTTTTCAATATTATGAAATTTAGAATCGGGTATCACAGGAACAGGCTGTTTAGTCTTTGACACCTGCGAGTCAATTAAACTGCTTTTTCTTGAAAGATTTAATAATAGATCCTCAATATTAAAGTTAGAACTTTTTTCTTCAGAGTCATTGCCAAAGGAAAGAAAAGTGCTTTTAAACTGAACCTGAATTATTTCCGCTATAAGTTTAAGCTTTTCACTGGAAAGTGAGCTAGAATTAAGGAAAACTCCTTTATTAACTTTGTTTTTATCAATATTTGAGTTCAAAATATCATTAAACGCAGTATCAGATTTAGCATGTTTTAGTATCTTTTCATGCCCTGAATTTCCTGAAACCTTTTGCTGAACCAAGGCATCTATCTTTGATATTTCATCTATAAATAAACTCACAAATATTCTCCTTCAAGATATTCTTTCTTTATAAAACTAATTATTCAAGGTTTATGCCAGAATATCAGTTTTATTAATTGGAGGGTTTATGCTCAGTGTTATTTATGATATAGGTTTTAAACGGCTCACAAAAAATATCCTGTGAATTACGGAAAGTATTTAATAAAACGGTTAATTACAAATAAACATTAATGGAAACACACTTCAAAGACCTTGAATCAATAATTATTGCAATAGAGCGTCCCTTGCTTTTTGCATCAAAAAATAATTTTGCTGCTCTTTTAAATATAAAAGGACTTGAAGAACTGATACCCTCTTTAATTGAAAAAGCCCTGCCTTTTATAACCTCTAATAATTCTAAAGAAATCATTATAACCATTCAACAAAACTTCATAAATTTCAACACCTTAACCTTGGATAAAAAAAAAGAACTGCTTCAAAATGCGTTATCAACAATTAAAAACTTTAATACATCACAGAACAAGAAACCGCTAAATAAAGAAACTTCCATTTTAGATATCAGTTTTACCGAATGTATGCATATGCTTTCGACACCCATTGATCATTTGAAAGGTGTAGGCCCAAAAATCTCAGAAACACTTTCACGCCTGAATATAAACAACATTGAGGACCTGCTTTACCTGATACCGAGGGACTATATTGACCGTAGAAGAATTAAAAAAATCTCGCAAATAAATTCCGGAGAGCATGCCACAATTACCGGCAAGGTCATGAGTATATCCAGCAGAGCTTTTGCCGGAAGGAGTAAACTTTTTGAGATCATGATAAGTGACGGATCACAGAATCTTTCTGCAAAGTGGTTCAGAATAAGCGCGAAATATCAGAACATCCTGAAAAGCAAGTTTAAAGAAGGAACAGAAGTCATTCTTTCAGGTACTATCTCAAATTTTAGATATCAAAAGGAAGTTCATCATCCTGAGATCGACATTGTAATGGAGGAGGATACTTTTGAAACGAAACTCAAAATACTTCCGGTTTATCCCTTAACCGAAGGCATGCACCAAAAGACCATACAAAAGATCATGGAATACACGGTCAAAAATTTTTGTAAATATATTCTTGATATCATGCCTGACAAAGAAAGAGAAAAATACGGCCTAATGCCGCTTCAGACAGCCTTTCAGCATGTTCACTTCCCGGACACAGAGGATAACATAGACAGCCTGCTTAGCCTTCAATCTGATTATCACAAAAGAATTGTATTTGATGAATTTTTTATGCTTCAGGCAATGCTTGCCTTAAGAAAAAAAGGAATCGCCATTGAACAGGGAATAGCATTTGATATCCAGCAAAATAAAATTGATGAATTTTTAAACACCCTCCCCTTTTGCTTAACCAAAGCACAGCTAAAATCAGTTGATGATATTTTAACAGATATGAAAAGACCTTATCCAATGAATCGGCTGATACAGGGAGATGTGGGTAGCGGAAAAACAGTAGTAAGCCTTGTTGCCTGTTTATGTGCAAAACTAAACGGCTACCAGTCTGCGATTATGGCCCCGACTGAAATACTGGCTGAGCAGCATTTAACCACGATTAAGAGCTTAACTGACAGTCTGGATATTAATGTCATCCTTCTGACCAGCAGTCAGCCAAAAGTAGCAAAGAATGTGGCCCTTCAAAAGATCAAAAACGGGGAATCTGACATCATCATTGGCACCCACGCACTGATTCAGGAGGGAGTTAAATTTAAAAAACTGGGTTTTGCGGTAATTGATGAACAACATAAATTTGGGGTGATGCAGCGCGCTGAAATTAAACGAAAAGGTGAAAACCCGGACGTGCTTGTAATGACTGCGACACCCATCCCGCGAACACTTGGCTTAACTGTTTATGGTGACCTTGACATCTCAATAATTAATGAACTGCCCCCTGGCAGAAAACCAATAAAGACAAAAGTTTTTCATGAAAACAGACGGGAAGACGTCTATAAGATCATCAGACAGGAACTTGAAAAGAACAGGCAGGCATTCATTATTTATCCACTGGTTGAAGAATCAGAAAAAATAGATCTTTTTGATGCAACCAACATGGCGTCCCACCTTCAAAAAGATATCTTTCCTGATTTTAAAGTAGGGCTGGTACATGGCAGAATGAAGGCTGTAGAAAAAGAAGATGTCATGAATAAGTTCAAAAATGGATCATTTAATCTCCTGGTTTCAACTACGGTTGTGGAAGTGGGCATAGATGTGCCCAATGCTTCTCTGATGATCATAGAACACGCCGAACGGTTCGGCCTGTCACAGCTTCATCAGCTGAGAGGCCGGGTGGGACGAGGCACTACCGAATCCACTTGTATTCTGCTTGCTCAGTTCAAGAAATCTGATGAAGCAAAACAGCGTTTATCTGTAATGTCAAAGACAAATGACGGCTTTAAGATTGCTGAAGAGGACTTTAATATCAGGGGCCCTGGAGAATTTCTTGGGACAAGACAGTCCGGACTACCAGACTTCAGGGTCGCACATATTGGAAGGGATATTAAAATTTTAGTAGATGCGAGAAAAGCAGCCTTTGATCTGATCGAAAAAGACCCTGAACTTAAAAATCCAGAACATCAGCTGCTTAAAAGATTGTTGTTCGAGAAATGGAAAGGCCGCTTCGAACTGGCAGGTATCGGATAGTCTAAATTGTTAAAATATGATTTAGAATTTTAAAAAATAAAACAAAACTCTGAATTCAAGCTTTTCCTTTACCTTCTACCACAAAATCCTCAGGGGAAATCATATCTAAATATTTAACAAACGTACAAGCCAAAAAACCAAGACAGCAAATAAAGAGATACTTGCTAATCCTTTAGTTTTCATCCATGCAGGAATATGACCCAAAGTAAAATAAACTAGCATTAGGGTTATGAGCGGGACAGAAAATATATTTATCTGCAGAGCTTCTCTAATTTTCAGTTGCCCTAAAAGAAGAAACGACCTGGACATTCCACAACCGGGACATAGCTTTCCTGTTAACGCATGAAATAAGCATAATGGTTTGTCCGGCAAATAATCTATCAAGTTAATATTCCAGAAACAGGATAATATTCCTGAGAGTAAAACAATACTCAGTATGACTCCTATTGAAAAATATAGTAATTTTTCAGGACGTTTAAAATAAGGTTTTGTAATTGCGGCGTAGGAATGAATCATAATTTAGGCTTATGATACGATCTTATTTATTTCATGCTGGTGAATACAGTCTACAACAATAGACATCCCAAATATTGTTGCCAGACAGCTTATAATCGGCAGGGAATCAAATATGAGTTTGTTAGTATTTTTTTGAATTTCCATGATAGCTGCGCCCATCTTGTATTGATAATAAATATGATATATTCCGCAGGTGAGAATTGAAAAAAGCAGCCAGTAAATAAATTTAAAGTCCTCTCGTTTTAGCAATGAGTTACACGCTTCCATCTGCTTATAGTTCCAGTACAGGTTAAACAATCCACAGGTGATCAGCGTCAATATGAGATATAACGGAATGCTTAGATTATATTTTTTATTTAATGGAGATTCACTTCCCTGCTGATCCGGAAAAAATTTATTCATAATTCCTCCTATTAAATAATTTAGCTCATGATCGTCAGTGCAATGTATAAGATAATTTTAAAGTTAACCAGCTTGAAAAAGCATATATTAATATAAATAATATGAAAAGAATATTTTCAGATTGTTTCTCAAGGTGTGAATGTTACAAGAGGAGTGAATTGAAGGGTATCTTATTAACAATTTTAACATTAGCTAAAAAAGAACTCTAACTTTTAAATCAATAATCAATATTTTCTGACTTGCCGGTATCCATCATACTGGTATAACGTTTTTTACCTCTTTTAGCAGCTTGTTGAGAAAGCTCTTTGATCTCTTTTTGGGTGTTTGCATCAACTTTTCCGCCCATGGACTGTATCATCCTGTTTTCCACATTGGATGCCAGACCGCTTTCTTGAGGACCTGCCATATACCTGACCCTTGAAACAAGCTTTCTCACATCAGTGCTTCCGCACTTTTCACATTTTGGCTCAAATTTTTCTGATACGCTCATCACTACACAGTCAAAAGCTGCACTACACTTATTGCACTCGTACTCATATATAGGCATCGGACTCTCCAAAATTTAACGACTTTTGTTCTCTGTCATATTAATCAGAACAACTGACTGAAATATTTAAATTAATACAGAACCTAAACAAACTATACTTTAATATATTTTTCAACAATTCTCTTCTGATCCGGAGGAAGTTTCTCATGTACTGCTTTTTCAAAGATTACATCAGCCATCTTAAGTGAGGAAATATAATCATCAACCACTTTCTGCCTGCGTTCATCAACACTCAAATCCTTATATTCCGGAACCTGAAAAGATGCATAATAAGCTACCTGGAGTGTTGCGGCAATATTGGGTATGTCTTTGTGCGGCATAATATCCTCCTTTATTCTAGTTAACTATTTGAGAATCTATTTATTCCTTCTTAAATAATAACGCACTAATATACCTGCTGTCAATTTTATCATTTGTTGAAAAACTTCTCAGATCTTCATTGAGAATTTCTAAAGCCTGAGCAACAAAACGTTTTAAAAAGATTATATACTGTTTTTCCAGGTTAAACCTGCTATTAATCCAGTCAAACACTTCATCTTTGAAGCCCTTTTTAAAGGAAATATAATCGTTATTATAATCAAATACTGTCTTTATAAAAGCACTTACTTCCTCGCCAGTCAAAGGGACAAGATCAGATTTACCCTTACAGATATTATTAACCAGCATTGTATTAAAAAGAGAAATATATGTTATTGATACTGGATTATTCTGAACTTTATCCTGAAAAGTCCCGGTCAAATATTCATGGTCAAGTTCAAAACATTCAAATATCAATTTATTACTAAATATCAAATCATTAATGACATCATCTGTATTTTTGATTTCAGAAATATTTTTAAAATTTCGTAGAGTAATTGAATCTTTTTCACTAAGACCTTCAAAATATTTCGGCCTTTTTTCAAGCAGACCGGTTATCACCTCAGAATATGATATATCGTTAAATGATAATATTTGCTCGCCATGCTTTATGATATATTCTTTAAGCGTGTTTTTAAGCTTTAATCCGGAGCTATAACCGATTCTAAACAGCTCAAGAGGATGAACAGAAGCTAATACATCAGCCGCTTTTGAGATATCTTCTTCTGATATGATTTCAAGACCAATATTAATATAACCTTCTGCCTTTTCAATTGACTTTTTCTTATCCTCCAGATCCCTGATCTCAAGGCAATCAGCCATTATTATTTTGCTTGCAAGATTAATGATATTTTTCTGAATATCATAAAGGGAATTCTCATCTTTAATATGTTTAATTGCATCTGTAAAAAAGGATGGTGCATTTTTAACGGCTAAAAGATACCTGAAAGATGTTTTATTTTCTCCATATAATTCACTGGTATTATTAAACTTCTTCTTAAAAGCCTCAATTTCATGGTCTGAGACATACTGATAAACCTCAAGCGCTTCATCAATTACAGGGAATCCTTTCTCAGACATCCGGACCTGACGCCAGCGAAATGCATCCTCATCAGACTCTGCAGTAAATTCGTATAATATTGCGTTGATTAATGAATAAAAAAAGCTGCTGTCATACCTGTATAAAACGCCCAGAAGCGGCATCAACACCAGTTTGGTTTCCTCATCTACAAACTGAAAATAATATACATTATCAAAGGTATCATTGGGCATATCTTCATATTCCTCAAGGATATCCGATTCTCCCTCAAGTTTAAATATTCCCATAAAACGTTTTAAGGTTGAGATAAGAAATCTTTCATCAGCCTTTTCAAACCACTCAATAACTTTTAATTCATTGCATTTACCGAGCAGAAGATACCACTCCGCAATATTTTTAAAATCAATTTCATCACGGTTCCAGCAATCAACATCAATCAAATACTGAAACTGTTCATGAGATGTTCTGGATATAATTGCAAGTGAATCCGTCCTGCCCCTTTCTTTTATAGTCCAGTAAACCTCTTCTTCTGGGAGCGACTGAACCAAGGCCTTTGAATCATCTGACATTAAGATTAAATCGATTCTGTTTTCAAAGGGAGCACTTATGACAATTGCAGCTTTTTTATCGATAGAAAGGCTGTTAAACAGCTTCTCAGCTGAATTTTGGGGCAGTTTTAAGAGCTTCTCAGCTGATATATTTTTAAATTCTGCTAATTCTACAACTTTATCAGACATCTGAAAACATCCTTTATCTCTATGTAAAGTATACGGTCTTTGTTAATCTATAATTATATACTTCAATCATAACAAAGACAAACTATTATTACCTGAGCATCTTGTGGTTAAGTATTTTTAGAAAATTACTGGTAAAATTATAACTTTTCAAATTCTGAGAGTTTCTTTAAACCGATTTTCATGGGAAGTAAAAAGGCGAGAATATTAATTATTAAAACAAGCGCAAAATGGATGGCTATGTTAATCCAGTTTGAAGAAGAAACAGGGGTATTGCTTAAATCTGACATCATGAAATAATAAACAGGTCTTGCTTCCAGCACAATAATTAAACCAATGAAAAGCATTGACAGAATCATAAATAACAGTCCGCCAAAACCAGTTGGAATCTGTGCGATATTTTCAACCTTAAACCTGGGATACATGGCACCACAGCCTATTCCAAGACTGGTAATACCAAGGGTCATAAAAAATATAGTTACAATTGATACACCCATCATTATGGGTTCAACCTTTAATAAATAATTTGTAAAAACAATTAAAATTTCAGACATAATGACAAGGAAAATAAAATTAAACCAGAATTTACACCATAAATAACCTTTTAAACCAATAGGAGAAGATTTGATTATCCAGAAAGAATCTCCCTCAAGACTGACTGCCGGATAGGCAAACCGGACAGCCACTGCAGATATAACAAAGCCTGCCAGTCCAAGGTTAATAAATGAAATAACATTTTGAAGATACAGTGTGGGCATTGGATTCTTATCCATAGGAAGAACACTGATATTATATAAGTAGATTACAATTATTGCGAAAAGAATAAAAAGCTGAGACCATTGAGAAGTATCCCTGAAAAAAACTCTAATATCCTTTTCTATAATTGATCGAATAGAAGACGGAAGCGGCATTAGAATAAAATTAAATACTTTATTAAATATCCTGTTTGTTGAAATCGAGGCAGTCCTGCCCTCCTGTGTTTTATTCCATGAATCATAAAAAACTGCGTTAAAAAACCAGCCGAGCATAACAACAAATGCCAGCGCAGTACTCCATAGCAGTAACATATTAAAAAAAGTTGAAGCTGCTGAATTTTCAAAGAGCATACCTGACAAAACATCTGTAACCCACTGACTGGGAAGAAATGCTGATGTCGGGGCTTCAAGAGCAGACAGATAGTCTATGACTGTAAAAAAATTATCTGGATCAACCAGTCTTTCAGGCTTTAAAAATCTGAACAGAAAATAAGTAATAATTATAAATATGAGGCTTATAATAAAAAGTACATCTTTAAGTCTTTTAGCCGGAAATATTTTCACCAGACCAATGGCAACGGCAATACCGATGGTTCCGCATATAAGAAAAAAAGGAATAATGGAAAGTATTAAAAGTAAATAGTATGAAAAGCTCTGCTGATAGATTATTCCATAGGACAAAAAAACAGGCAGACTGAACATGATAACCATCCATGAACTGTTAAGAACGGTTTCTGTCAATTTTGAATAATAAAGCTCTGCATAATCAAAAGGAGTTGAGATAATGAGCTGAAGCTCCTCAGAAATAAAAAATGATGAAATTGCAGTTATAACATTACTGAAAATTAATATGGAAAAGAAGGTAAGAAATACCATTGAAAGAAGTTTTGCGGCAAGAAAATCACCAAAAACATCTATTCCTTTAAAATATGTAAGGACTCTGAAAAATATAAAGAAAATACCCGCCCAGAAAGCAAGGCCGAAAGCAGTCATCAGCAGTGCTCTAAGGTAAGACCCTTCGCCCTTAAACTTAATCCTGTTTTTTATCTGTGTAATCTTTGGGTATAACAACCCCAGTCTATCTATCATCATCAGAACCTCAATGATTCCAGTACTTCAACTATCTCATCACCACCGGTAAGTTTAAAAAATATTGATTCAAGTTTTTTACCTTCAGAGCCTGTTCTTTCTCTGAGTTCTTTAACGGTACCCACATCAACAATTGTTCCATTTTGTATAATTCCAATCCTGTCACACATATCTTCTGCAATCTCCAGGGTATGGGTAGACATAAATATTGTCGTTCCTTTTGAACAAACCTCTTCAAATATTTTTTTAACCAGCCTCGCGCCTTTTGGATCAAGACCTACCATAGGTTCATCAACTATTAGAAGCTTCGGTTTATGGATAAGAGCTGATGCAAATATCAGGCGCTGCTTCATTCCATGCGAAAAACTTTCTATTAAGTTATCAACATAATCTTCCATTTCAAAAAGATTCAGCAAGGGTTCAAAGCGTTTAATAATTTCATCATTATTAAGACCATAGAGCCTGCCGACAAAGCTTAAAAACTCTCTACCCGTGAGTTTTCCGTATAGAAAAGGCCGGTCTGGAATGAATCCGGTAATCTTTTTAACCTCATTTGGATCATGCCCCAGATTAAAGCCATTAATAAAAATGCTGCCTGATGTCGGCTTTATCAGTCCTGACATCATCTTTATGGTAGTGGTTTTTCCAGCGCCATTTGGGCCGAGAAAACCAAACAGCTCTCCTTTTTCAACCTTAAGTGAGATATTGTTTACCGCAGTAATTGTTGGATAGGTTTTTGTTAAATTTTCAAGCTTAATCATTTTTGCTCCAATACTTCAATTTCCAGTTTGCCCACAAGGTTTAATACTCCTAACTGATTTTCCATCTCGCCCTCAAAAAATTTAATATGCGTGACATCCGCTGGAAACTGCTTCAGAGTTGGATCTATTGTTATCCATCTACCCAGGAATATTTCCGTCCAGGCATGATAGAAGAAACCCCCATTAACATATACAATACCCGTACAGATCCTTGCCGGTACTTGTATAGCTCTGCATAATGCCGTAAATAAAACAGCATGTTCATTACAATCCCCCTGCTTTGTTCTCACTACTTCAAGCGCACTCGGGATACTTAAAGTGGGCTTCTTATCAATATTTTCGTACACCCACAGATAAATCTTATTTACAGCCTTGTTGGCATCATTTTCTTCTTTTATGATGTTTTTTGCTAGTTTTACTATGACCTCATCATCGCTTTGAATAAGAGTCGTAGACTCAAGATATTTATCCATGCCTGAACCATTAAAGGGCAGAACATAAGTATCTTTTTTTGAGAAAAGTGCTGCCTTAACCTCAACCACATCCCCGGTTTGAACCTGTCTTTCTCCATCAAGATCAAAATCATTTATATTAATATTTTTAATCCTTAGTTTTAAGTATGTAAGACCTTTTAAGATTATTTTTCTATCAACTTTTACTGCGGTTTCAGAAATTAAGTCAACCTTATCACCATTAAATATTTTCAAAGCTTCTTCCTTTGTTTCTCTTATTAGAACTATCCCAATTGGACTTTCTTCTTTTAAAGTCTCACCCTGTTCATCAACCCAGGTGTAAAGTTCTATTCCGTTAAAAACTTCTTTTATTTTAAAAGAATTAATTTCTTTTCCATGGATCGTGATCTTCTCTTCAGAGACAACCTCAACATCTATGGATCTGTTAGCAAGAGTTAACGGATCAAAGATTACTCTTCTAAAAGAACTTCCGACGTTAAGTCCTTTTTTTAAAATAAAATATTTAAGACCGGTTGAAAGTATCGGTTTATTCTTTAATTTCAATTCCTTGGTACTCTTTTTACCTCCTGAAACTATCATCAGTTTTAAAACATCATTATCCAGATTCCCATAAGCTATAAAGCTGACTACACCTGACTTTATCCTGAAACTGAAGTTTTTTAAATTCATCTCTCTATCAGTAACTGAATTTATTTTACTTTCTATTCTCTGAGGAACCCCCATAACCTTCATGTTTATGAACATGTTTTCAGTTATTCTGTATCCTGCTTCCATTCTCTTTATCTCAGAAAAAGAATAACCAATCTTCTGTTTTTTAAGATAAAGTCCGGCCCATTCCTGTCTGCTCTCAATATCTTCCACAAGATATTTTTCTTCAAAGAAGAAATTAGAGCCTGTAAAAATACTTTTCTTAATCAAGACAGCCATCATCACAACCCAGATAGCAACAATCACTATTCCTAATATTTTACCTGAATAATTCTTCATAAGATCACATTAATATGAAAAAGCCCTGATGCTTATTATGGCTTCAGGGCTTTATATTTATTAATTTTATTATGGCAAAAACCTTTTAAGGTTCGTTTTTATTTATTCTTTCCCTTAATTCTTTACCTACTTTAAAAAATGGTCGTTTCTTGGGTTTTATCTCTATTGGTTTTCCTGTACGGGGATGATTTCCGGTTCTACCGAGATATTCACGGACTTTAAAACTTCCAAATCCTCGTATTTCTATTCCATCACCTTTGACTAGGACTTCTGACATACTATCGAAAATCTTATTTACGGCAATTTCAGCTATCTTTGGCTGAATTTTTGCCTCGTCAGCTAATATTTGTATAAGTTCAGATTTTACCATTTGTCCCCTCTTTGATTTTGTATCAGTCTTATAAATCAGTATAATTGCTTTCTTTTATAGCTAATAGAAGAGATTATGTCAATTAAAAGTTGCTATATTTTTTACCTGTTTTTTTAATTTTTTCAAAAAAACTCAGTAGTTTTGCTGCAGTTTCTCTGGATTCAAAAACAATACTTGATTCATGATTAGAGGTAAGAGCATTATATGTCCAGTTAGTACTCCCGATTATAACAATTTTTTCATCAACTATAAGCAGCTTACTGTGCGTTGTGACCTGTTCTGTATCGAATATCACCTTAACCCCGGCATTTGTTAATTTTTTACCGGTTTCAAGGTTTCTTATTGTTGACCTGTCGTTTTTCTGTCTGATATCAAGGATCACCTCAACATCAACTCCCCTCTTTTTAGCCATAATTAAAGCATCAATTAGCTGATTACTGGGACTGTTTTTAAATTTTTCATAATAACTTGCTTCAAACATAATCATTCTTATAGATCTGTTTGAATCATTAATAATTTTTTTTACTTCAGGGAAATAATCTCTATTCAGCAATAGCCGTGTATTACTGGTCTGTAATGCCATACACGTTGAAAAGGAGAAAAATATTATAGCTATCAACAGTACGGGCAGCTTAATAAATAACTTTAGATTGTCAAGGTAACCATTCATAATTTCATTCATTTTCAAAACTGTCATCTATAGAAACTGAATCATCCCCTGCAATACTGTAATCCTCTTCAAACCACTGGCCCAGATCAACAAGCTTGCATTTATCTGAACAAAAAGGTCTGAATGAATTTTCTTTTGAATAAACAACTTCCTTTTTACATGTAGGGCATTTTACGATTAGAGTCTTATTTTCAGCCATTTTATCTATAGATTCTTTCAATATATTCTTTTACACTTTTGTCCCAGGTGAATTTAGTTTTTTGTGCTGACCTGCAGATATCACCCCATTTTGAGACAGCATTCTCCTTCATATCAACGGCAGAGATATTACACCATTTTGAAGCTGCATTCTCCTTCATATCAATTGCAGCAGTACATTTATTAACAAAATTATCAACTTTTTCCTCAACAGTATCACCATAAAAAACAAACCCGTTCTTATTATCTTTAACCGTATCATTTAGACCGCCAACGCCATGCACAACGCATGGTTGCCCTTCTCTCATTGCGTACAGCTGGCTTATTCCACAGGGTTCATATGAACTTGGCATTATAAAGAGATGTCCGTTAGCATAAAGGATATCTGAACATTCATTTGAATATCCATTTAAAAATATAAAGTTTTCATACTTTAAGCTCATTTCGATTAGAAAACTCTCATATTCCCAACTTCCGGTTCCCAGAACAATAAAAACACCACGACCTTTTAAAGACTCAAGAATTCCCTGCATTGCAGTGAAATTATTTAATCCTTTTGCTTTTAGTAGATAAAACTTTTGCTCAACAACTCTTCCTATACTTGTGAGAATAATCGGTTCTTTATAATCATCTGCATTAATTGAATTAAGTTTTTCCAGGGTAAAATAATGGGAGCTTTTAATATTCTCACTTTCTGCTGCCCAGCCTTTAACAACATTTTTAAAATATTTTAAAAGAAGAGATAAATTATAAACAGGCACTTGCTTTTTTAATTCATAATCACATCCATTTAAGATTCCAAAAAGTTTGCCTTTTTTTTGTACCTTTAAAAGATCAGACTCGAGACCGTCACCTCCATAGTAGAAAGGTGGATCACTTGGTTTTAATATTTCCTTTGCATATGTAGGTGATACCGTATTCACAGCATCAGCAAGCCTTATTCCAGCTGCCATGGGATTAATACAGTCCTGCCACCTTGCATCTGCAAGCAAAACCCTGTCAAACTTAAACAGATCAGGATACCACTCCTTAAGAGAAGAACTGTGCCCCTGAAAAGGCCGTATGCCCTGAAAAGCAAGATTGTGTATGGTAAAAACGGTGTGGTATTTTTTAAGGTCTTTATATTCCTGGTGAAATCTCCTTAAAATTAGCACAAAAGCCGTGTGCCAGTCATGGAGATGGATAGTAGTAATCTCACCAAAAACCTTATTTTTTATACCTTCAGCAACAGCCCTTGAAAAAAAAGCAAACTTTGTTGCGTCTGTAGCAAACGGTGATTCAGGCGGGTCATCAGAGTAAATTCTTTTCTCATCGCATGAACTAAAACCCGTATAAAAATCAGGACAGTCAATTATATAATTAACAACCCCGGATGAATCTGTAAGTCTGTAATAGACAGCTTCATATCTTAAATTTGAAAATATAAACTTTATCTTCTTAATAGATTTAAGGCTGCTAAATTCATTAAGAAGAAAACCATATGAAGGAATGACAACACTGACATCACATCCCTGGTTTAAAAGAGCAGCAGGTAGATCACGCAACACATCCCCAATTCCGCCTACTTTACATTTTGGCAGGGCATCATTTTCTGAGGCTACCATTAGAATTTTAATATTTTTATTTTTCAAAACAAGTCTCGAAAACTTCTGATATTTATTATATTTTTAAAGTATATAAAGCATAATTCAGGAATATTGTCTATATATTCAGTGAGTTAAAACAATTTCTAACTATATTATTAAAAGCGTTAATTATAAATCTTATGATTACTATGGAACTACTGTTTATAATAAAAAAGGCAGCTATTTTAGCTGCCTTTTTTATTATATCAACAAAGATGTTAAGGAAGCAGCACAGACTGCATACTATTATTAGATTCAGATACTTCCTTTAGACTGTTAAGCGGATCAATAACAGCGATTATTGTTGCTTTTTCCTTTAAAACATAACCCGTGTTATAAACAACCCTGGAATCTTTTTGAGCTAATTTTTTGTTTTCATCCAGTAAATTTAAGTAAGTATTAGACCAGCCATTACCATTCATCTTAAGTTGCAGATAAGGGCGGTTTTCACCTGCCCAATTTGAAGGATCTAAACCTGACGTGCCTATATTAGAGATCTCTACAATTATATTTTTACTACTGTTCAAATAAACAGCATTGACAGTAAGGTCAGGCTTTGCTGCGATCTTAACAAGGCCAGGCATTACAGCAGGCTTTTTAAGTGGTTTCATAGCTGGTTTTAACCTTGTCCTGCGACCTGGTTTTGCAACAGGCGTTACAGGTTTCAGGCTAGCTACAACAGGGCCAAGCTGAACGGTTTTTGAGTTATTACGCTCATCGTTTTCCATTACTTTCCTGCTTCCATCAACTGTTACAGTAACTTTTGTTGATTTCGAAATTACAACTTTATCAAATACATGAGTAATAGAACTATTAGGACGCATCAGGTTCTTATTTTTGTCAACAGAAGGAAGGGTTACGCCGTAATTGCGCCCGTTAACATTTGCAAGTAGAGTAATAGCTTCAGGGCCCTTCTGATTCCATCTGGCAATATGAACACCGCCACACCTGCTTCGATTAGCTATTTTAGCGAATAACTGCTTTTTATTATTCAAACCAACTTCTTCTACAGTAAGGTCAGGATAGCATTCAAACATTTTTTCAGCATCAAGGTCCAGTTCACTTTTTGAGCCGGGATAGCTTATAAATATACTGCCTTCTGCTTTATAAGTGGAAAGATTTCTAAAAACAACTACATACTTACCGCCGGTCTTGTTCAATTCCGGGGCATCTATGGCATGCTTTATAATTTCAGTTCTTCCTTCCATTACTTTTCCGCACTTCATCTGACCATGATAGTATGATGGCTTTTTCTCTTTTTTACCAAAAAGTCTTTTTACTCCTTTCACCCACCTGCGTATCTTATCCCCTGCAATATACTCAGCTGGATTAAATTTATTAGCTTTATTAAGCCAGCGTTTCCATTGAGCCGGTTGTATATTTTTAAATGCGCGTGAATCAATTAATACTACTCTTAAAGGTTCATATTTGTCATTTCTGGGTTCAGGGGTTAACTGTTTAACCTTAACACTGACAACGACTTCTCCCGGACGATCTATATTGATGGGGTAGTACAAGGTATAAGGATTATTTTTTTTAGCTGTGTACAAATTAAAATACTTATTGATAATTGCAGGACTTTTAAAAGCTGCAACAACAGATGCAGTACATAAGCACAGCAAAAAAGCAGCTAGAAACGATACAGATAATATACGTTTATTCATCTTGTGAAACCTCCCTTGTATTTAATTGTTAACTCATCAATATTTAAAATACTAATATCATTTAAACAAAACGTTAGAATATATTTTATTCAGCCATTTTCATCATTACCTTCTGTAACTTCTGCTGTGCTGCCTGAACATCTGGATTCATGATGTATTTCAACATATTCATAAAACTTTTAGTCACTTTCTCCTCCAGATCTTTCATTTGATCCTGTATGTCTTTCAGCTCATCCGGAACTTCAGTGCTGTTTTTTAGTTCAGGATATTTAACCATAACTTTTTTTATCTGTGGTAAAATCTTTTCCAGTTTTGATGCATATGTATTTATCGCATTTGCAACTTGCTTAGCTGAATCAGCATCTCCTGTCGCAGAGATATATTCTTCCATCGCACCAATAAACTTCTTGTTGACCTCTACAACATCGCTATATTTGCTTCCGCAACCTGAAACAAAAGCAATCAGACAGATAAAAAATAGACATGGTAACTTTCTTAAACTCATCATTTTCTCCTCTTAGATTTTATAATTTTTAACTGCATTTATTTTATTTTATAGTTTAAGAGTAAATAACATATAAAATTAAGTCAAGCTTATAGTTAAATAAAAAGAAAAACTAGAGCCCTCTTGTAAATTCATCCCGGAGGATACGCTCATCATCAGAAGCAATAACAGCCTTAAGCTCGGCAAGAATATTTTTTTTATCTCTTGGAAGTCTGGCTTTGATGGGAAAATAATTTGAAGCGTGATTTGAGAAAAACAGGCAATTTTTCAGATTTGATCCTTCAATCATAATTTTAAGTTCATTCACTAATTCAAATTTAGCAGGTAATTCAAACCTGCCGTCAGACTGCGAATTATATAGTGCCGTACCCGGTACGATCATCAAGGTTAACGCACCGATATGATTTGGCTGCATACGGTTCAAAACATTTATGGTTTCTTTTGCATGAATAGCACTTCTCTCTTTCCCGCCAAGACCCAGCAGCACCGTTACATTAAGTTTCATTCCGGCATTTCTGACCCTGCCAGCTGATTCAATCATCTTTTCAATGGTCACACCCTTTTTTACCCGGTCAAGAGTCTGCTGGTCTCCTGATTCCAGTCCCATATAAACATTAGACAGTTTTTTATCTCTTAATTGTCTAAGCTCATCATCTGATTTTCGAAGTATGCTTTTGGCATTGGCATAGATCCCGACACGGATCAGTTTAGGAAATTTCAAACTCAGATAATCAAGGATTTCAACCAGGTCATCCTGTTTCATTATAAGAGGATCGCCATCACATAAAAATATTCTTCTCACATCATCTAATGCCTCTGCTGCAGTATCTATGTCAGCAAAGATTTCTTCAATGGATTTAATTCTGAATTTTTTCTCGATGTAGGCTGGACAAAAAGTACACCGGTTATGTGAACAGCCGACAGTTACCTGCAGGATCAGGCTGTTAGCTTCGTTGGGTGGACGTATTATTGTTCCTTCGTAATTCATCTCTCTGAAAGGCTGCTTTTGATCTTCTCGACCATATCTTTCTGCAGCAATTTTTCCTGGGTACCCAGGATCATGTTCCGTAAAGTTACCTTCTTTTCCTTAATCTCATCAGGGCCCATGATAATTACAAAATTAATCAAACGGTTTGAAGCATATGTCAGCTGTTTTTTAAGCTTGGTCTTTTTATAATATATTTCCGTTTTTATTCCGCTGCTTCGTAAAATTGTCGCAGCCTTCATATTTTCTTTCATCAAAGCATCATCAAAGCAGGTTATAAGAACCTGAGTATTTCCTGTAACATTTTTCTCTGATTCTTTTTCCTCCATTATCGTGACAAGGCGTTCAAGTCCAAAGGAAGAACCCGTTGCTGGAATATTGTTTTTAGAGAAAAGACCAATCAGGTTATCATATCTTCCGCCGCCAGTGATACTTCCGATTTTCGGTTCTTTTACAATTGTTTCAAAAACCGGGCCGGTATAATAATCAAGGCCACGGGCAAGAGAAAAATCAAACATATAATTATCCTCAGGAACACCGTATGCTGAAAGTGAATCTCTTATTATCTCAAGCTCTGACATCCCTTCTTCACCCGTTTCAGTCTGAGCCACAATTGATGCCATTTCAGAAAGAGGATCAATTACTTTAGAATCATTAATAATAAAATCAGTCAGCGATTTTTCCAGCTTACTGTTAAGTATGCCGATACCTGCCAGATCTTTCAGTACACCATCTGCACCGATTTTATCTAGTTTGTCAAGTGACCGTAAAAAAGTAGTAACATCTTTCGCCTGGAGGCCGCAGCATAGTGCAAAAGCGTTCATTACCTTCCGGTTATTTATTCTTATTACAAAATTATCAAAGCCAAGCCTTCTTAAAACTGTATCCGTAATAGCGAGCAGTTCTCCGTCTGCGTAAATACTTTCCGTTCCAATAATATCAATGTCACACTGATAAAACTCTCTGAACCTTCCCTTCTGGGGTTTGTCCGCCCTCCATACAGGTGCGATCTGGTAACGTTTAAAAGGCTTAATAAGATCAGGATAAGCGGAAATAACCCGGCATAGCGGAATTGTCAGGTCGTAACGCAATGCAACGTTTCTGCCGCCCCTGTCTTCAAATTTATATATCAGTTTCTCGCCTTCCTCACCATATTTACCCTCAAGAGTTTCAGCATACTCAAGACATGGAGTGTCAAGCGGTTCGAAACCAAATGATTCAAAGATCTCTGTCATTAAAGAAATGATCCGTTTACGTACCGTCATTTTCTGAGGCAGGAAATCTCTAAACCCTTTTAGTATCTGCGGTGCGGCCATTATATTTCTCCCGTTAAAATAAGATCCATTACAAATTATTCTTTTGTCTGTACCGCACGTCGTTTAATTTCTTCAGCATAGGCGTTTATAAAGAAGTCAAAACCAGAGGTTATTACAGCTTTACAGAAAATATTCTCTTCAGGCTTCATCTCAGGTCTGGAAAATGATTCGGCAACTCTTAACGCGCTCAGAGCCATATCTTTATAGCCCTTTTGATAGTAATAATATGCAACCTCCTCAAGCCGCCTTATAAAGGCCTTAATTTTCCCGGCATCAAAAAAGTCCTTTAATGACTCTTCCTGCATCTTATTGATACTTCCTTCTTTAATAAACTTAGCCGGATCCTTTTCAGCTTTGAGGACATCAGTTATTTTTTCCCACTGTTCCTTAGCGTAGTCTGAGGTTAGAAACCAGAATGTCATATCCTTTTTACTGGACAGACAGTTTATATCATTATCAGAAAGCTCTTTTTCAGCAACCACGTCTCTTGAAATAAGGTCATATATAAAAGCCTGATGCCTTTCAGTTTTAGAATCAGCAAAAAGACTGTCCCATTGTGCAATATTACCGGAAACAACGCGTCCGTTATTTTCGGTAAGAGAGCGTGCTTCATCAATAATAAAAGAGGCATATTCAACAGGTATTTCAAAAAATTCTGTCTTTTCATCAGATAATATTTTTTTTACCAGTTTATTTGCTTCCTTACGGACAGTTGTCATAACTTCTATATCTTTGATCCCATCAATATCACTTAAAAGGATATTGAATACTTTATTTTCATGTGCTGTCACCGGCTTAACAACAAATATAAATCTGTGCCCCTCAGCATCAATAATCGAACTGTAAGCAGAATCCTCGGCAAGTTCAGCTTTTTTCAAAACGGATTCTTTCTCCTTCTTATCTGATTCCAGCACGATATTAATACCTTTTTGTTTTAAAGGATGAATAATTCTCTTTATAGTCTTCTGCACATCTTTGCTGGTTGTACCTTTATATATGCCTTCAATAAACTTAACAGAATCATCAGTATCAAAAGAAGCAACGAATTTGATAATCTTTTCAGCATCACCAATATCCTTTTCAATAACTTTAATAATAAAATTCAAAGCCTGAAACCCGGTATCTTCAATGACTTCAAGGATTATACCTTCTTTCTCATTTTCACTTTTCTTAATGTAATCCTGGATAAGAGCTTCACCATCATTATCAAATTCTTCAATTAAGACAGAATGTTTAATTCTCTGGGTCAGGTTTTCAAGCTCAAGCAAAGAGCTTGCGATCCCGTCATCTAATATCAGGTCACTCTTATTAAAAACATCTAAAATATTAATACCGGTCTTTGGTAAAAAGACCTCATTCTTTACAAATTTCTGAAGAAAATTTATGTGATCAATACCAGTCATATGCTTTAGAAATTCTAAAATTATCTCTCTTTCTTTTGAGCTCTCTTTTATAAATCTTTTACTTACGATAGGAAGATAATTTTTCTCAATATCCGAAATTTCTACAATCATTTCCTTATAATATGAATCGAGCTGGGGAGAGTCAGTAACATATTTAATAATACTATCTATTACCTCATTGACCCTGCTGGCTGCAATATCATTTTCCTTTGTTTTACCGTTTTTACTGCTCTTTTTCCCGGTCATTCTAATTGTTTCCCTTCAAGTATTCTTACGGATTATAAATCTAAAAATTATAGAGAATTAAGGACAATAAGTCAAAATCAATTTTATATATAAATTATATCTTGACTGAAGTTAAAACTTATTTTATTCTTTATGGCTAGTTCATAACCGCTAAAACCTGTTGGGGGATCGTATAGCGGCAATACTCAGGACTCTGACTCCTGCTACCCAGGTTCGAATCCTGGTCCCCCAGCCAAGATTTGGTCCCATCGTCTAGTGGCCTAGGACGTCGGCCTCTCACGCCGGTAACACGGGTTCGACTCCCGTTGGGACTATATTAAGTATAATTAAGCACTTAGCCTACAAAGCTAGGTGCTTTTTTATTCTCAAAATATCGATACCCACCACTATACCCATCACGAAACTTTGAAATCAAAATATTCTGCATAAACAGTATAGGTGCTTCCCCTGCTTCCTATAGGTTAAAACCCCTAGAAAAAAATGAGTGTTTCAGCTCATGGACACCCAGAAGATTTTTTTGTATTCTTAAAGAAACTAAAAATTTAGGGGTAAATAACATGAATGCACTTGATCTTTTGAGCGAGAACGAGAAAAGAATATTGTCACAGATGTTAAAAGGATTGACTATGTCGGAGGTGGCTGATATCTACAAATGTACAACTTATGAGGTTAATAATGTCATGTCGCAAATAATTGATAAATTTGAGAAGGTTTCACCTGTTAAAATCCCTGAAAGCCCCCATTTTCAAATTTATTGCAGATGATTGAATTTAACATTATTATTACTAATGTGGACTAGAACTTTCTAACAATTCTTGTTTTTTCTTAGTTATGATTATTCTCTACTTTAGAAGCCATATGTCCTTGTAAAATTTCAATATTGCCCTTATATTTTTTCTTTTCTGCTACTACAAGTTCAAGCCTAATCAATTCGTCTAAATCTCTTTTAAATGTTGCTATGCCAATCTTTGCATATTCTTTGATAATAGCTGCTTGAGTGTCAAAAAGTTCATCAATCGAATGAAATTTTTCTACAGGGAAATTCAAAGCAAGGTTGCGCCTACGCTTAACAACAGCCTTTGTTTTCCCTGAAGCTTTTTTGCTATCAAGTTGACTATAAATAAAATTCTCCCATAAAGACTCTAACAAGTTAATCTGAACTATTTCATAAACCTCATTAAGCCCATCACGAAAACCACGGACAGCATATTGTATAAACTCACTTAAATTATTTTTCTTTACAGTATTATCCAACTGGCGATAATATTCTTCTCTCGTATTATTGTAAAAGTTAGACAATATGTGAGATGCAATATTGGGTAATCCAGCTCGCAATAAAATATAAAATTCAATTAACCGAGCAGTTCTTCCATTTCCATCCATGAACGGATGAATCCATGCAATATATACATGCGCCACAATAGCTTGAATTATTTTTATTGAAAAATGTTGTTCACCTGTTTCAAACTTAAACTCATTTTTCATCCAGTGGCAAAAGCGTACCATTAAATCTTTTGAATATCTTCCTTTGGGAGGGTAATATTTTCCAACAGTAACTTCTTCTCCTGAACTCCTAAACCTTCCAGGAATAGCATTGAAATGGTCACCCAAATCCTTGCCAACCATTTTGTGGAAATTTAAAATAAGGTTAGGAGTTACTAAAACAACATTTTTTTTGTTAATAACATCTTGCATGACTGCGTTTAGCGCTTCGATTATATTTCTCACTTCTTTTTCAAGGTACTCTCTGCTTGGAGGCAAAGATTCACCCTCGTCAACTCTTGCAACCTCTTCTTCTGTTAAGGTGTTCCCCTCAATAGCAGTTGTTGCCCTTGCACCTTTGCGTAAAGAAACTGTCAGTAGTTCATCTTTGTATTTTGGTTTTAGCGGTATGTTAGAAATGTTGTTAATAATCGAATCACATTGTCCAAGCATGAAAATAGTTTCTTGGGCAAGTTCCCATTTTTTATCAAAAGTTATGTGAGGATGAGTGTTTAATAATTCGTTCATAATAAAACACCTATAAATTGTTGTGTTGTTGACTTTATACAAATAGTATATAGTATTTGTAAATTTGTTTGTCAATATATATTAGCTAATAAATATTCCATTTTTGGATTTAAATGATAAAAAATATAGGCCTATATTGAGTCGGGTTAAAAAAATCAAGCCTAGCTCCCCTTTTTCTAAAATTCCTCCGCTATTATCCGCAATTTTTTATCCGTCACTATCCGTTATTTTTAACTTTTTAAACTTTGTTTACAGGTAAACTCTATTTTACTTTACCAAAAATCAGATTTTAACAAGATAACATAATGTAATAACTTGTGATTATGTTTTATTTAACCATTTAAAAACTTAACTTAGGTTAACTCGCAAAAAAAATCACGGTTTGCAAGAGACCCCCGCATCGGATTGATAACGGCAGGATACGCCCCCTCTTCCACAGTACCTTTTGTTTTACAGAGATTGTTCATTCTTGCTTTCCTCTTTTTATTAGAATTATTCTTTTAAAGTAATTGTAATATGTTTACTTAGTGATTAGCTCAATTTTTTTAATATTGCGTCTAGCTTTTTGTTTGTCTCTGATTGGGGTGCATGTTGCGGTTTTGCCAGATTGCGTATAATATCTCCCTGTCGCTGGTAGGCAACCTCACCATAGCTTGTAAATGTTGTCAAAACATTATCATGTCCTAGATTCTGACTCCATGCCTTGAACTCTTCAGGGGTCTTACAGGTTTCCTCACCGAGTTGGGCAAGGGTGTTTCTAAAACTGTGAGGGTTGAAATATGACTGGCAAGCACAGGTAAAAGCTTCACGAAATATATTACGAATTGGAGAAGCATTACTCCAGTGTTCCCTTAATACTCCATCGGCTTTAAACTGCTGGTCAGCCCCTGTCACAATATGAGTTTTCGGAAATAGTGGGTCATCATTGCCCCATAACTTATTGTCTTTGAGATATAATACCCACTCTGTAACGATTTCTAAAATCTCCCCACCTACTGGAAAGAAGTAAGTGTCAAAAGTTTTGCTGAATTTCGTTTTAACTTCCCGTGCATCCTGATTGACGTAGCCATCAACTAGATTGACATGCTTCAGCTTCATCGAAGCAATGGCACCATCTCTTGCACCAGTCAGCAATGTAAATGCAATAAGGGTGCGATTACGTCTTTCAATTTCTGTACTGTTTGGCATCGTATTAATAACGTGTTTGATCTGTTCAATGGTCGGTACTTTTTGTTGCCGTTTTGCTGTTGCAACTTTGCTATCCTTTTCTGACAAATTGAAATAATCAGCATCAGGGTACTGAATGCGTGATTTGTAGCCCGGTTGCATAGCTAACCATTGAAAAAAACTCTTGAGTTGTGTAAGGGTAGAATGCAGAGTCGATTTACTTAATTGTTTGCCGGACAGTTTCCCTTTCTGCTCTGCAAGGTTCTTCTTGAAAGCAACTGCCTGTTCATAGTGAAATTTCTTGAAATCTTTATATTTGGTATAAACTTCAAAGCGACTCAAAGCCTTTGCAATCGAATCGACTGTTGGTTCGCTGTTACCTTTGGCTTCCTTTAAAAAAGCGAAATACTTGCGCTTCATTCGTTCATTTGCTGGATTGTGATTTCCCATGTCTTATGCTCCCTGTCTCAAGTTACTGTTTACGGTGGGTTTGGCACTATCAACTATGTGTTGCTGTTCCTTCGGAAATCTGATGTCTATTTTTTTACAAAACTCCCCGATTCTGGCTAAACTAACACGCTGGTTCATGATAGATTCACAGTCTGGACAAATCGCTTTTAAGTTTCCAAACTTATCGGTAACAGGTAAATAATCCGCCACGTTGCCAGCAGGAAATTTCGGAACTCTGCACCGTAAACAATAGAGTTCACCTGTATTGCAAGGTTGCTTATTTTTTTCCCTGCGTTTTTTGATGAACGCCCTTAGGTCTTGCCCGTGGATCACCATTGGACGTTTCCTGTCAATAACTTCAAGACCGTCCTTGTTGACCCAGTTGCGCACAGTATGTTTGTGAATGCCGAATAATCTGGCAATTTCTTCCACAGTGTAACTGCGGTGACTTTTAACATGGTTGTGATTAGGATGACGTTTTGCCATAGCTTAATTGATTTTTGGTTGTTTTAGTTTATGAGTGAGTATTTTTCTTTCTTCCATGTATTCAATAACGTCTTGATACTGATATCTAACAGAGCGTCCTGCTTTTACATATGGAATGCCCTTTCCTTGAAATCTCCAATTGCGTAATGTCTGTACTGACATTCCGATTATTTCTGAAACTTGGTTTTCGTTTAAATACTTTGTTTCCTTTTGCATGTTTGCTCCTTATAAATTAGTAAAAAAAAATGATTATAAAAGCTCTAGGCTTCTATAACCATCCTCTCAAATACCTTGATAGGTGTCTAATTTATGACGTAAATACAGATATTTAAGTAAACTTATAGATTTGTCAGTTTACATTAATTTGCCGGTTTACATGTCTTGGTCATCCTTCCACATTTGTTCAGCTTCTTCTTTTGTTATCTCAAGTGTTGCCATGTAATCATTAATTTCGCTTTCTTTTTCTCTCAACTCATATTCGATACGTTCATGTTTTTTTTGTTGTCTATACTTTCTTTGATATTCTCTTCTTTCTTCTGTAGACATTTTGTTTTTAGGTGAACATGTTTTACAATATTTGCTTGGATGAAGGCCAGCTTGAACATAGAACAAACCGCATATTGAACATATCTTTATTTTGCTTCTTCCCTCAGTTAAAAGAAATTCTGTCAAGCTGTATGATGCTATGCCAAAAATAAATTCATTAAAGGCATGGTAAGAATTTCCAGTATCAGCGCTATATACATATTGAATATAACCGATGTCAAAGATTTTATTAGGTGTAATGATTTCTTTGAATTTGTTTCTTTCTTTAGAGTCCTCAACATTTCTAACAGTTCTTTGGGTGCTCATAATAGAAGAACGGAATAAAAGTTCATCCATCTCTTTAATTTCTGAATATTCTTTTCCGGATATAATATCCATTAAATATCTAATAAAATTAAATTGGTGGCATTCATAACATTTTATTTTATAATCATCTTTGCAAAGATCTTCTCCAAACAATTCTTTATTCATAATTCCAAATTCACACTCAATTTTCTTTTCCCAAAATCTTCCCGTTGCACGTGAGGTTTCCTCACCTTCACGCCAAAGCCCATCATATAAAGACTTATAAAAATAATATCTGTCAGCAAAAACGGCATTTCTTCCTTCATCCGACTTGGCTTTTCCTGTTCCAAACATGGGGTCTTTGTAGTATTGCGTATAAAAATCATTAGCGTCGGGATATTTTGAAATAGCACAAATATAATCGATTGCATCATCAATACCTTCAAGGTCAATAGCCATATTTTGTTCTATTGTTTCAGCAATATTATAGAAGTTTTCAGGACGGCCTTTTAAAATGTTGTTAGCATAAGACAGAAAAACATCTTCAATTTTTGTTTTACTCTTTGTCATTCACACCCCCGTAAACATTCCCGAATTAAACAAGATAAACTTCAGCCTTTAGCTATATAAAACATTCTAGGTAGAGTCAAAGCAAATCTAACAAAAACTTTTGTTTGAAAAGCTTCTCTCACAAGAGAATAAAAATATCTCCTTTTCATATAACTAAAAGTAATATATGCTTTTTCCTGTTCGGTAATAATTAAAGGTTTTATCACTCATATTGACTTTTGATGGCTATTGGAATAGTAAGGTTACCTGAAGTAATGTGAAGCATTATAGTTGTAATAATCGTTTGTATGGACAAAATAACTAAAACATATACTTATGTAGAATAGGCCTAAGTAGAGATATTTATACTTATAATAGAACTAGCAAGATAAATTATTGTAAAAGTGATATAAATATTGTCCTGGTTTCGGTTGACAATAGCAATCCACAAACAAAACAAAAGTCTATCTAATATATAACGTTACAGGCTAACAAACGTCACGAAACCGACAAAAAAACAGAATGAACAAACTTACAGCCTTTAAGGCAAGCAAATGACTACCACAAAAGAACAACAAATTGAACAAAAACTGATCGACAAGCTCGTCGATCTCAAATACATATACCGCGAAGATATTCGTGACCGTGATGCACTGGAGAGGAATTTTCGCGAAAAATTCGAAGCACTCAACAAAGTTAAACTGATGGATTCTGAATTTGCACGGCTGCGGGATCAGATTGTCAGTGCTGATGTGTTTGCCGCCGCCAAAATCCTGCGCGAACGAAACATGTTCGAGCGTGAAGATGGCACACCGCTCCACTATACTTTGGTCAATATAAAGGACTGGTGCAAAAATACCTTTGAGGTGGTCAACCAGCTGCGCATCAACACACAGAACAGTTATCACCGCTATGACGTTATTCTGCTGATCAACGGTGTGCCGGTTGTACAGATTGAACTCAAAGCACTGAATGTCAGTCCCCGCCGCGCCATGCAGCAGATCGTTGACTATAAAAACGATCCCGGCAACGGCTATACCAATACGCTGCTCTGCTTTGTACAACTCTTCGTGGTCAGTAATCAAACCAATACCTGGTATTTTGCCAATAACCATAATCATCACTTTAGTTTTGATGCTGACGAACGCTTCCTGCCTGTTTATCAATTTGCGGGAGAAGATAATCAAAAAATCGCCCACCTGGACGACTTCACCGAGCAATTTCTCGCCAAATGTACTTTGGGCGAAATGATCAGCCGTTACATGGTGCTTGTTGCCAGCGAACAAAAACTCATGATGATGCGCCCCTATCAAATCTATGCGGTGCAGGCCATTGTGGAGTGTATTCACCAGAACCGGGGCAATGGCTATATCTGGCATACCACTGGCAGCGGCAAGACGCTGACATCCTTCAAGGCCTCTACCCTGCTCAAGGATAACCCGGATATTGAAAAATGCCTATTTGTGGTAGACCGCAAAGACCTCGACCGGCAAACACGGGAAGAATTCAACAGATTTCAGAAAGGCTGTGTCGAAGAAAACACCAACACCGAAACCTTGGTTCAGCGGCTGCTTTCTAATGACTTTGCCGACAAAGTTATCGTTACCACCATTCAAAAGCTGGGCCTTGCTCTCGACAGCAACCACAAGCCCAGGAATAACAGCAAAAATAAACAAAACTACAAGGAACGCCTGCAGCCTCTAAGCAACAAACGTATTGTGTTTATCTTTGACGAATGTCACCGTTCACAATTTGGCGAGAACCATAGGGCAATAAAGGAATTCTTTCCCAATGCTCAGCTATTCGGCTTTACCGGCACGCCGATCTTTGAGACCAACGCCAATTATCAGCAGATTGAGGGGCAAAAAGCTTCATTCAAAACCACCGAGGATATTTTCCAGAAACAGCTGCACGACTACACCATTACCCACGCTATTGAAGACCGCAATGTGCTGCGTTTCCATATCGACTATTTCAAGGGTAAGGGCAATGCAAAACCAAATGCCGGCGACACGCTGTCCCAGCAGGCAGTGGTGGAAGCCATTCTTGAAAAACACCATGCCGCTACCGCAGGGCAAAAGTTCAATGCCATTCTCGCCACCGCCTCAATAAACGATGCCATTAAGTATCATGGTCTGTTCAAGGAAATTCAGATCAAGCTACAAACAGAAGACGACAGCTTTCGGCCCCTGAACATTGCTTGTGTCTTTTCGCCCCCCTCCGAAGGCAACAAGGATGTGCAGCAGTTACAGGAAGATTTACCTCAAGAAAAGGCAGATAATAAACAAGATCCGAAGAAAAAGAAAAAAGCACTCAAAGCCATAATAGCCGATTATAATGCAAGCTATAATACCAACCACGACACCAACAACTTTGACCTCTATTATCAGGATGTGCAAAAACGCATCAAGGATCAGCAATACACAAACAGCGACCTGCCACACAGGCAAAAAATTGATATTATCATTGTGGTAGATATGCTGCTCACCGGTTTTGATTCCAAATACCTAAACACCCTGTATGTGGATAAAAACCTGAAATATCACGGCTTGATTCAGGCATTATCACGCACTAATCGCGTGCTCAACGACACCAAGCCCTATGGCAATGTGCTGGACTTTCGTAGGCAGGAGAGTGCGGTTGATGAAGCAATTGCCCTGTTCTCCGGCGAAGATACGGAGCGTTCCAAAGAGATCTGGCTGGTGGATGCTGCACCTAAAGTTATCGACAAACTGAAAAAGGCCGTCAGTGACCTGAATTCATTCATGCAATCCGAAGGCCTGGACTGCGCACCGGAACAGGTCGCCAACCTCAAAGGCGATGAAGCACGCGCCCAGTTTGTTAATACATTCAAAAAAGTACAACGCTTAAAAACACAGCTCGATCAATATACAGACCTTACTTCTGAAGACAGCACCAAAATCGAACTGGTCATATCCGAAGATCAATTGCGTGCCTTTCGCGGGGTATATCTTGATACCGCCCAGAGACTCAAAGCCCAGCAGGGCAAGGGCCGAGACGATTCCGACCCGGTACAGCAGCTTGATTTTGAATTTGTGCTGTTTGCCTCCGCCGTGATCGATTACGACTACATCATGGGTCTGATCTCTCGCTACAGTCAAAGAACTGATGTGGTCAAGTAAAAACAGACACGCCGTTAAGCGGCCAGTGATAAAATTCGTTTTTTCTCAAAATCATTTGGACTGTTGTACCCGATAAAGGAATGAAGCCGGCGGCTGTTATAGAACAT
>Ga0307988_1000339_pt1 | contig 34005 bp, 25 predicted proteins | sample EllFjometagen183_FD_203166 | JGI IMG/M metagenome (GOLD analysis project Ga0307988, IMG submission 203166) | Marine microbial communities from Ellis Fjord, Antarctic Ocean - #183 | ecosystem: Environmental > Aquatic > Marine > Unclassified | place: Southern Ocean | collected 2014-10-08 | reverse complement strand
TTGGGGCCTGTGATCAGGGTGTGATCCCCGGCAAGGACTGTAAGATCAAGTCCTGTGAACACGGTCTTTCCCCCATAACCAGCAAAACCATTTTTAAGCCGGACCAGTTCTTTTTTTGCCCCAGTGTTGTTTTCAATGCCCGGGTGTGATCCGGTTTTGTTATTGGTTTTTTCTCTTATTTTCTTTTCCAGGATTAATTCCCTTGCCGATACCTTGAAATCCGGGGCTTCCTTGACCAGCTTCTTTTTCAGGATATCCAGCACCTGGGCCCTGGGCCCCATAAGCTCCAGGCGGCCCCTGGCAAATTGTCCTACATGGGTGCACCAGTAAGGGATGTCTTCGCTGTTATGCACTGTGACAATCAGTTGGATTCCTTTTTGGTGAAGCAGGGCCAGGGCCTTGTTCAATTCATCACAGCTGGAGGGGTCCAGGCCTTCATAGGGGGTCTGTACAGCCAGGCAGGAGATTCCTTTTGTTATCTGGGTCAGCAGCATCAGTTTCCTGGACTGTCCGGTGCTTAACTGCCTGTATCCCTTGTCCATGGAGGCATCCATGGCAAAGGATTTAATCAAATCTGCATGGTTCTGGGGATTTGCCAGGAATGACTTGGCCAGGGTGCCAGGGTCTATTTTGTCGAGAAAGTCAGTATCATCTTTTTTCAGTTCAGCTTCAAAAATATCCTGCTGACGGCAAAAAGAAACAATGCCCATGTTTTTGGGCAGGTCAAGGCGGTCGGCCAGGACTTCTAAGGTTTCCCCGGCCAGAAGGCTGAAAAAGGTGTCAATACCGGACCGGTTTGTTCCCACAAGACACCAGGCTTCTTTGGGCCTGGCAACAAAATGATTAATGAAAAGGTCCTGGGACCTGGCGTTTTTAATTTCCATGGCTGGTATTCAAACAGGTTGGGGCTGGTTAGGCAAGGGAAATAAGTCTGGAGACCAAATCATACATTACCGGCATTGAATATGGTTTTTCTAAAATAGCATCAAAGCCTTTGTCTTCAAGAAGCCAGGGAGTTCCAGACATCCCGATAACCGGGATTGATTTTTTCATTTGATTCCTTAGATAATCAAGAACCTGATTACCTGAAATACCCGGCATCTTTATGTCCGTTATGATTAAACAATATTCATTATTTTTTATTTTAGAAATACCATCCTGACCATTGGCAGCCGTATCAACCTCATAACCCTTTCTTGCCAGGCTGGATTTTAATAGTTTAAGGATGGCTGGTTCATCATCAATTACAAGTATGGGATTTGCTGTCGGACAAGTTTTCATTCATGATCCCGAGCTTTTTATTTTTGTTCTTATGATGGCCTTAGTTTTGCCCAAAAATCGGTGATAGGTCAAGAAATTTAAAAGCCAAAAAATATACAGGTTTTCACCAGGTAAAAACTGATATTAATTAAGAGATAAAAGATAGGTTCTCAGATTTATTTTTTTATTTTTCAATCCAAATTTTTTGCGGATATTATCCCTGTGTGAGGATATTGCCCGCATTGATTTATTGAGGATTAGCGCTATTTCTTTATTGGTCTTTCCCTCTTTCACAAGACTGGCTACCTGAATTTCCGTAGGAGTAAGGCTCACCATTGGATCGGATAATTTTTTTGAAAAAGGGTTGGCCATCTCCCTGATACTGGTTTCAAGGATATTAAGTATTTCATTCTGATCGATGTTTATCAGTCTATTGCGCAATTGATTTAAAAGGGGTTGGATAAGGGATTTAAAATTGGCATGGATATTGGCATCAATTGAATTTTTATCCTCTTCTCTTTTTTTCAGCAACACCTTTAGGGCGATGTTGATATCTTCAAGGGAAGAAGTTCTTTTTACTATCCTTTTTTCAAGATCTTCATTTAATTTTTTCAGTTTTTTTTCAATTTTTTTGGCTTTTGTCACATCCCGGGCAGACCCAACAATCCCGATTATTTCCCCTGCTTCATTAATGAAGGGTGCCTTATGCACATCAAGAAAAAGAAATTTACCCTTAACATTGCCGAATTCATCAAACTGTTGGGGTATCCCCTTTTTCATGGTAATGGTGTCTGAATCCCGGCATAATTCACCAAAAGTATGCCAGTCGGGATTCTCTGGATGAAGTGCCCGCTGCCGTTCAGCAAAAAAAAGATCTGTTTTCCCAATGGGTTCCAGGGTGTCCCCGGCGATAAGAAGGTTCTGGCAAATGGCTTTATTGGCAAAAATAAAGCGCTTATCCAGGTCTTTTGCCCAGATCATATCCGGAACATTATCACTCATCAGCCGTTGTATTTTTGAAAGGGGCTGGAGCCTTTTCTGGTTTTTTTTTAACCCTTTTACCTTCTGTATGTACTCGGATTCTGCCTGTTCTAATTCTTGAATTCTTTTTTCCAATTCTTTGTAACTCGATTTTTTAGTCATAGGGCTTCTCTTTTATCATCCAGAAATGCTTGTCCATTCAATGGGGCGATCCGGCCACATCCCTTACAATTTCAATACATATTACCTTACAATACCCAGATGCCCAAGGCAAATTGATTTTCAGCAAAATTTCATTGGCGATCTCCTTTAAATCGAATTTGGATATTTGCCATAAAAAATTTACCATAACCCGTTCCAGGGTGATCACCTTACGTCCACTGGATGGACATTGCTACAATCTCTATTATTCAATCCGCTAACCGGCAAAACTCGCTGCGCTCAAACACTTGCCAGCCTTAACGCTTCTTTCATAAAGAGCTTGTAAGCAAAGATCCATAACGTTCCCGTAAGGCAATCGCCCTTCCACTGGAAGGTGTCACAAGTTCATAAATGTTTTTTGCAAAATAAAATTGTTATGTTTTTTAAAAAAATATTTTATGCCAACCACAACTGCCAGTGGAGATTCAGGTTGTCTGTCCAACCGGTTTGCCTGTAATTTTGTAAAAGTTCCAAAGGTCACACGTAAAAAATTATTCAGGCCTAGGGCGGATAAGATAACCTGGATCGGAACGGGTTGATGAAAATATTTAAAAAATTTGACTCTTATGGTAAATATCCAAAATGGAAACCCATGTCTTGACGAAGATCCCTTAAACATGAGACTATGGCATATTCTTTAAGCTTAATATCAGTTAATTGGATATGTCATGGTAATTGCCAGTAAAAAAATATATGTGGATGTGGATGATGTGGTCTCAAGGACCACAGATACCTATGCGGATATCATTGAAAAAGAATTTGGAAAAAAAGTGAAGTTTGAACAGATTCAGTCCTTTGATTTGAAAACATCCTTTGGATTGACAGACAATGAATTTCATTATTTTTTTGATCTTATCCACCAGTCAGATCGCCTTCTGGGGTTTGAACCTGTGGAAGGGGCTGTTAAAGCCATGGTAAACTGGACTGAAGCCGGCCATTGCATCGATATTGTTACGGGCCGTCCAACTTCGGCCCTGGAGGTGTCCCTGGAATGGCTGGAAAAACACGGAGTCCCTTTTGATTCCTTTACCATGGTGGATAAGTATAACAGGCCTGGAAATGATCCGGGCATTGCTATCTCAAAACAGGAGCTGACCAGGCGAACTTATGATCTGGCTGTTGAAGATTCCCTGGAAATGGCCATTTTCCTGGCCCAGACCATGGATGTGTTTGTGGCCCTGTATGACCGTCCCTGGAATGCCCAGTCAAAGGATCATGAAAAAGTGAAGAGGTGTTCATCCTGGCAGGAAATCCAGAAACAGGTCGAATGAATTCCTAATGATGAGGACGTATCCTAGACAACTTCCTTAACTGTTTCAAGGCATAAGAGAGATCAATGCACAGATTCCAAAGAGCAAAAGAACCATACCAGATGCCTGGTTGATTGATGGGGTATTATTTTTCAAAAAAATTGGTATCTTTTGAAAAGAACAGATATATATCAAACTTTACAAAAATAGTTCAATTGTTTCAGGAGGACAGGAAAATGAAAAAACTAGGGTTAATTGGCTGGCGGGGAATGGTGGGTTCTGTGCTCATGGAAAGAATGATCATTGAAAAGGATTTTCAGAAAGTCACCCCGATTTTTTTTACCACATCCCAGGCCGGCCTTAAATCGCCGGATGTGGGCGTGGATGCCCCGGCTCTGATTGATGCCCATGATCTGGATGCTCTCATGGAGATGGATATTATCCTTTCCTGCCAGGGCGGATCCTATACCGAGGAAATTCGTCCAAAACTGGAAGAAAACAATTGGAAGGGATACTGGATTGATGCAGCCTCCACCCTGAGAATGGATGAATCCAGCATCATTGTTCTGGACCCTGTGAACCTGAAGGTGATTGAGGACGGCCTTGCCCGGGGCATTAAAAATTATATCGGTGGAAATTGTACGGTGTCTCTCATGCTCATGGCATTGGGTGGTTTGTTTGAACATGATCTGGTGGAATGGCTCACCTCCATGACCTACCAGGCTGCCTCGGGTGCAGGGGCCAAAAACATGACAGAATTGGTTTCCCAGATGAGATATATCGGGGACAAGGCTGCCGGCATTCTGGATACTCCTGGTTCCACAGCCCTGGAACTTGATGGCAATGTCACTGAAACCATTAGGTCCGGGGGCTTTCCAACGGATAATTGGGGGGTTCCCCTGGGGGCAAGCCTGATTCCATGGATCGACCGGGCCATGGACAATGGTCAGACCCGGGAGGAGTGGAAAGGTTTTGTAGAGACCAACAAGATCCTGGGTAGATCAGACAATCCTATTCCCATTGACGGCCAGTGCGTTCGTATCAGTTCCATGCGCTGCCACAGCCAGGCCTTTACCATTAAATTGAAAAAAGAGGTTCCCCTGGATGAGATCAATGCCATGCTGGGGGCCAATAATGACTGGGTACGGGTGGTGCCCAACACCAGGGAGGAAACCGTCAGGGACCTGACTCCGGCAGCGGTGACAGGAACCATGGACGTGCCCGTGGGCAGGATCAGGAAGCTGACCCTGGGCGATGATTATCTTACCGCCTTTTCCGTGGGAGATCAGCTTTTATGGGGTGCTGCCGAACCCTTACGCCGGATTTTGAATATCATCCTCTAAACAAATAAGCATTAAAAAAAACAGGCCGGAAATTGTTATTTCCGGCCTGTTTTTAGTTCTATCTAAATAATCTCATTACTTATATTCTACTACTTGCATATAAAGAGATTATTATTTGAACCACCAGCGTTCAGTGTTATGGTGGCCATCCAGTTCCATATGGGCCGATACTTTGCCAGTGGTGGCCAGTTTGCTGGTACGGGCTTCCACAATATTATTAAACATGGGAACGATGGTTCCGCCGTCGTTTCTCACGATTTCCTGCATCTCACCATACATCTGACCACGTTTAGCGTTATCCAGTTCTGCTCTTGCTTCCACCAGGAGTTTGTTGAATTTTCCATTTTTCCAATGGGTATCGTTCCAGGGTGCGCCGTCTGCATAGGCAATGGAGAACATCATATCCTCAACCGGACGACCTGACCAATAGCACATGCACCATTCTTTCTTGGTCCAGACATTGCTCCAGTATCCATCACTGGGCTCCCGGACTACATTGATCTTTATTGAGGCTTTTTTGGCACTTTCCTGCAATAGTACTGCTGCATCCACTGCACCGGAAAAGGCTGCATCGGAAGCATGGAGATTAAAGGTGTGATCCAGCATCCCGGCTTTTTTCATGTAAAATTTTGCTTTTTCAGGATCATAGGCTCTCTGCTCCAGATTGTCGGCATGGTAGCGGTTAATACTGGATATGGGATGGTCATTTCCCATTTGTCCGTACCCCTTGAGAATGGTTTTAAGCATTTCTTCCCGGTCAACAGCAAGTTTTAAAGCCATGCGGACATTGTTGTCATCGTATGGCTTTGTTTCTGTATTCATGGGAATGGAATAATGCATAAGACTTGGAAGTGCCGTAACATCAAGGCCGGACATTTTTTTAAGGAGATGTGCAGTTTTCACATCTACCCGGTCAATGACATCCACACGTTTTGTCTTTATGGCATTGGTCCTGGCATTAACATCGGTGATGGCAAGGGTTTCAATCTCATCAAAATGGGCGTGGCCGGCTTTCCAATAATTGGGATTCCGTTTTGTCAGTGACCTTACGCCGGGCTCAAAGTTTTCCACCATGTATCCGCCCGTACCGATTCCTTTATCCCAGTCTTTTCCAGTGGTTCCGCTGGGAAAGATTCTCAGATGATAATCCCCCATGATAAAGGGAAAGTCAGCACTGCCGTCGGCAAGTTCGAATACAATTTCGTATTTTCCATCGGCTTTCATGTTGTTGATGCTTTTCAAAATGGGTTTGGCTGCAGATTTGGAGTCTTTTCCCCGATGATGTTCCATGGAAAAAATGACATCTTCTGCTGTCATGGTTTTGCCGTTGTGGAATTCAACACCCTGGCGGAGTTTAAAGGTCCAGATTTTTGCATCTGCTGAAGCACCCCAGGATTCGGCCAGTTCTGGAATGGGTTTGAAATTATGATCGATTTCAACAAGACAATTGCTCACCTGGGCACAGGTATTAATGCCATGGTTGGCAAACAGGGTTGCCGGATCAATGGAATCAGAAGTGGCACCGCCGGTCATGGCCTGCCTGAGAATCCCGCCTTTTTTGGGGGTGGCTGCCAGGGCATTGCCTGCTAAAAATGACGGGGTTACAGCAGCTGCAACTCCCAGGGCAGAAAGACCTTTGACAAATTGCCTTCTGCTGATTTTTTTCTGGTTAAACATCTCTGTTAAACTTGATAAATCAGTCATGCTTTACTCCTCTTTGTTAAGTTATTGAAGTTTGGCTGTTGAATCAAACAATTGAATCAAATCGGTAAACCGAATAGTGTATCAGATAAATGTTGAGGCACGCTCTTCCAGAAGTTTGTCCAGCCAGTCTGGGTCCATTTCAGGAACCGATGCCAGAAGTTTGTCTGTATATTCATGGTGGGGCGGAGCCAATACCTTTTTCTTTTCCCCCTGCTCAATGATCTTGCCCTGGAGCATGATCACAATATTATCTGCAATGGCTTTGACTGTGGCAAGGTCATGGGTAATAAACAGGTAGGACATGTTTGTTTTATTCTGCAGGTCCTGCAAAAGGTTGAGTATGCCTTCCCCCACCAATTGGTCCAGGGCCGAGGTGACTTCATCACAGATGATCAGGTCGGGTTCTGCTGCCAGGGCCCGGGCAATGCAGATCCTCTGTTTTTCTCCGCCGGAAAGCTCCGTGGTCAGGCGGTCAATATAAGAGTCTGGATCAAGCTCTATGCTTACAAGAAGCTCCCGGATTCGGGCATCTGCCTTTTTACCGTGTATTCCAAAATAAAATTGAAGGGGCCGGCCAATTACTTTTCTCACCGTCTGTTTTGGATTTAATGCAGTATCCGGCATCTGATAGATCATCTGCATTTTTCTCAGGTCCTGTTTTTTTCTGTCTTTCAGTTTTCTGGGGAGTTCTTTTCCAAGGAATTTTATGGATCCGTTAATGGCGGGCAAAAGACCTGTGATTACCTTTGCCAGGGTACTTTTTCCACTGCCGGATTCTCCTACCAGGGCAATGGTTCTCCCTCTTCTTACGTTGAGATCAATGTTTTCAACTACATTCTTATCTCCCGTATAGGTTGCAGCAACATTCTGTACCTCCAGGATGATTTCCATTTTATCTGTAAAGGCTTTATCTTCCCTCAGGGATCTTACATTGAGCAGTTCCCGGGTGTATGTCTCTTTGGGATTTTGAATCAGCTCTCTGGTTTCATTTTCTTCCACAAGCCGGCCGTTTCTTAATACCATTATTCTATGGGCAACCTGGGCTACCACGGCCAGGTCATGGGTAATATAAAGGGCTGCCTTGTTCATCTTTTCCGTGATTTCCTTGACTGCTGCCAGAACTTCAATCTGGGTGGTTACGTCCAGAGCAGTTGTGGGTTCGTCAAAGACAATTATATCGGGCTTGCAGGACATGGCCATGGCCACCATGGCTCTCTGGAGCTGGCCTCCTGAAAGTTCATGGGGATACCGGTATCCAATTTTTTCCGGGGTGGGCAGGAACAAACGGCGATAGATTTCAATGGCTTCTTTTTCAGCCTGGGAATGGCCCATGAGTCCGTGGTGGACCGGTGCTTCAGCATATTGTTTAATTACACGGTGGGAAGGGTTAAAGGAGGCTGCTGCACTCTGGGCCACATAGGCGATCTTGGATCCCCTGACCACCCGTAAATCTTCGGGCGATGCATTGAACAGTTCTTTTCCTTCCAGATTGATGGAGCCCGACGCAATCCTGCATCCCTGGCGGGTATATCCCATGGCAGCCAGGCCGATGGTGGATTTGCCAGCCCCGGATTCACCAATGAGTCCAAGGACTTCCCCTTTTTTCAGGTTAAGGCTGACACCATGGACAATGGGCCTCCATTGGTCTTCATAATAGGCTTCCAGTTTCAGGTTTTTTATTTCCAGCAGATTGTCCATATTGTCTTCCTTTTTATTCATGCAGACCACTTGATAAATGTAAGAACCAGTCAACAACCAAGTTGACGCCCACTGTCAGGAATGCAATGGCTCCGGCAGGGATCAGGGGGATATATATGCCGAATGTGATGGCTCCGGCATTTTCCCTTACCATTCCTCCCCAGTCTGCCAGGGGCGGCTGAAGTCCTAAACCAAGAAAACTTAAGGAAGCGATAAAGAGGAATACAAAACAGAATCTGAGGCCGAATTCCGCAATAAGGGGCGGCAGGGCATTGGGCAGGATCTCATGGCTTATGATCCACCATAATCCTTCTCCCCGGAGTCTGGCAGCTTCCACAAATTCCATGACCTCTATATCCATGGCAACAGCCCTGGACAATCGATACACCCTTGTGGAATCAAGAATGGCAATGGTGAAAATCAGGGTGGGGATGGATGATCCAAGCACGGATAAAATCATCAGGGCAAAAATAAGAGTGGGAAATGCCATGAGAATATCTATGACCCTGCTTAGGAGCTGGTCAGTCCATCCGCCCTTGGCCGCGGCAATAAAGCCTAAAAGGGAGCCAAAAAGAAAGGATAGAATGGTTGTGATAAATGCAAGGGCAATGGTGTTTCTTGCGCCATAGACCATGCGGGTAAAAAGGTCCCTGCCGATGTGGTCGGTGCCCAGATAAAACTGGGGAGAAAAACTTTCCCACACATCGCCCACCACCTTGGTTTCTCCAAAGGGTGCGATCAAGGGGGCGAAAACAGCTACCAGACAATTTAAAAGGACTATGCCCATACCGATTCGTGCGGATAGAGGTGATTGTTTCAAAAGCTTTAGCAAAAAAATCTCCCTTTAATTTTTGGATTGTCTTAGTTTGGGGTTGGACAACATGGCCAGGATATCCGCAGCCATATTTAAAAAAATATAAGCAATGGAAAAAATCAACCCTGAAGCCTGGACCACTGGCAGGTCCCTCTTGGACACTGAATCAACCAATAACTGTCCCAGTCCTGGATATACAAAAACCACTTCCACAATGACAACACCCACAACAAGGTATGCCAGGTTGACGGCAATTACATTGATCACTGGAGACAAAGAATTGGGAAAAGCGTGCAGCATAATGATTCTGGATCTTTTTATCCCTTTAATTTCCGCCATTTCAATATAGGCACTGGCCAGTACATTGATGATGGCAGCCCTTGTCTGGCGCATCATATGTGCTGTCACCACACAGGTGAGTGTCAGGGCGGGCAGTAGAATTGTGTAAAGTCTGCTGCCAAAGGCCATGTTCTCTTCAATAATGGAAAGACTTGGAAAAATATTTAATTGAACCGAAAAGAGACTGATCAAAATATAGGCTATAAAAAACTCAGGAAAGGAGATAAAGGAGAGGGTGGTGGTGGAAATAAGCTTGTCAAAAAAGGTGTTTCGATAAAATGCAGCAAGCATGCCCAGAAAAATCGCCAACGGCACTGCGATGATGGCAGTGGTCGAGGCCAGAAACAGGGTGTTGGCAAGCCTTTGGCTGATTAACTCGGCAACAGGTCTTCCATTGGCAAGGGAGTTGCCGAAATGACCATGGACAAAATCGTTGAGCCAGGCAACATACCTCACATGGGGGGGTAGATCAAGCTTGAGTTCCCTTCGAAATGCTTCTACGGTCTCGGGCGTGGCAGATTGCCCCAGGACAGTCTCAGCCACATCCCCTGGAAGCATCTCCACGCCGATAAAGATGATGAGCGAAATAATAAATACAGTTATTAGACTGGCTCCGCCACGTTTGAGAATTAACATTAAAACATTTTTCATAAAATAAATCCAAATTTTTAAATATTAATAAGTTTTGATAGAAACATATCGAACACGAATACGTTTGTCAAACAAGTGTTTGGGTTTTTTATGTTGAAGTGTCGCCTTGCTTATACTTTTTAGTTGCCCATATTTTTATGCCCTATTGTTAATGAGAGTTTTATTGCACCCGAAAATTATAATTGAAGCATGCTAATTTTTTGTTGTGCAGGGTATGAAAAAGCAAATTTTATGCCAGATAGACTCAAAACTTATAATAGATTGATTTAATAGCGGTTTTTTGTTTACAGCAATTGTTATTAATGAAAATCTGATTCAGATATGATTTTACCGCTATTGGCCAACACCTTGGAATAAAAAGTTATATTTTCTAAAATTTTGAATAATTCAAAATTAATTCAATAAGATTAATCATGATATCAGTAAGTTATTGTCACTATCACTTTTTATAAAAGCAATAGTGACTCAAAATGCAATTATGACGGCCACCCATAATCTGCAAAAAGTTTTTTTCCGTGTATATTATCAGAGGTCTTCATAGGCCTGCCTGTAAAGTCCTTCCAGACCCTCCTGGGTTGGAATCCGGGGATTTCCATAGGTATTGTCGTTTTCAAGGGTTGTCTTGGCCATTTTAGGGATCATGGCAGGGTCATGTTTTTCTTTGTTCAACGAGGTGGGAAGCTCAAGGGTTTTTGCAAATTTTTCCATGGCCTCGGCAGCCTTGTACCCTGCATCAATTCTTCCCAGACCCTGGACATTCTCTCCCAGAGCCTCTGCCACATCAATCATCCGGTCTGTACATGCCATGGAGTTGAACCGCATCACAGGGCCTGCCATGATGGCAAGGGTTTCCCCGTGGCTTAATCCAAATTTGGAAGTCAATTGAAGGCCGGAAGAATGGATGAGGGCACATCCTGTATTCATTGCAAATCCGGCTTCCATGGCTCCCAGAAGCATCTGCTCCCTGGCTTCCATGTCGTTCCCATTTGCCACTGCCCGGCCAAGGAATTTGGCTATCCGTTTCATGGCGGTAAGGGCGTACATGTCCGTCTGGGGCATTTTATAGCGGTGATAATAGGCCTCCAACCCATGGATCATGGCATCAAACCCTGTGGAAGCTGTCAATTTTGAGGGCATGCTCACGGTCATCTCAGGATCCAGAAGGGCAATTTTCGGCATGCACATCCAGCCACCGCAGAACCCCTTATAATTTTCAGCTGTATTGGTTACAACGGTCCAGGCTCCCACCTCACTGCCGGTTCCAGCAGTTGTGGGGATCATAATGGTCGGCGGGATGGGGTTTTTATTGGGAGTGTCATAGGGATCAGTCACATAGTTCAACACAAAGTTATCCCGGATGGAACCTGGGTTTGTGGCGATAATTCCAATGGATTTGGCAGTATCGAGATTGCTTCCACCTCCCACACCGATAATTACGTCGCATTTTTCCTCTTTGTAAATTTCAGCACCGGCATCAATTTGAACATCCGTGGGATTGACATCACTTTCCGTATACAGATAATAGTCAATTCCTTTTTCTTTTAAAGAGTTTTCAATGGATTGAAAAGCTTCCAGGCCGGCAATGACCTTGTCGGCAACCAGAAAAACTTTTTTACCACCCAGCTGCTCAACATAACTACCTGTATCCCGCACTGTTCCACATCCAAAAATTACCCGTTCCGGACCCATGAACAAACTTCCTGTTAGCGCCATTTTCCTTCTCCTCTAGGCAAGTAATGCCATTAATTCGTCAATATTATCCAGGTTGTCAAAATCAAAAATCATTTGAACTGCCTGGTTTATCTTTTCCTTATCAAGAACATTGGAAGCCTGATTTCTGAACTTGTCTTCAACCTCTTCAATGGACAAGGGATTCCTGGGATCACCCAGGGGAATCTTGACAAAGGAGACCAGGCTTTCATTTTTATGGGTTATCACCTCAACCCTTGCAGACAATTCATCAGCCTCCACATATTTTTTGTCCAGGTCTGGATCAACAATTACTCTGACCTTTCCGGCAAGGCTTATTATCTCTTTGTTTTCCAGATTTTCCCGGGTGTACCAGCCCGGGCCGGGTTTGTATCCCATGATCACCATTGCTGCTGTATAGGGAATGCAGAACTGGGCATCAATTACACTGACAGGTTCATAGACTTCCTGGGATTTTACCCAGGAAAATGAGTTTATAATAATTTTTTTAATATCATCGGGGCCAAGCTTGTTATCCTGTTTTATCTGTTTGATGCAGTCCAGGGCAGGGTGCTGCCAGCGGCAGCAGGAATAGGGTTTAAAACTCATATCATTGAGAACCACATATTCTTTGCCCAGTCCGGCTGTCATCTTATCAAAGTCGCATTGGTCGGAACCGGCCATGATCCAGAAACCATTTTCTCCGTCCAAAATATACCGGTTCCCGATAAATCCGTTTTCAGCCAGGGTTGCTGCCAGGGTTCCGGTCCAGCAGGGCCACCCCGTGGGTTCCTTTACCCAGTGGATGGGGCGTTCTGATATATCCCATCCCCATTTCTGGGTGTTGGGCAGGGGCGCGGTTGCTCCGGCAACCCCAAAGGCATTGAACATCTGGTCTGTATTCAGACTCAGGGCTTTGCCGGCAGCCACCACAGCACCAAATGTCTGCCAGGTACCCACTCCCCATACCTTCTGTAGCCTTTCATGGGTGGGCTGAATCCCCAGGCCGATACGATTGCCCACCTCATAGCCGGTGACAACAGCTGTAAGGATCTGCTTTCCCGTGGTTTGTTTGTATTCCCCCATGGCCAGGGCTGCCGGTATGATGGAGGAGCCTGGATGCCCAATGCCATTGGCAAGGTAGGTATCATCAAAATCCAGGGCATTGGCATTGGTTCCATTGGTAAAGGCTGCCTGGATACAGGGAACCTTCATTCCCCCTCCAATGAGGGTAGCTTCTTCATTGCCCCCCATGCGCTTGAAAGGGGTAAGCACAGAATCTCCAATGGCAGACCTGCTGCCTCCCAGGGAACAGCCGATGTTGTCTAAAAGAAGAACCTTGGCTTTTTCAATCACCTCTTTGGGAAGCTCTTCAAATTTTGTTCCCATGGTATAGTCTACCAGAGTTTTGGTCACCCACTCCTGCATGGTTACATCTCCTCTCTGAATATGGATTTGTATTGGTACCTGCTTATAGAATATTGTTTTACTATTTTTTTAGTCCTTGAACACCTCATTGATTTCGTCATAGGACACATCAAAAACCGTATTGTGGGGTGCTATGGCTTCCGTGTGCATGAATTCCGGAAGGCGGTTGTTCTTTGCTGTGAACCCGGCCTTGCGGTTGAATCCCTTTTCCATGGCCACCACATTTTTACCCAATTCAATCATGCCCTTCATGTCCATTTCCCATCCATGGACGGCATTGACCATATTAACCATGGATTCAACACCTCCATTGTCTTCCGTGGCCACATCGGTCACGGCAAAACATATACCAATGGTATCAATAAACCCGATGAGGTTTTGACTGTCTTTGGACATCCTTGCCTTGCCTTTCGGTTCCCTGTCTTCTTCCGTGAAAACAGCAGCAAACCCGGCTGTGTGATCTGCCCCCATGGGACTTGTTGCATAGGTTACCCCAAGTCCCTTGATTACCCTGGGATCATACCCTGCCATGGACTGCCCCTTGACCACGGGAACCCGTTCCACTCCATAGGCTTTACCCGTCACTTCAGTACCGCTGCCCAGAATTCTTCCCAAAGGGGTGCATTCTCCAATTTCTTTAATTAATTTTATGGCGCCGGGGGCATCTCCAAATGATTTAACACCGCCTTCCATGGCCACGGCAATAGCACAGCCTGTTTCCATGGTGTCAATGCCATAATCGTCACACAGGCGGTCCATCTGAGCCAGGGCGTCCAGATCGTCTATGCCGCAGTTTGCGCCCAGGGCAAAAAGAGTCTCATATTCCAGGGAAGAGGTGACATATTCTCCCTGGGCATCCACATATACATTTGAGCATTGGATAATACAGGTGGAGCAGCCGGAATGATTATATTTTCCTCCCCGGTCCTTGATGGTCTGGTACAGGGCTTGTCCATTTATTTTGGAAACACCTTCAAACTGGCCCTGGCGAAAATTATAGGAGGGAAGGGCACCCAGATCATTTACCGGATCCATTATCAGGTTCATGCCGTATTTTGCATATTCTCCAGTTTTCGGAGCTGTGTATTCCGATTCAACGATCATATCCCTGAGAACTTTGGAAGATTTTTTAAAGGCCTCTTTATCATGGATTTCAACTCCCGGAGCATCTGTCGGGTCCACGATTATGGCTTTTAGTCCCTTGGAACCCATAACAGCGCCAATACCGCCGCGGCCGGCATGGCGGCAGGGACGACCGTCAGGATCTGTAACCGCCACAGTGGCGCTGGAAAGTTTGTTTTCTCCGGCAGTACCGATGGATATGATGCTGACCTTATCACCATAAATGGTTTTTAATTTTTCCACCAGATCATAATTGCCCATTCCTTTTAAATCATCTGCAGGCACGAGTTCAGCACCATCTGTTTTTATCACAAGACAATATAATTTTTTTTCAGCAGGAAGGTTTTCCACAACAATTCCGGTAATCTGCATCTTGCCCAGGTACAGGGCAGCAGTGCCGCCCACATTGCTCTCCTTAATGGTTCCTGTCAGCGGGCTTTTGGCTCCGATTGACAAACGGCCTGAATTGGGGCAGGAGGTCCCGCTTAAAAGACCCGGAGAAATTACAATCTTGTTTGAACTCCCAAGGGCATGACTGAGAGGACTTACTTCCCGGGATAGAACAGAAGAGGTAAGACTCCGCCCTCCTGTCCTTGGATATTTTTTGTCGGCATCCTCGGTTTTGAAGGTTCCATCGGCCATGTTAACCCGAATTAATTTTCCCATGAATTTTTCCTCCTTTTTGTCTTGTGCTTTGTTGTCTTGAAATTGGTTAGCGTATGATTTGATTTTTGCGTTTATCAACAAATTCTGTCAATTGTTTTTTAATCTCTGGAGAGATATAAGGCATTTCATAGGATGACAAGCGTTTTGTCTTGTATTCTGCAGCTCTTTCCCAGATTCGTTGTTTCCCTTTTTTCTGCCAATTGTCATAGTTGCCCCTCACAGCCAGTTTTGGAATGAAAAATTCGTTTTTGAACTGGGAAAAGGTTTCCGGGAACGTCAAATAGGTACCTCCAATGCCGGCCCGTTTGATTTGATCCATGGCAATGGTTTCATGGTTCACTTCCACGGGGGTCAGTATCCGCAGTACATACCCGCAATTTTCCTCATCAATTAAAAATTTTTCAAAACTCATGGCATTGAAACAGGCAAGGATGCCGCAGGATTGGTCCATCATGTTCGCCCCCGATGCCAGGGCTGTAAAAAGACTGATGGAAGATTCAATCCCCGCCTGCATATCAGGGAAAAAAGAATCTGTGACCGAACCTCCGGTTTTGCAGGGAAGACCGTAAAACTGTGCAATCTGGGTGATGGCCTTGGTGATGATGACGGCCTCGGGCCCCCCCAGGGCCATGGCACCGGTGCGCATATCTGTTGCACTGGAGTTTCCACCGATAATGCAGGGAGTTCCCGGGTTGATCAACTGGGTAAGAGTTATTCCTGCCAAGGCCTCTGCCGTTATGACAGCCAGAGTGCCGGGGATTGTAACCGGTGCTGTGGTTCCGGCCATGGCAGCACTGGGAAATTGCAGTGCCTGGCCCAGGCGGGCATATTCAATGAGGGAGCCTGCCATCTCTTCACTATAGATCAGGGGGGAAATGGGGTTGATTTTAGATACAGTGACCACCCTGTTTTGAATTTTATCCCTGCCTTCCCAGAGGATGCTGAGCATCTCAATATTGTCCCTGGCTTTCTGCCTGTCCTGGGGGCTTGCCATGGTGGCCTTGTCCGTAAGCAGAAGATTTGACAGAAACATGTCCAAATGGGAGACAGCAGGAGAAATATCAGAGGGCATGACCATCATATATCCCACCATGTCCAGATAATCAGATGTATGGACCAGCTTGCAGAAATCCCTGTAATCTTCCATGACTGCATTGCGCTGATCTCCGTTTTTGTCGATGATAAAAGGCGCGCCCCATCCCGGGAGAAGTACAAATTTTTTTCCCCCTATGGAAACATTTTTTTCAGGGTTCCTTGCATGGACAATAAATCTGGAAGGTGCCTTTGAAAGCAGTTCCATGACCTGTTTTTCCGTAAAGGAGACAATTTTGCCATCCACTTGAAAGTCGTTTTTTTTGAAAATTTCAAGGGCCTCTGGATCATGAAAAGCCACCCCGATATCCTGGAGAATTTCCATGGAAGCATTATGGATTTTATTTATTTCAGATTCACTGAAACCGCTTAATCGCTGGAACATTGAAACCTCCTTAAAAATTTAGTATCACAGGTGGAATTACGAATCCACTAATAAGCCAATAATAGCAAACTAAGCCAATAACAAATTAATCCACTAGCAAACTAGTCCATTAGCAAACTAGTCCATTAGCAAACTAAGCTCCTGGAGAATCGGATCAAAATGCTGGTTAACATGTTTGTACACCTTGTCATTGAGTTTATTGTATAATCTTGTGTTTTCAAGGTTGGGGCTGAATTCATCATCCTTATGAACCATTTTTTTGATGGCCGCTTCATAGGAACCAAAAGCCTTGACAGCCATGCCTGCGTTTATGACGCATCCCATGGCTGCTGATCCTTTTATTTTATTGCGGCTTGTGGGCACCCCAAAGATATCGGCAAAAATCTGCATGAACACATTGCTGTTGGCACCTCCACCTGAAATGATCAGGTGTGTGAGGGGGATATTCAGCTCTTGGTTCATTTTATTCATGTGGTTTTTTACGGTAAAGGCAATACCCTCCAAAATGGATCGATAGATATGGGCCCGGGTATGGCGCCCGTCAAATCCAAACATAACCCCTTTACGATACTCTGCTTCCGGAGGGGGTGCCCAGTCATGGACCGTCATCAGGCCTTCGCAGCCGGCCGGGATTTTTTCAGCCTCCTGATTGAACATCTCTTCAATACTTATCCCCAGGGTTCTGGCCTCATCTATAATGCCCTGGCCAAACTGATCGCAAAACCAGCTGATGGTCCACATCCCCCGCCGGACACCCATGCTTTCATAGAGGTAACGACCGGGAACCGCGGCCTGGAATGCCCAGAAGTTTTTTGCATTTTTTTGGTTTTTATGGCCATGCACCAGGGCTCCGATATAGGTTCCCAGGGAAATAAGCCCGATGCCAGGTTCCAGGGAGCCGGCACCCAGGGCTTCCACAGCCTTATCATGGGCCGTGGCAACCACGGGCAGCCCGGCCGGGACATTGATCAGCTCTGCCACTTCAGGTGTCACACGGCCGAGGATCTCTCCCGGTTTTACCACGTCAAACAGCATATCCCTGGGCACCCGGTATTCCTTGAATAAATTTTCATCCCTGCTCCAGTCCAGGGTATCGTTATCCATGGGCCACCAGCCAATGTAATTGGCACAGGTATCCTTGAATTCACCTGTCAGGCGATGGGTGATATAGCCGGAAGTGGTTGTTATATATTTTACATTGCCATATTTGGGGTCATGGTCATAGGGTGTATTCAGCCGTTTATCCATCCAGTTGATCACAGGATATGCCAGATCCCCATTTTCTTTGAGAAGTACCCGGCAGCACCGGATGATACAGATACCCATGGATAGAATATCCTTCACATCTCCTTTGGCCTCATTTCTGAATTTTGCCATTACCTGTTTAAAAGCGATTGTAAGTGCATCCCAAAGGTCGTCCCCAGGATGTTCGGCCAGCAGGGGTGCCGGTATCTCCAATTTTCGCAATGCCTGGCAGCCTTCACAAATAATATTGCCATCCAGATCACTTATGATCACCTTGGCGCTTTGGGTGCCGACATCCACCCCCATTAGATATTTTCTGGTCATTTCTGGTTTCCGTTACTGGTTTTAGTTTTTTATTGTTGTCTTCCTTGGATTATGGAATCCGTCATATTGCCGGGATTCCATAATCCAAGGGGATCAAGTTGCTGTTTGACTTTGCAGATCAATTCCAGACGTTGGGGCAGGGGAATGGATAAAAACAAATTTTTTTTAATTTTTCCAATTCCATGTTCTGTTATCACACTGCCTTTTTTTGCATGGATAATTTTTGCCCAGTCCTCAATTATAGCCCTTGCTTTGATAAATTGCGGATAATTTTCCGGCAGGATATTCACGTGAAGATGTTTATCAGCAGCATGGCCGAAAATGGCGGCTTTAATTCCATGGGCTTTCAGGTCCCTGTGATACATCTCCAAGATTTCAGACAAAGACGCATTTTCAAGGGCCATGTCTGTCCCCAGTTTGGTGATCCGGGGATCTATCTGCCTTGCCCTGTCAATGAATTGGTTGACAGATTCCGGTGCAGCATGGCGGAAAAGGCGAAGTCTCTCTATTTCAGCCTGTCCGCAAAAAGCCCAGGTGTCATCAGGATCATTGCCGCAAAGGCCTGCTGTATCCAATAGTTCCATGGACAGTTCCTCAACTTCTTCTGTACTGCTGCCATGGATTTCAATATACACAGCAGTTGTGAGAGAAGTATCCCAAGCGGGTATCTCATTCAAAAGGCTATTTGTTTTTTTATATTCCCGGATACATTCCAATGTGGTCTGATCCATAAATTCAATGGCAACCATGTGCGTGGGAGAGCCTTTTGTTTCAATGGGGTTTTGACCGGTTTGAATCGGACCTGTTGGAATTGAGTCTGTTTGAGCCGGGCCTGTTTGATTTGTCTCCAGGGCTTGAATAAAATCAATGGCCTGGGAAAGGGCTTCAAAGAAAAAAACAATACCCCAGATCTCTTTGGGCAGAGGCTGCAGGGACAGGGTCAGTTCAGTGATCACACCCAGCATGCCTTCGCCTCCCAGATACAGATCCATAAGATCCCAGGGACCCGTAAGATCATAGTTGTCTGGGGGATTATCCAATGAACCCGGCCCAGGACTGTTCAGGTCCACCTGGATTTTCTTTCCACCCGGTAAAGGGCATAAACCTTGGGAAAAAACATATTGACCCCGCTTGATGGATTGAATTTCTCCATTGGTATCCACCACTCGAATACTTTTGATATGATTTCTGGCAGGCCCATAATAATGGGCGCAGATTCCCCGGCTGTTGTTGGCGGCAATGCCGCCGATGGATGCCGATCCTTCCGAAGGATCCGGCGGCCAGAAGAGCTTGTCTGATTTTTTAAAGGCTTCCAGTACCTCCCTGGAATTTTGATCCCATCTGTCCGTGTCAAAACGTCCGGCATCAATCTGTTGATCAAGTTCCAACAAGCTGATACCCGGTTGAACACGAAGGGAAAATTTATTATTCTGATCCTGCTCCAGACTCATTATGTTTGTCATTTTCGACAGATTCAGAATATGTCCCTTCACAGGTACGGCTCCCCCTGTGATCCCGGTTCTGCTGCCTTGAATTGTAAACGGGATTTTCTGTTTTAACAGGATTTTTACAATGGACTGGACCTCTGCTTCATTTTTTGGAAAAGAGATAGTCTCAGCCTTTCCCGAGGTTCTGGACTCATCTCTTACATAGTCCAGGTGGATGTCCTGGAATGGCTGAAGTAAATTGTGTGCCTTGTCCGGCTTACCCGTTTGGTCTGATTTTACTGGTTTCATTTTGTTTCAATCCTGGATTCAGCCGATCCTGGCATGTCCTTCTCTGCCTTGATTATCTTTTCTAATTCACAAAGAACATCCTGCAAATCACCCACAATGCCGATATCAGCAATCTGGAAAATGGGTGCTTTGCTGTCAATGTTGATTGCCACGATAAATTCACTGCATTTGATTCCCATACTGAAAACACCTGTACCGGATACACCCGCGGCAATACAGATCTTTGGGGATATGATCAAGCCAGAGGCACCGATTAGCCGGTTCATATCAATCCAGGCATTCATTACCACCGGACGACTGGCCCCAAGTTGTGCACCAATGGTGTTGGCAATGCCTTGCAAAACATCCATGGTTTCTTTGCTTTTTACTCCCTGGCCCAGGATGAGCACCAGGTCTGAATCGGCAAGTCCTGTATCTGGTTTATCCGGAATCATCACCATCTCTTTTACCCAGTCAAATCCTGGCTTATGCAATGGGAAAATTTCTTTTTTGATAGATTCCCCTGGAATCATCTTTGCAGGAGCACAGGCCTGTTTTGCCACGGACAGACAATAGGGGGGGTATTCCAGAACAAATTCTGCTGTAAGATTGTTTCCATAAACAGGTTTTTTTACTTTTGGCTTTTGGGATGTCAAATCCAAGCCTTCTACCTGGAGGCAGGAACTGCCATTAAGGCGAAATGCCAGGCGAGTGGCCAGTTCAGCACCAAGCCCATCACTGGGAAACACCAGTAACTCCATTGGGTATTGATCCATTAGATGCTGCAGCCATTGAAGATAAGACTCTGATACATGTTCATGCTCCATGGCTACCAGTCGAATTATCGATAAAGCCTTATCTGCCAGAGTCCCATCTGCCAGAGCCCCATATAGGGGAGCAAAATGGATTTCAGGAAAAATTTCTGGTTGTGCGTCTTTGTAAAACAACCACAGCTCTGCATTGGAAAAATTTGTCTTAAGATTGCTCAGCATTGCGTTTATTTCACCGGTCTGGCGGTTTAATGAGGGACTGTCGGCAAATAAAACAACAGCAGTTTTCATAGGGGCAGTCTCTCTTTGAGATATTGATCATAGAGTTGCTGAGCCTGTTCCATGGCATTTTCTCCTTCAATGAAAACACATGACTGGCTGGCCTGGGGTTTTCGTAAATCCATAAGGGTTTTATCGTTTTCCGGTGTGGGAGCGTTTGTCAAAGCATGGTTTGTCTGAGGGTCAATATACGTCCCCAGCTCAATGTCTGAGATAACAATCACCTGTTTCTTCTTTGCTCTTAATTTTTGTTTCAGGTTCGGGACCCGTAGATAGGGAGAATCCAGAGAATGACCCATGATCAGAACCATGGGCAGGTGAACGGTTTGCACCAGAGTTCCCCCGTCAATGCGGCTGGTAACTTTCAGACAGTCATGGGATTCGTCCCTGATGATCCGGCTTACTTCACCAATGCAGGGCCACCCCAGACGTTCTGCCAGGAGAAATCCTGTCTGGCCATTGTCCCCTTCTCCTCCCTGCATTCCCAGGATCACCAGGTCATGCCCCTGCTTTTTGATATATGCTGAGATCAAATGGGACATGACCAGGGGAGTAAATCTCAGGTCAGGATTCTTTTTGCACTGAATTCGTACTCCATAATTGTATCCCACGGCCAGTAATTGTTTGAGAAAAAGGTCACCCTGTTGATTGTCCACGGTTAGGGCGGTTAGTTCTATAAGGTCTGATGCGTGTTCTGATGTTCCAGAAAGCGTAAGCGCCATTTCCAGAGCGCTTTCTTCAAAACAATTAAAAATACGTCTTATAAAACTTGTATCAACCCTATGACCCTCATCCCATTTCCAATCTTTTTGGGACAGCCTGGCGTAATCTGCAATGGGTTTAAAACATACGGCTATTTTCATTGCTATACTTTATCCAATTTTCATTGATCGGGTCTAATTGTCCCATTCTAATTATTCCATTTTATTCTTCCCCTTTTAATCATTCTAAGGGATAAACGGTTCCCGCATTCATGATACCATTGGGATCAAACTGGTCTTTTAAGCCTTTTAAAATATAATAGGCAGAGCCATGCTCTTCTTTGGTCCATTGGGTCCGGTATTTACCAATACCGTGGTGATGTACCATTGAGCCTCCTGCCTTGAGGGTTTCTTCCACGATCATGGCATATAAAGGGTTATGATACTTGGTGATTTCTTCCTCTGGTTTACAGTCCTTTACATCATAGTCATACACAAAATACAGATTGGTTCCAGTCTGGTAACTATGGGATGAATGCCCGCCCAGCATGGTCAAATCGTCAATATGGGGGAAATCCTCCTGGATTCGGTTGAGGGCATTTTCATAGATGGTGTTGATGCAGTCCCAGTTGCCCGAGATTTCAGTGGTAAATCCTATGTGAAGGTTTTTAGCGATGAGGTCCCGTTCTTCGGCAATTTGTTCCGGCCCCCAGTTTAGATGGGAAAACCAGTTCTCAATGATTTTGCTGTCAAGAGGCTGGCATTCTTCATAGGGTTCAACGATTTTGGCAATTCCTTCCGCAGTTGCCCTGGCAATGAGCTCATTGCCTTCTGCCAAGAACATGAGAACACATTTTTTCCCGGCAAACTGGTCAAAACTGTGCTGAATACCATCTTCCACATCATAAAGCCGGGCCATGGAAGGCCGGTACCCGTCTACCATTACTTTACGCAGAATTTCAAACCCGGTTTCCATGTGATCCAGTTTCCAGGCAAGGTATCGATTGTTTTCAGGATAATATCTGTAAATCTTGACCGTTACTTCAGTGATATAACACAGGGCTCCTTCATTGCCGATAATCACGTGGCGGATGTCCGGGCCGCAGGCCCTGCGGGGGACATTTTTAATCCGGGTGATTTCCCCATCGGGGAATACCGCTTCCAGGCCGATTACCATATCTTCGATGGCACCATAAAGTGTGGAGAATTGTCCTATGCTGCGGGTTGCAACCAGTCCCCCCATATGGGCCAGGGGTAGCGACTGGGGGGAATGGCCCGTGGTAAATCCTTGTTTGCGGAGCTGGTCTTCCAGTTCTCCAAGATTAACCCCGCACTGGGCAGTTGCCAGCATATTTACAGGATCAATTTTAATGATTTGATTCATGGGAGAACCATCCAGAACCACTGAGTTTTCAACAATGGTTTCCAGGCCCCCCTCAGTGGCGGTTCCCCCGGTACGGGCAACGGAATTGATTTTATTTTCATTTAAGAATTTCAGTACTTCAGAAACCTGGCTTGTGTTTCCAAGTTTTACCACGGCTGCTGGAATGGGTGTGGAATAAACATTGAAAATGGTTTCAAATTTTTTATACCGGTCGTGACTGTTTTCCTTTAATACCTCTTCATCTGTGATCACACGTTCCTGGCCTAGAATATTCTTCAGGTGATCGACAATCTCGGTTCGAGTTAATGTCATCATGATTCCTTTTTATAATTTGTTAATAAATTTTTTTTGGGTTTACCTGCTATTCTACCGCACCATATAGCCGCCGTCCACAACAAGTATATGACCATTCACATAGTCAGATGCCTGGCTGGCCAGAAATACAGCAGTTCCCATCAAGTCCTGGAGTTCTCCCCAGCGGTTGGTGGGGATATGGTCCAATACTTTTTTATTTTTTTCCGGGTCGCTTTGGGTTTCTGCTGTAAGCTCGGTTGCATAATACCCGGGTGCAATACCGTTTACCTGAATATTATATTGTCCCAGTTCATCGCAATAGGCCTTGGTGAGTCCGGCAATGCCATGTTTGGTTGCGGCATAGGCAGAAGACATTTGCCCGCCCAGGAAAGAGAAAAGAGAGCAGATATTGATCATCTTACCACTTTTCCGGGGTATCATTATTTTGGCAGCTTCATGGCTGAGTTCAAAGGCAGCGGTCAGGTTGACGGCAATCATGGAATCCCAGTCTTTGCGGCCAAATTCCAACACAGAATTCAATTTACAGATGCCGGCATTATTCACCAGGATATCAACGCCGCCAAATTTTTTCACACAAGCGTCCATGATCTGTTTTGGGGCTCCGTCTTCTGTGATATCAATTTTCATTAACTCCAGGTCAACACCCTGTTTTTTTATCAATTCTGCGGTTTCCCCATTATCCATGATGTAACTGGGGATGAAAAGATTGGCACCGGCTTTTGCCAGGGCCGTTGAAAAAGCCAGCCCAAGTCCGCTGTTACCTCCGGTTACGATTGCTGTTTTTCCCTGTAAGGAAAAAAAATCCATGGAAAACTCATCAATACCCATTGGTTTGCACTCCCTTTAAAAAATTAGTTAGATAAAAATTCACCTTATTGGAAGGTGATTTTTAAATATTTTCAGCAACCTTCCCAGGGGAGGATGCAACAATAATATAACCAAAACCTGATACCAGAAAACCAGTGGAAATTACAAGAAAAAAATGCCTGTTTTGCATTTTAAATGTGTGGGAATTTATCTGGACAAAAAAGTACAGATTATTGTGCAAATTTTTGTTGAAGGATAATAAAGAATGGCGTAGTATCCATCAAAATTTATTCAGGAGGAAACATGATTGATTATAATGGAAAATATTTCAAGTTTCAGGAAGCATTCCAATGGGTTGAAGAGGCCACCAAAGGGATACCCAGGCGTGTTCCCATTTACGCACAATTGTGCGAATTGATTCCAGGAGAGATGGGCAAAAGTGCAACCCAGGTATTTCAGGATCCTGAACTTCTTACTGTGGGTACCTTCACCATATGTGAGAAATATGAAATTGATATGCCTTGCGTGGGTTTTGACACCTATAATATCGAGGCGGAAGCCCTGGGCCAGAAATTAATTTTCCATGATGACATCATGCCGGACATTGACCGGGCACATCCCTATATCCGGGAAGAAAAAGACATTGGAAAAATTATTACCCCTGACTTTGACAAAGCAGGCAGGTGCCCTTTTGTTGTAGAAGTTTATAATGTTTTTGAGAAGCTTACCGGTGTGAATGCAAGCATGGCTTTTTGTGCCCCCTTCAGCCTTGCAGCCAACATAAGGGGTATTGAGAACCTTGTGCTGGATATGTGCATGAGGCCTAAATTTGCCCACGAACTTATGACCCGGGTAACGGATGAACTGCTCATACCATGGCTTGAATATCTCAAAGGAAAATTTCCCAATACACCAGCTCTGGTGGGGTCAGATGCCCTGGCCTCCCTTCCCATAGTAAATATAAAATTAATGGATGAGTTTATAGCTCCCTATGTTGAAAGACTCCGCAAAGCCTGCGGCCCCAACGTGATTGTGCCCAACTGGACAGGGGAAAGGTATGCTAAAAATCCCCAAGAGGTGATGGATATCCGTTTGCGGGTCAATCCCAGTTATGTGGAGGGCCAGGACCCTGATGTGGAAGCCCTGGGACCGGAATTTTATAAAGCCTATGCTGAAAAGCATGATATCCCCCTGTTTCTGGGTGTGGGAGCAGTCTTTCTGCGCACAAGCACGCCTGAAGAAGTTTTTAAAAGAGTGAAATACTATGTAGAGGTTGGAGGGAAAAATGGCCGTCTCTGGATCTATCTGTGCAATATTGAACCGGGCACTCCCATGGAAAATATAAAGGCCGCTGTCAATGCAGTCCATGAATATGGGACCTATATAGAGTAACAAATAAGGAAAACACAATGTCAGTCATGAGAAGTGGTTTACATTCGGTTGTTGGAATGGGACTTAGTATTTTTTCCAGTGATGAGCTGGATACAATTCACCATGGAGCCTGCCACATTCTAAAGCACACAGGCGTGCTTGTTGAGCTGGAGGAGGCTGCAGAACGTTTCAGCAGCGCCGGCGCCCTGGTGAAAAAGCAGGGTTCAAACTGGCTGGTTAAAATTCCTGAATGGATGGTAACAGACAGCATCTCAAGTGTATCAAAATCGGTTACCTATTACGGCCGGAATCCTGAAAAAGATTTTTATCTGGAAAAGGGAAACGTTGGATTTGGAACTTTTGGGGAACAGGTAAATGTGATTGATCCGGATACCCGGCAATGCCGGACCACAACCAAAGAGGACTGCAATAATATTTACAGCCTTGTGGATGCCCTTGACGGACTTGCCTGGTGCCAGCGGGCTGTCTGTCCCGGAGATCAAAAACCAGCTTCCCAGGCTGTACATAACTTCCATTCTTTGATTACACAAAATAGCAAGCACATCACCATTGGAATGGTGGACAAGGCCAGTGTGGAAACAATGGTACAGATGGCTGCCGCAGCTGCAGGCGGAATGGATCAATTGCAAGAGCGACCCATCTGTACATGTTCCTGCTGCGTCACCAGTCCCTTAACCATGGTGGCCCAATTCTGTGAAACCCTTATTGCCGCTTTGGAATCCGGTATAAATGTGGATATCATGGCCATGGCCCTTGCCGGGGCAACAGGCCCGGTAACCCTTGGCGGTACAATTGTTCAGACCCTTGCCGAACATCTCAGCGGACTGGTTTTGTCCCAGATCGTCAGAAAGGGCTCCTGTGTTAGCTTTGGTTCCTGCAGCACCATAATGGATCTGAAAACAGGACTGACCTCTGTGGGGGCTCCGGAATGGAGCATGGTGGGCACGGCCATTGCCAGGATGGCCCAATACTATGAAATTCCCTGCCGTATCGGCTCCGGGGTAAGTGATTCAAAACTTCCCGATGCCCAGGCAGGGTATGAGTTTACCATGAATGCCCTGCCCATGGCCCTGTCCGGGGCTAATATGATTTTTGGAGCAGGCGGTCTGGAAGCAGGATTGACCTTTGATTACGCCAAGTTGATAATGGATCATGAATGCATCAATAATATCCATAAGCTCATCAGCGGAGTAAAAATTGATCATGAATCCATGGTGCTGGATATTATTGACGAGGTGGGCCCTGGCGGAACCTATCTTACCCATGCCCATACATTTCAGCACACAAGAAGCCAGTCCCAGGCAGTGGTGTTTGACAGGAAAGCCCGGGCACAATGGGAGAATCATTCCAAGGGGAAAGATATTACAGAAATGGCCTATGAAAAGGCAGAAAAAATTTTAAAGTCCCATAGGCCTTTCCCTCTTCCTGAAGGGGCCAGGGGAACCATTGATGACCTGCTGGAGGAGTTTGAGGCGTAAAAAAACAAAATCAGGCCACTGCTGGGTAATTCAAAAACAAACTACTTTTATTGCATAAAGATTGATTCCTTGATACATTGATAATGAGATATAATCCTTTCAGGAGGCATGTTATGTCTATCAGATTAGATAAAATTGAACAGGAAGCTCTCAGCCTGTCAAACCAGGAACGTGCATTCTTAGCTGATCGTTTATTAGGCTCGTTGGATGAAAACCCAACGACAGATTTTGATGAGGCCTGGATAGCCGAAGCAGAGCATAGGTACAAAGAGTATAAAGAAGGTAAACGGGCTGGTATTGATTTGCAGTCTGTTCTCAGAGATGCTGATGAAATAGTAAAATGACTTTGGTTGTTTTTGATCCAGATGCCAGGAAAGAATTTTTAAAAGCTGTCCAATTTTATGAAAATTGTCAAAAAGGTTTGGGCCAGAGATTCCGTATTGCCATTGAAACGTCAATAGAAAAAATTTCAAATAACCCGTTCATGTATCGTATTCTGAAGGTTCCCTTCAGGCGAATCCTTTTATCCAAATTCCCATATGCGATAATTTATTCCATTGAGCCTGATCATATCCGTATTATTGCCATTGCCCATACCAAACGGAAACCAGAATATTTTTTGAAGTAAATTTAAAATCTCGCACAAAGCCGCTAAGAAGTACAACCTTTGCGTCTTTGTGCGAGAATAATATCTTCAACGACCTGGGTGAGAATTTTGAGGCTTAAGGAATAAAAGCAGTCCAAAGGCCAGGCAGGATATGAACATGATTACCCAGAAGGCTGTCATATAACTCTGGGTCCTGTCAAAGAGCCATCCAGTAAGGATGGGACCCAATGCCCCGCCGGTTGTGCCGAAAAAGACAGCAACTCCGAAGATAGATCCATGGGCCCGGATTCCAAATAGTTCTGCCACCATGGGGGATATGGCGGTAAAAAATCCGCCGTGGGCAAGTCCATACACACAGGCAAATACATATAGTTTCCACAGGGAATCAGCGGTTGTAAGCCAGAGCAGGCTTATGAGCAGGAATCCAAAACAGATCATAATGATGGGTTTGCTGCTGGCGCGGTCAATGGCAATGCCTGAAACATACCGGCCCACCATGCTCACTGCACCTATGGTGGAGAGCACTCCGGCTGCACTGTGGGGAGGAATGCCAATGTCACGGGCATGGGGAACAATGTGGATCATGATGCTTAAGAGGCAGGATACAAAAAGCAGGTTTACAAAACACATGAGCCACATTTCAGGAGTTTTCATGGCCTGGGAAAAGGAAAATCCCCGGGACTGGTTTTGGGTCTCCTTACCCGGAATCCTGGCAGAAGATTGGATCATTTCTCCTGGATCACGTCGAAGAAACTGGGCAATACCCAGAAGCAGGATCAGGGAAAATGATCCCAGGATGATAAATGCATTTCTCCAGCCAAAGCCTGCTATCAGAAAACTGGCCAGAATAGGGAATGTGAATTGTCCGGCCCCGGTGCCTGCCTTGACAATACCGGTCATTTTGCCCCGTCTTTGTAAAAACCATCTGGCAATGGTGCTCAGGGCAATTACATCCACGGAACTGAGTCCCAGGCCGAATAGGACTCCGAAAACCAGGTAGAGATGGAACAGAGAGCTGATCTGGGACATGAGGCAGAATCCCAGGCCGAATAAAACGGCAGCAATGCTCATTAAAATCCTGGGACCGAATTTATCATTCAGCCGCCCAACGAGAATGCCAAACAGACCCATGGAAAAAAAAGCCGCAGAAGAAGCCCCGGAAATAGCAGCCCTGGGCCAGCCAAATTCCTCCATCAAGGGGTTGAAGAAAACCCCGTAGGAGATATAAATACCCACGCCAATGGCCTGGATACTGAAACAGGAGGCAATGATTATCCGGCCATAGGCAATGGGGTCCCTGCCGGGAGGATCTGTCATGCAGTTTCCTTGACCACAATATCCGGCCGTCCTGTCAGGCTGCCCATTATGATCCTGCCCATGAAAATGGGTTCTCCGGCAGATGTTTTAGGTATCTGGTCCCGGGTTTTTAATTCCACGGTGCGGCATGAGGTGCCGGCTGACAGTGCAAGATCCAGAACCATCTGGGTGAGCGCATCCCTGGCAAAGGCATCTGCGGCTTCAAAATGTCTGAATTTGCGGGTGCCTGCAATGCCTTCCACTATAAAACCGCCCTGTCCTCCGGGTATGATCCGCATCTGTTTTTGTACGACTACATTGGAGGTGATGGCGCCAATGGCATTGGCAACATCTGCATCTTTCGGCAGGATAGCCTTTGCGCCAAGATTTTTTGCGGCCCTGGGCAGGAAAAATTCAATGGGGGCCCCAATGCCGATGATTGGCCGTTTTATATTGATGGTCATGGAATAGGAATCATTCCCCCCGGACAAAAGGTTGTCCATGAGCACTTTGCACACAGGGCAGGTATCCATGGTATCCGGATTTGTTTCATCGTCCAGCTGTCGTTTCAGCAATTCCATTGTGAGCTGGTTGATCCCTTTTTCGATAAGATAGGGCACAAGCGCGTCCATATCCTTTTTTGACAGAAAACTGAGCATGGAGCAATAGGTGCGGGCCAGATCTTTGTCCCATTTAACAAATTGTCCGGTGATATGTAGAAGATCTGTCAGGGTAAGTCCGCAACGCTGGATCACAAAATTTTCTTCCAGCCGGTTCAGGGGAAGACTGGCAATGGAAAGCAGATCCATTTTTATTACCAGCTCATCAATGGAATAGGGTCTCTCCTTGAGCAGGCAGACTAATTTTTCCTCAAGGGGGTTCAGGACCAGGTCCCTTACAGATTCTGTGAGGGTGAGTATCTGCATTTTTTTTGTGGAAACAGCATATCGGCTCAGGTTTCGGCTTAAAAATTCAATGGCCTTTACTGCTTCGGGGTGGGTCTGGCTCAGCCAGGCAATGGGAGCCACCCTTTGGGGGCCAATGGAAAATTTTCCCTGTTCAAACAGGATTTGACTGTCTCCTCCCAGGCCTGCGGTACGTATTTCCAGGGCTTTGACATGGGTTCTGTTGCCACCCACGTTGGAGCCGCTCTCATTAAGGCTGACCCGGTTGTCCTTCAGGGCTGCCGTGTCAGTTGTGGTACCGCCCATGTCCACCACCAGGGCATTGGTGATCCCGGTCAAATGTCTGGCTCCTGCCACACTGGCTGCCGGGCCGGAGAGAATGGTTTCCACGGGTCTTTGTTTGGCCATTTTCGCACCCATGAGGGTTCCGTCTCCCTTGACCACCACAATGGGAGCTTTTATTTTATTGGTTTTCATGACCTTTTCCAGGTCAAGGAGAAGGGCGGCAAGCCTTGGAATGATACGGGCATTGAGCATGGCTGTGATGGCACGGGTTTGAAAGTTTAAGCTGTCTGACAATTCATGTCCGCAGCAGACAAAAAGACCTGTGTGTTTTCTGAGGATTTTTTTGACTTCCAGTTCCTGGGCAGGATTGATGGAGCCGGCATATCCTGAAACAGCAAAGGCTGTGACATTCTGGTGATTCATCATCTTGTCTGCCACCTGTCTGATCTCCTGGGGATCCACAGCCTTTCTTTCTCTGCCGGTTATGTCAAGTTCTCCCTTGACCAGAGCCTTGGGCCTATAGGAAACATTGTCGGCCAGGCCATGGGAGGTCATGAGGATCATACCGACTTTCTGGCCCTGGTTTTCCACAATGGCATTGGTGGCCAGGGTGGTGGAAAGGGCTACCAGTTCCACGGACAATAATTGTTTCTGGTCCAGTTTTTTAAGGGCTTTTTCAATGCCAATGGTAAAATCCCATTTGGTGGTCAATGATTTTGCTTTGCACAGGGTGATCCTGGTTTCAAGGTCATAGATCACCGCATCTGTATAGGTGCCGCCGGCATCAATGCCCAGGCCGGTTTTTATATAGGAAGATCCGTTCAGACCCTGTTTCTGGTTTTGGGTCGGGTCCTGGACCGGGCCCTGGGTACGGATTTCTACAGGGCTTTGTTTGCCATGGCTATTCTGTTGGTCATTTTCCAGGCCGTCCCACACAGGATTGGCAGACAGGGTGGATGTAATTGGATCAAATCCAATCACATGGGTTGGGGGAACCACAAGGATTTCAGGAGTGGAAGTTTCCTGGGTTATCATTTTTTTAATAAGGGATGGATTCCCTTTTATTTTGGCATATTCCCACTTGTACTCCCGGGCCATTTCTTTGGCCTGGGCTTCATATTTGGCAGAGTTTCCCGCATTGGTTTCAATAAAGGCCGCCCGCTGGTAGTTTTTCTGCCATGAATTGAGGAACTTAAAGGTGTGGGTTGCTGTCTTTTCTCCATGGGATTTAACCAGGTCGTCAAATATAAATTTTTCAGATCCAAAATAGGCCTGCTGACGTCTCTGGGACATGGGCTGGGCTTTTTCCTCACACCATCCGGCAGAAAGGTAATAGGTTCCCGGGAATTTGCTGAACTGGTCTTTATATTCCCTGTCCCCGCCCAGGAAAAGGGAAATGCAGTCATGGACCTTGGGAATAACAAGGGGGATATTCCTTGCTTTGATTCCAATGGTGCCTTTACCGCAGATACCATACCCGATGATGATCCTGTCCCCGTCTTCTTTGGCTGAAATTTGATCAATGGCTTTCTGGAGTTTTTCAGAAAGAAGCTTGGGATTATTGTGAAGCCCTGCTTCAAGGAATTTGTATTCAAGCTTTCTGCCCAGTTTTTTGGCAGTCAATTTCATGTCAATGGCCAGAACGGCACAGGCAACTACATAGGTTTTCAATGGCTTTTCCAGTTTAAAAAATATTAATATAAGTATCCTAATATAAATCCATTGGAATGGGTGTCAATAAGCAGAAAAATGTTTTTCTATACTGTTTCTATACTGTAGGAGGAATCAGTACCAGTTTTCCAATATGTTTTTTCGCCAGAAAATCGGTTTGGGCCTGGACAATATCATCCATGGGATAGGTCCTGGCAACAATGGGTCGGATTTCATTGCTTTCAATATAGGAGACCAGGTTTTCAAAGACCCGGGGATCCTGGAAGGTGCACCCCATGAAGGTCAAGTCCTTTAGATACAGGGTCCTGACATCCAGTTCCACCATGGGGCCTGCAATGGCTCCTGACACTGCATACCTGCCCCCGCGCCTGAGCACGGCAAGCAGTTGAGGCCATTGAGGGCCTGCTACCAGGTCCAGGACCACATCCATTGTTTCACTGCCCAGGGACCTTACCAGGTCATCACCTCTCGGGATTACAGTATCGGCACCCAGAGTCAGGACCTGTTTAGCTTTGGCTGATCCCGCAATTGCCGTAACATGGGCCCCCCGTCTTTTGGCCAGCTGGATTGCGGCTGACCCCACTCCTCCGGAAGCTCCTGTGATTAATATTTTGTCCTGGCAAGTTACCCTGGATCGGTGGAGCAGGTTTTCAGCCGTGGACCAGGCACAGGGAATAGAGGCCAGTTCAACGTCTGTCCAGTCAGAATTCACTTTATAGGCTGTATTGGATCTTGTGGACATATATTGGGCAAACCCGCCGTTGATTTCAGATCCCAGGGTGATGCAGGTCCCGATTGTAGACAAGGGGTTAGAAGAGGGTGTGGAAGAGGGTGCAGGCTGCATGGCGGAAACAATTACCCGTTCCCCTGTTCTTGCAGGGTTTACTTTTTTTCCAACCCTGACAATTACTCCGCAGATATCTGCACCCTGGATCAAGGGAAAATCAAGGGGCTCACCTGACCAGGAACCGTCTTCATCCTCCAGGGCTTCAATCCCTTTTTCGGCTCCGTCACAGGTCTGGGTGGTTACGGATTTTGAATACCAACCAATGCGGGTGTTGATATCTGTATTGTTGATGCCGCAGGCCAGAACCCGGATAAGGACTTCATCGGGATCTGGAATCGGGACGGGTACATCCTGTTTCAATCTAAGTCTGTCAAAACCGCCGTGGCCTGTGAGCAGGACAGCGGTCATGGTTTCCGGGATAGTTTCTGGTATGGTTTCACTCATCAGGCTTTCCTTATTTCAAAAAGGTGTCCCCACGCTGAAAATCCCCTTCCTTGAAACGGGAATACCGCAGGGGATTGTCTTTGTTGTCCATATTTCCCATGGCAATGTCTGCCACCCTTTTGCCGGCACCAGGGGACATCATCACCCCGCACCAGTATCCGCAGTTGAGGTGGAACCCTTCAATTTCTGTACTGGGTCCGATGACAGGCTTGTCATCCGGAGTGTAGACATAAAAGCCTGCAGAGATATTAATATCATCTCCTTTGAGATCATCGGCAATGGTTTCAAAAAACGGGTTTAAACGGGAGCACCTGTGAATGGATTCAGCTGCAAAATCCCAATCTGTAGGTGGTTCATCCGAAGGACTGCTTTCCGGCTCATCCGGGTCCACCCAGGCACAGAGCAGTCCCCCGGCTTCGGGGCGCCAATAGCTTTCATTGCAAAGGTCCACGGTAAAGGGTGCTTCCCTGGGCAGATCCGAATGATCGGTCCTGATAAAAGCTTTTTGCCTCTTTACGGTTCTCAAGGGCATGTCCAGTCCTGCCATTTTGCCGATGACTCCCGCATAGGGACCGGCACAATTGACCACAAGGCGTGTGCTGATGGTTCCTTTGTCCGTTTTTACTCCACAGATTCCTTTGCTGTCCTTTAAAACGTCAAGAACTTCCGTTTTCATGAAAAAATCAGCCTTATCCGCTCCCTTGGCAAATCCGTAAGTGGTCTCATGGGTGGAGAGCCATCCATCCCGATTATTGAAAGAGGCTGCCAGGGCTCCAGGGGCCAGAAAGGGGAACTGCTCGTGAAGATCATCTCCTTTGATCAGCTGGGACCCGGTCACACCGCTGGCCTCGTATTGCAGAATGGCTTTTTCAAGTTCGGGTATCTGGGCTTCCTCATCCGTGACAAAAAGATAGCCTTTCTGGGTAAGATGAATGTCCAGATCAGACACTTTCACCACATCATTGAAATGTTCAAAC
>Ga0307988_1000336_pt1 | contig 34144 bp, 24 predicted proteins | sample EllFjometagen183_FD_203166 | JGI IMG/M metagenome (GOLD analysis project Ga0307988, IMG submission 203166) | Marine microbial communities from Ellis Fjord, Antarctic Ocean - #183 | ecosystem: Environmental > Aquatic > Marine > Unclassified | place: Southern Ocean | collected 2014-10-08 | reverse complement strand
TCGACCATAATACTTTATTAGTCTACTAGTAGTATTTTTTCATAAAAGGTGACAATAACTTAAATAACATAAATTCTAACTTAATTAAATAATTTAAAATAACATTAAAACAAAAATCATGAAATCATTAAAAATCAAAACATTATTATTATCGATAGCACTTTTGGTAGGTGCCGGTATAAATGCTCAAGAATTCCATTATGGAATTAATGCAGGGTCAAATTTTGCTGTACAGTCAGGAATTGCAGAATATTATAAAAACGAAAACATTAGAACAGGATTACATGTTGGAGTATTTGGTAATATGGCTCTAAAAAATAATTTTTCTCTTCAAGGGGAGATTAATTATGAACAAAAAGGTGAAAAAGAAGATGGAAATATAAGGAAATACGATTATATTAGTGTGCCTGTTTTAGTAAAATATTCGTTAGGCAAAAGTGATAAAACAAAATTGAAATTCAATATCAATGCAGGGCCTTACGCAGGATATTTAATTAATGCCGAAACAGAAATTGAAGATGTAACAACTGATATTAAAGACAATTCAGAAGACTTTGAATTAGGTGCGATTTTAGGATTCGGCATGAAGTATCCAATTGCAAACAACAACATCGTTTTTGATTTACGTATGGGTCTTGGCTTTACTGATTTCGACAAGAACGACTCCGATCCAAAGAACAAATATATTGGAATTAGTTTAGGCTACGAATTTTAGTAATTGACCTTTTCCATACAATTGTTTTGAAAAACGCCTACATTTTATAGAAAATATACTATAAAAAAGACAATTAACCCAAAGTCATTTTGATAATAAAAACGAATCATCGTCAGAAATGAAAACAAGAACCCAATTACTTGGTGCATTAATCATAATTTGCACACTACCTTCAATTACATTTTCGCAAGAAAATTTAAAACTACTTAGGTTTGAGGATGCAATGATAATTGTTGAAGAAAACAATCCTGCTTTAAGGCAAGCTCAGCAACATATCAAACAGAAAGAATATGAGCAAAAGTCGAAGCGAGCACTATATTTACCACAACTTTCAATAAGCGCCAAGGCTATTTCCATGTCGGAATCGATAAACTTGGATCTAACTCCTGTTGGTGAGGCCATAGCTCCACTTTATTCAACTCTAGGAAATTATGGTGTTTTTAGTGGCGTACCCAATCCGGATCCAGCAACAAACACCCAAATGCCATTTTTGCCCGATGATGTAAGTACTCAAATTATTAGACAAAAAATGCTAGAGGCTGGTGAAGATGTTGAAAATGCGGAATGGGATCAGGTGATACAAGAAAAAAACTTTGCCACTTTAAGTGCCGATTTTGTATGGCCGATTTTTACAGGAGGAAAAATAAGCGGAGCCAACAAAGCAGCAGGTATTCAGCTGGAGATGAGTTATGAGGAACTTAGAGAAAAACAAGGCGCTTTACTTAGCGAATTAGCAACAAGATATTATGGGCTTGCTTTAGGTATTCAAGTTGTTGAAGTAAGAGAACAAATGAATGATGCTATGGAAAGACACTATTCTGATGCGAAGAAACTTTATAAAAACGGTATGATTGCAAAAGTAGAGCTTCTTCATGCTGCTGTAGCACGTAACGAGGCATCACGCGAATTAAAACAAGCCCAAAGAAATATCGAAATTATTCAATCAGCTTTATCAGCAACTCTTGCCCTCGATTCAAATATTAGTGTTCAGCCGGTTAGTCAGTTATTTATTAATAAACAACTAAACGATATACCTTATTGGATAAATAATGCTATTTCAAATAATCCACAATTAAAACAAATTGAAGGTAAAAAGCAATTGGTAACTATTAAAAACAAAGTTGATAAAGGTGGTTATTTGCCAACCATAGCAATGATTGGAACCTACAATATCGCTGATAAAGATTTATCAGAATACATACCAAATTGGGTTGTTGGTGTAGGTATGAGTTGGACTGTTTTTAATGGTATGGCACGAAATAATAAAATTAAAGTAGGAAATACAATGAAAATGCAAGTTGAGTTTGCTGAAAAAAAGGCCCACGATGATTTACGAGCATACCTCACAAAACTCTATCATGAACTTCAAATGCAAATAGAGCAAAGAGAGGAGTTAACAACAACCCTTGAACTATCCCTTGAATATAGTGCTAGTACCGAGAAGGCTTTTAATGAAGGTTTTGCAACCTCAGCAACTGTTGTAGATGCACTTTCAAAAGTTGCTCAGGTAAAAGCATTACGCTTAAAAGTACTTTACGACTACGATGTGTCGTTAGCCAGGTTTTTACAAACAGCAGGTATTCCTGAACAGTACACAAATTATTGTTCAGGTGATAACACAATAACTGAATCATTAAATAACAGTTTAAATTTTAAATAATGAACAAAAAATCAATTTTCACAATAGTAGTTCTTGCTGCAATTATAGCATTTATTACTTATACTTTTTTTATTGTTTTAAAAAAGGAACCTGTTGTTTTACAAGGCGAAGTCGAGGCAAAACAACTAAATATAGCATCCAAAATTCCCGGAAGGATATCTGAGATTGCTGTTAAAAAAGGACAAAATGTAAAAAAGGGAGATTTTATCTTCTCCATAAGCAGTCCTGAAATTGATGCAAAACTTGCCCAAGCAATTGCTGCTCGATCCGCAGCTGATGCACAGAGCAGAAAAGCACAAAATGGAGCTCAAGTAGAAGATATTACTGCTGCCTACAGTGTTTATGTAAAGGCTGAAGCAGCTGCCCTTTTTGGTGAAAAAACATTCGGCCGCATTCAAAAACTATATGCCGAAGGTGTTGTTCCTGAACAAAAGCGTGATGAAACAGAGACTAAAATGAAAGCTGCCCGCGAATCAGCGAATGCGGCAAAGGCAATATGGCAAAAAGCCACTAAAGGAGCCAGGGAAGAGGACAAAACAGCCGCTGCTGCTTTGGTTGATCGTGCCGACGCTGCAATAATGCAAGTACAAGCATATTTAGACGAAACATCAATAAATTCAATTTCAGATGGTGAAGTTTCAGGCATAAACGTTGAAGAAGGAGAACTTGTTCCCACAGGATTTCCTGTTGTTACAATTTTAAATCTAAACGACATTTGGGTAACTCTTTTCATTAGAGAAGATTATTTAAGCCACTTTAAACTTAATAGTAATTTTATGGCTCAAATTCCTGGATTAGACAACAGCGAATTCGAATTTAAAGTAAGTTATATTAGTCCTACAGGAGATTTTGCACGATGGAATGCCACAAAAACTTCTGGTGAATTTGATTTGAAATCATTTGAAATAGAAGCACGTCCAGTAAACAAAATTAAAGGTCTACGTCCGGGAATGACAGCTGTTGTCACCCTCACAATAAAGAAATAATGAAAAGCATTAAAGATTATCCCCTGCTTGCAGTTATTATTCGTGAAGCAAATCGTATTATGCATAATCCTGCTTATAGATTTTTGCTTTTTGGCGGGCCTATGATTGGGATAATATTACTATTTTTTATTTTTAAACAAGGAACGGTAAAGCAGTTGCCAATTGCAGTAGTAGATCAAGATCATTCTAGTTTATCAATAAAAATTGCAAATGCCATTGATGCAGCTACCGATATTACAATTACTATTAATACACCAAATATATTTCAAGCCCAGGAAATGCTTGAAACAGGCAAAGTAGAAGCGATAGTTTTATTACCAAAAGATTTGGAAAAATCAGTTTTTCAAGGAATTGAAGCTCCTGTACCTGTTTATATCAACGGATTAAATGTACTTAAAGCAGGTCTTATTCAAAGATCTGTTTTAACAACTTTAAAAACTATTTCGGGCGGCATTCAGTTAAAAAAACTAATGCTTAGTGGCAAAAATAAAAAAGAAGCAATGGCTCGAATTATGCCAATTAAAATTCAAAAACATATACTTTTTAATCCATACACCAATTATAATTACTTTTTGAACTCCGCAATGCTTTATGTAATGCTTTATTTATTCGTTTTTCTAAGTTCGATTTATACATTAGGAAATGAACTAAAAAAAGGAAGCGGGCAAAATTTACTTTTAACAAGTAATAATAGTGTGCGACTAGCAGTAGTTGGAAAGATGATACCATACACAATTATTTTTGCGGGATTTGCCATGTTCATCAACTTATTGCTGTTTGTTGTTGAGGGTATGCCAATTAACGGAAGTTACTTTATTATATTTATCGTACAAATTATCAGCATAATCACCTACCAGTTAATGGGTTTGATATTTGTTGGCGTTACCATGAACCTTCGTCTTGCCATGTCGTTAGGTAGTGCATATTCAATGATGGGTATTACCTTTTCGGGATTAACATTTCCATTGGAAGCAATGCCATGGATAGCAAATACATTAGCTTATTTATTTCCATTTACATGGTTTGAAAAAATTATTATTTCTCAATCATTAAGAGGTGCTCCTGTTTCGGATGCACTGCCTTATGTATGCTATATACTACTTTTTCAATTGTTGTCGCTCTGCTTTTTAAATATTTATAAACGCTATTTAAATGACTCAAAATATTGGGGTAAATCGTAAAAATATTATTGATTAATGATAAATCATAAGAAAATAAATAGCTTTGAGTTAATTGCTATTCACTTTAAAAAAGAGTTGAAAAGTATATTAACAGACAAAGGTGCAATGCTTATATTAATTGGCGCTATGATTATTTACCCAATAATTTATTCAATTGGTTATTACCATGAAACACTCACTAATCTGCCCATAGGTATTGTTGATTTAGACCATACAGTGGCAAGCAGAAAATACAGCAATATGGTTGATGCTTCAAGCGAAGTTAATGTTACTTATAAACCTTTTGATTTAAAAGAGGCACAAAGCCTATTTTTTGATAATAAAATTAGTGGCGTGATACTTATTCCAAAAGGGTTTCAAAAAGAGGTTTTCGCAGGGAATCAAGCAAATATTGCAATTTATGCTGACGGCAGTTATTTTTTAAAGTACAAAAATGAATATATGGCAGCAGCATATTCCAATGCTTATTTTAGCGGAGGCATTGCTATTAAACGATATATGGCCGAAGGAAAGTCTTTTGCACAAGCTGTAGTAAATGCTAATCCGCTTTCCATACAAACACATATTCTTTATAATCCTTCTTCGGCATACGGAAGTTTTATTATGCCAGGAATTATTTTAATAATAATTCAACAAACTCTCTTAATAGGAATTGGCCTCTTAGGAGGATCATTTTCTGAGTCGAAAAAATCACCTTTTTTGTATCCAATTGAAAAAAGAAAAAAAGAGGTTATTCCTTATTTAATAGGTAAAGCAGGTGTATATTTAGTTATTTCTTTATTTAATGTAGCAATGGCAGTTATAATGGTTCATGATTGGTTTAGCTATCCCGACAAGTCGAGTTTTCTAAATATTATGATGCTTCTATTTCCATATTTACTTAGTGTAATTATACTTGGAATTGGCATATCAACTTTATTCAAACATCGCGAATCAGCAATAGTTTTTTTGGTCTTTTTATCGCCAATCGCATTATTTTTAAGTGGAGTATCATGGCCCACGTCGGCTATGCCCGAATGGATAATTTATTTATCGAAGTTGATGCCAAGCACAACGGCTGTACCTGCATATTTACGACTAAGATCAATGGGTGTTGGTATTCATAATGTGAAGTCTGAGATATTGGGCCTTTATGCCCAAACAGGTATTTACGCTATTTTAACAATAATATATTTTTTTATCCGGCTCGCCAACGATAAAAATAGTCACAGAAAACAATTTCATAAAAGTATTTTAACAAACAATTAATACTAAAGCATCAAAATGCTCTGATATATCTTCACCTTTTTAATTTTATCTACTTGAGAAAACTTCTCCTATCCGCCTGAGATAAATACAATGGATATTTTATAAATTCACTAAAAATCTATTGATTTATTAAGCGCATTATGAAATTTAATTGAATCGTTACCTATTCAATAATTCGTTTAGTTTTTGTTTCTCGCAAAGTTTCTAAGTCATAAAATATTGATTATCAGCATGGTAGATAATTACTGATTATTTTGTAAATATTTGATTATGTGTATGTTATATAACCTTAACGAACTATTGAAAGAACAAAGGTAGGTAATAATTGTAATTATTTAGCTGGGTTAAACATCTAACCTACAACTATTTACCGCAAAGGACGCAAGGTATTTCGCAAAGTACCGCAAAGTTATTCGCTTGACGGCAAACACTTTGCGTAACATTGCGTAGTACATTGCGTACATCGCGGTTAAATAACTTATTGAAATTCAGGTTGTAAAACCAGCTAAATAATTACTAATAATTAATAATAGACTCCATTTATTCTAATCATCAGCCTTGTTTTTAAGCATGGGTACAAACCTAAAAGCACCAAAAGTTTCTTCAGCAATTTCACCATTGGGAAGTTTAGTTAACCGTAACATAGTCTGCACATCACCATCTCCCAAAGGGATTACAAGCTTACCACCTATTTTTAGCTGTTTTAATAATTCTTTCGGTATTTCAGGTGCTGCTGCTGTAATTAATATCCTGTCGTAAGGAGCAAAGCCAGGAACGCCCTTAAAGCCATCGCCCAAAAAGAGTTTGATATTGTAACCTAAATTATCAAGAAAATCTTTTGTTTTATGATATAGCTTTCGCTGGCGTTCGATGCTAAAAACTTTAGCCCCAATTTCTTCCAATACACATGCTTGATATCCCGACCCCGTTCCTATTTCAAGTACTTTAAAACCTTTAGAAACATCTAGAATTTCAGTTTGAAATGCTACAGTATATGGTTGTGATATTGTTTGACCTGAACCAATTGGGAAGGGTTTGTCTTCGTATGCGTATTCAACAAATGACGAATCTAAAAATAAATGCCTTGGAATTTTGTTAATTGCATCTAGAATTTTTTCATTTGTAATACCCCTTTTACTAATGCTATCAACCAATTTCTTTCGCATTCCCTTATGACGATATGAATCAACCATATTATTTATAGATTTTAGTGCGAAAATAAGAATATTGACGGCAAGAAAGAATTACATTTGCCAAAAAATTTCAATAATGATAAAAATTGGGGTATTAGGAGTAGGGCATTTGGGTAAAATTCATCTGAAATGCATTAATCAAATTGATGGATATGAGCTTGTTGGCTTTTTTGACACAAATACTGCACAATCTGCAGAGGTAGAGCAAGAGTTTGGTATTAAGGGTTTTGCTAGTGTAGATGAATTAATTGCAGCTGTTGATGTAGTTGATATTGTTACACCAACAATACAACATTATGATTGTGCAAAAAGTGCCATCGAAAGTTCAAAACATGTGTTCATTGAAAAACCAATTGTAACAACACCTAAAGAAGCTCGGTCGTTGATAGATTTAGCTAAAAAGGCGAATGTAAAAGTACAAGTTGGGCATGTGGAAAGGTTTAATCCTGCATTTGTTGCAGCCACTGAAGCTTTGGATAATCCTATGTTTATTGAATGCCACCGTTTGGCGCTTTTTAATGCTCGTGGTACTGATGTACCTGTAGTACTCGATTTAATGATTCATGATATTGATGTAATATTAAGTGTTATTAACTCTAAGGTTAAAAACATTCATGCTAGCGGTGTAAATGTTGTTAGCGATACCCCTGATATTGCAAATGCACGCATTGAATTTGAAAATGGAGCAGTTGCTAATCTTACAACTAGCAGGATTTCGTTGAAAAATATGCGTAAAACCAGATTCTTCCAAAAAGATGCATATATTACAGTTGACTTTCTTGAAAAAGTTACTGAAATAATTAAAATGGAAGAGCTTGATAATGAACCTGACGACCCAATGGCAATGGTAATTGATCTTGGGCCAAATAAAAAGAAACGTAGAGTTTATTTTGAAAAACCACAGATAGACAACATTAATGCAATTGTTGAAGAATTGAAAAGTTTTAAAAATTCTATTATTAATAATACCCTCCCTACAGTTACAATTGAAGATGGTTATAATGCCTTAAATGTTGCACATATGATTATGGATAATATCAGTAAATCAAAATATACTGCATAAAGTTATTTTTAATGCAATAACACAAAGAGTTATTCGTTATAATAATCATAAGAAACTTACCTTTGAGATTAGGAATAAATTTATACTATTACTTAATAACTTTTTTATTTGTTAGCCTATTTACTGCTAGCGGATGTTATAAGTTTGATGGTAACCAAACTATTCCGGCATACATTAATATTCAGGGAATAAATATAACTACATCCTATCTTGAAGAAGGAACAAACTCAAGTGATATTACTGATGCATGGGTTTATGTTGATGATGTGCTACTGGGAGTTTATGAATTTTCAGAAAGTGATACTTTAGGCGCTTCCTTTCCTGTTCTGGCCGAGGGAAAACATAAACTTGAAATACGACCAGGTGTAAAAATTAATGGAATTTCCAGCACAAGAGTCCCCTACCCTTTCTACAAACCAATTATTATTAGCGAATTTGACTTTATCCCGGGAACGATTCATAAATTAGGTGAACTTAACACAACTTATTATACAGGTCTTAAATTTATATGGATGGAAGATTTTGAACAGCCTGAAATATCAATTGAAGAAACAAGCTGGAGTGACACCATCATGATACGCACAAACCCGGTAAATGATTCGTCTGCATTTATTACTCCAAATTCAAGATATTCAGGAATTATAAATTTAACTACAGAAAAAGAACAATATGCCGGAACCTCATATAACAGTTTTGAAGTTCAAACAGCAGGCACAATTATTGTTTTAGAGATGAATTTTAAGACTAATAATTACCTAAGTGTTGGTTTGTTAATTCGTGATGCATATGAGGTAATACCAATAGATTTGGTAATACTTAACCATAGTGATGAATGGAAAAAAATTTATATAAATTTGGGGGCTAATTTATCATTACATCCACAAGCTATTGACTATAAAATAATCTTCAAAGCCGGTATAGAAAATGGTTCCACCGAAGCAAAGGTATTTATTGATAATATTAAAATAGTATATAGATAATGAATAGACGGTTACAGGTTACAAAATACGTGTTCTTCGACTGGCTTGCAGCATTGCTTGCATGGAGCTTCTTCTATATTTACAGAAAATATGCAGAAAACCCTACTGTTTTTCCTGACCTTGAAGTTTTATTAGATGATCGTCAATTTTGGCTTGGTGTTATCATAATTCCACTTTTTTGGCTTATCTTATACATCGTAATTGGCTCTTATCGCCGTATTTATCGTAAAGCACGTTTAAAAGAGCTTGGGCAAACTGTTTTTATTACTTTAATTGGTGTAACTACTATTTTCTTCATACTAATTCTTGATGATATTATATTAACATATCAATCTTATTATCAGTCATTTATAACACTATTCTTATTTCAATTTGCACTAACTTATAGCTTCAGGCTATTTATTACCACCATAACAGTAAGACATATTCACTCTGGTAAAATTGGGTTTAATACAGTTATAATTGGAAGTAATGGTAATGCTGTAAAAGTTTATAACGATATAATTAAACAAGAGCTTTCGTCAGGTAATAAATTTATTGGGTTTGTTAATGTTCACGACTTTAAATATTTTAAAGTTGAACAGTATTTGACATATTTAGGGGCATACAAGGATTTAAATGGAATTATTTCTAAACATAAAGTTGAAGAGGTTATTATTGCAATTGAACGATCAGAAATTGATACAATTGAAAGGATAATAACTGAAATGGAAACTACTGAAGTGTTAATTAAGGTTATTCCATTGATGCAAGACATTATGTTTGGGTCAGTAAAATTATCTGGAATATTTCATACACCTCTTATTGAAATTTCACAAGATTTGATGCCTGCATGGCAACAAACCATTAAAAGAATTATTGATATCTCAGTTTCAATAATTGCAATGATAATACTAATGCCGGTGTATGCCGCTACGGCAATTGGAGTGAAATTATCTTCCAAAGGTGATATATTATTTTCGCAAGAACGTATTGGGCAAAGGGGCAAACCCTTTAAGATGCATAAATTTAGGTCGATGTATAACAATGCTGAAGCAAAGGGTCCTCAATTATCATCAGATGATGATCCCAGAATAACTCCATTTGGAAAATTTATTCGCAAAGTTAGGCTTGATGAAATTCCTCAGTTTTATACTGTACTTATTGGTGAGATGTCGCTTGTAGGGCCACGTCCTGAACGTCAGTACTATATTGACCTGATTGTTAAAAAAGCACCTCAATACAGATTGCTGATGAAAATTAAACCTGGAATAACTTCATGGGGACAAGTTAAATTTGGCTATGCTTCAAATGTTGATGAAATGGTAGAAAGGCTAAAATATGACATATTGTATATTGAAAATATGTCAATCGCCATGGATTTTAAAATAATGATTTACACAGTACTGATCGTACTACAAGGTCGCGGAAAGTAGCAAAACCAAATTAATTGATATAATTATGATTTCAATTTAATTGTAACCTGAGCACCTCCTTCTTCAGTATTTATTGCACCAATGCTACCTTCATGAGTATCCAATATTAATTTACAAGTGGCAAGCCCCAACCCTGTTCCTTCCGAATGTAATATATCTCCAGCCGAAAAAAGCTCAAATAAATGTGTTAAGGCATCATCTAAAAAGCCCGGCCCATTATCAGTAAATGATATTGATATTGAATTATAGTTTGTTTTAGCTGAAATAATGAGTGTGGCATCATCTCCAGCAAATTTCGAAGCATTTTCAATTATTATTACGAAACAAGTTCTCAATAAATCTGAATCTCCACTTATTAATAAACTATCTGTTAGCAGTTTATTAACTATATTTAAATTAGAATTGGCGTTCTCAATTCTAAATACATCAATTGAATCCAATATTATATTATTAACCGTCACAGGTAATATTTCAGGGCGTTGGTTGTTTACCTTTAAGTTTGTAATTAACAAAGCAGTGTCGCTAAATTTCATTAAACGTGCTGAAACTTCCTTTAAGAAACGTATATTCTCCTTATGCTCTTCGTTAATAATTGATTGATTAAGTAATTCAGTAAGAACAACAATGCCATTCAGTGGAGTACGTATTTCATGACTAATTATTGAGAGGAAATTACTTTTTGACCTATCTAATATACTAAGTTTGTGATTTGCTGATTCCAATTCTCGGGTTCGATCTCTAACCACATCTTCAAGATGATCATTCATCACTTTTAGTTGTTCCTTTTGTCTTCTAATCAACAAATGGCTATTTACTCTGGCAAGCAATTCGGCAGCATTAAACGGTTTTGTAATATAATCCTGACCACCTATTTCAAATCCCTTAATTATACTATCCATATCAGCTTTTGCTGTTAAAAAAATAATGGGAATTTCGCTGGTTGATGTATCCTCTTTTAGCTTCTGGCAAACCTCGTACCCATCCATTCCAGGCATCATAATATCTAACAAAATTAAATCAAAATCCTGCGCACTACATATATCTAAAGCTTCTTGCCCACTTTGTGCATATGCTATCTGAAACTGCTTTTGAGAGAGAATATTCCCAAGTATTTGAATGTTTCGCGAAACATCATCAACAATTAATATTTTTTCAGCTTTGTCGTTCATGGTTAATTTAATAATTTCTATTTATCAATATTAAATATCTTACCTAAGTCTTCCATTAACATATTTATACTGTCAATTTCAAAATTTTGTAAAGAAAACAACAGTGCTTCACAATAATTAGTAAGTTGTTCATTATTATTTTGTATGGCAAACTCAAGCAGTCTTTCAGCAAAATTAATGGTTTCATCTATAACATGTTTGTTAACAAGCAAGCTCCAATCATCCTTAAATTTAGAAATTAACTCAGCTTGTACAAAAGAGTTAAGCATTGGAACCTTTCTCCTTATCAACAGTTCATTATACCCAACAACACTTGGTGTAAATAGTTCAATATCCTCAGTATCAATTGTAGACACAGACACATCCGATATACCAGTTGCAATTTTAACCCGTGGTATTAGCATTGTAAAAATACTGCCTTTACCAAGTTCGCTCTCAAGAGTAATTTTACCACCCATAAGCATTGCTAATCTACTGGAAATGCTTAATCCAAGCCCCGTACCACCTGCTTGATTCGTAATACCAAAGCTACCTTGTTTAAAAGCTCCAAATATTGTTTCTTGATCTTCCTTAGCAACTCCAATGCCTGTATCGATAATCGAAATTGATAAATCAATCATATTCATATGATTATTACTCGCAGTTACCTCAAGGGTTATGCTTCCGTGATTTGTAAATTTTATTGAATTACCCACAAGATTTAGTAATATTTGCCGTATTTTAATTTTATCTAAAAATACAATTGGCGGAACTAAATCATCTATTTTTGAGATAAATTTGAGCTTTTTATTAATAAATCCAAGATTAAAAACCTGCTTAACATTATCAATTAATGATAAAATTGATGTGGGCTCAAAAGTAATATCAACTTCTCCAGCCTGAATTTTTGACATATCAAGTACATCATTAATAATACCTAGTAGGTTTTTGCTACTTGATTTTATTGCATTGATATGCGACAATTGCTGTTTGTTAGTAATAACATTTGATAAAAGTGTAGAAAAGCCAATAATTGAATTCATTGGTGTTCTTATTTCATGACTAACATTAGCAATAAATAAACTTTTAACTTCATTGGCGGCAATAGCATCGTTTTTAGCGTGCTCAAATTCCTTATTCTTATCTTTTAGTATTACATTAATTTTTTGCAATTCTTTTTGCGATTCAAGCAAAGCTATTTCAGCCTCTTTTCGTTTCGAAATATCCTCTACAATTCCTTCATAATGTAATGTACTACCATCGTCATTTTTTACTATCCAAGCACTTTCATTTACATGCATTATTGAATTGTCATTCCTAACCCAAACATCCTCTCGCCCAGATATTATTTGCTTCCTCTCTAGCATGTCGATAAATACCTGTCTATTTTTTTTCTCTTTATTTAGATTTACATTTTTTAATTCAGCAAAGCTATAATACCCAAGCATTTTTACTAGACTTATGTTTGCAAACTTAATTGTTCCATCAGGTAATGTTTGATACATTCCAATGGTAGAGTTTTCAACAATGCTTCTATACTGCTCCTTGTTATGAGCAAACTGCTTATTCAATTCTTTTAATTCTTCCCTTTGAGTTGTTATTTCTTTATTCTTTTTTGAAAGTAAAGCATAATTCCTTTTGGTTTGATTTGTGCGTAATATTATAAATATTATTATTGTTATAAATATTATTATTATGAAAACTAAAATAATGAGCATGAAATATTTTGTTTCCTTTTCATTTGTAAGCTCAAGCGATGTGGTGGCATCTTTTTGAGTTAATAATTCATTTTCCTTTTCTATTCTTTCTGCTTCATATTTTACTGAAAGGTCATTAATCATTTTCATGCTTTGATTATCAAAAACCTCATCTTTCAGTTGTACATATTTTTCTAAGTAATTATGAGCCTTTTGATATTTACCATTTCGTTTACTAACTTTTGATAGCATTAATAATGCATCAATTTCAATTTCTTTCAGCTTATTTTCGCTAGATATCTTTAAACAATGTATTAAATTTTCCTCAGAAAGATTAATGTTTCCCATCGCAAAATAAATTTCCCCAATATTTAACAAAGAAATTGCTATTCGCTTTTTATCGCCAACTTCATACTTAATAAAAAGAGCTTTTTGTTGATACCCAAGAGCCTTATCTAACTCATTAATAGCAAAATACACTTCTCCTAAATTACTATAACAAATTGAAAGTAATTTTTTATTATTTACTTTAGACTCAAGTTTAGTTGCATCAAGATAACTATCAATGGCTTCACCATACTTTTTTTGTTTTAAATATATATCTCCAATATGAAGTAACAAATTTACCTCTTTAAGTATATTACCTTCACCTTTAAAGTGAATGTATGCCTTATTATAATATGATAATGCTCTGTCTGTCTTTCCCCAATTTTCAAGCACAACCCCAAGCCCAATAATTGTACCAGCCAAACTTTTGGTATCACCAATCTCAGTATATATATTTCTTGCTCGCTGCATATAACCAATAGCCAGTTGGTAATCACCAAAGTTTGATGCTATTGCCGAGAGTCCTTTTAATGATTTTGCAACACCTTGTTTATCCCTTATCGCAATGCATTGATTTAATGATAGTTGGTAATGAACTCTAGATTCAGAATAAGCGCTCCAGTCAAAATAATTACTCCCAAGAATATAATTAATATTTGCAATATCTTCATCACTCCCATACAAAAGGATAAGCTCCTTTGCATTTTGGCATGCCATATCAGCTTCCTCATAATTACATTGACTGTTTTTTTGTTGAGCATATTTAATCTGCAACAATATTATATTTGATGTATCAGATAATTGTTCTGCCAAATCTATTGCTAAAAGTGAGTATTCAACTGCTTTTTGCGGTTTAGATTTAGAAAAAACATCTATTAAACTAATTGCCAGATTTAATTGTTCCTGAATTGATAATGTTGTGTCGGTAACAAAAATACTCTCCAAACTATCATTAATAACATTATCACTTTCATTTGCAAATGATGAATTACTTAACCCACAACTCATCAAGAGAATAATGAATACGTTAAAAATGCTATGATACCTTTTGTCAAGAAACATTATAAAGAATGAATAATCGACTAAAATAGTAAAAAAATAAACCACTATACCTTGGAAGTACATAGATTTGTTTCACGAACGAAATTCGATCTAAGGATTACTGAATGTGGCTAGAAGTTAGAAGTAGGAAGCCTGAAGTAAATTTATTTCTAGCTCCCAACTTCTAACCTTGTCCGTTAAATCCACTTTACCAATGGTAAATCCATCCTGTAACGTAGGAGTTTATTGGATGGAAAAATCCTGAATGCATAATCATAAACACCGGTATGTTCCAAAGGGAATTCGCATTTAAATTTTACCTTACCCTTTTCGGATGACACAAGCTTTAATTGATTTTTGAATGTTATCTTCTCCACATTATCATTCACTTTATTCCCCATAACTATTTCAACACCAATATCATTTGAATCAAGTCCCGGAATATTTAGCGTAATTTCAGCTGCAAAATGTCTGCCAAATTCCAGAGGTTTATTATCAGCATCAGGTATAATTAATGATTCGAGCGAAATATTTTCCCACGAGTTTTGCACTTTATTTTTCCATTCTACCAAAGATATTGCAGGTGCAAAAGCATTAGCATAAAGCTCATTTCTTCTATCAAATAGGCTGGAATAAAAATTACTATAATAATCCTCCAGCATCCTCTGCATTGTAAAATGAGGTGCTACCTCAGCAATTGTATTTTTTATATATGAAACCCATTTTGCAGAAACTCCTGCATCATTTTTATCATAGTATAAATTTATAATCTCATTTTCAAATGTATTATAAATAATCTGTGCGTCCAGCTCATCCTGAAACTGCTGATTAGCAAATGTTTTAGACTCTTCAATTGCCCATCCGGCTTTAGGTTTATAGCCCTCAGCCCACCATCCGTCAAGAACACTAAAATTAGCAACTCCATTCATAACTGCTTTTTCACCGCTGGTACCCGAGGCTTCAAGAGGCCGCGTAGGTGTGTTTAGCCAAATATCAACACTACTAGTAAGCAGCTTACCCGAAATCATATCGTAATTCTCCAAGAAGAGAATTTTTCCAATAAATTCCTTCATTTTACTAACTTCAACAATGCGCTTTATTAAATCTTGTCCGGCTTTATCATTTGGGTGTGCTTTACCTGAAAAAATAAAAATTATTGGTTTTTCCTTATTATTTACCAACCTCGAAAGCCTTTCAATATCAGTAAATAATAGATGTGCGCGTTTGTATGTTGCAAACCTACGGGCAAAACCAACAATTAAAGTATCTTCGGTAATACTAGCCATTGAATCAAGTATTACTAATGGCGACTCTTGACGTTTTGTAAGATCGTTTTTAAGCTTTCTCTTAATTTCAAAAACTAATTTTTTCTTCAGTTTTAAACGTGTATTCCATATTTCAACATCCGGAACATTTAAAATATTTTTCCATGCGTCAGCATTAGATTGACTATTCTCAAAATCCTCATCAAAATTAGTCTTGTATAGTTTTTGCCAAACTTCATCAGTCCAAGTAAAATAATGAACCCCATTTGTAACATATCCAATATGAAGCTCATCTGCAAAATAACCTGGATATAAGCTGCTGAACATTTCGCGCGATACACGTCCATGTATTTTACTAACTCCGTTTATTTCCTGAGAAAGACCTGTGGCCAATAAGCTCATTGAAAACTTTTCGTGCAAATTAGAAATATTATGCCTTCCCATTGCCATAAATTGTTCCCAGCTAACCTTAAATATATCACTAAAATGACTTAAATAAGCTCTCATCAGGTGTTCCTCAAATGTATCATGACCCGCAGGAACCGGCGTATGGGTTGTAAATAATGTATTTGCCCTAACCAACTCACGTGCAACTTGAAAATCAACATTATGATCTTCCATCATATTTTTAACACGCTCTAGTCCGCTAAATGCAGAGTGCCCTTCATTGCTATGGAAAATAGTTGGTTTAAGACCAATACTATTTATTGCCCGTACCCCTCCAATACCAAGTAATATTTCTTGTTTTAATCGATGTTCATTATCACCACCATAAAGCTGTGCAGTAATTCCTTTGTCGTTGTAACCATTTGCTTCAATATCAGCATCAAGCAAATAAAGAGGGATTCTGCCCACATTTACCTGCCAAACCTTTGCAGCTACAGTTCTGCCTGGAAGAGCCACACGAACAGTTACCCACTCTCCAGATGCTTGTCTTACTGGAATAAGTGGTAATTGAGTGAACTTTTGAGCCTGATATCGGGCTTGTTGATCTCCAAAAATAGAGAGCTCCTGATTAAAATATCCATATCTGTAAAGTAGCCCCACAGCTATCATATTTTTATTAGAATCACTAGCTTGCTTTAAATAATCGCCTGCTAATATTCCAAGTCCACCTGAAAATATCTTGAGTGTGTTGTGTAAACCATACTCCATGCTAAAATATGCAACCATTTCATCCGGCTTATCCTCAGCTTTTTGCATGTAGCTAATAAAGTTAGCATAAACCTTGTTTAGCTTTGTAATAAACTTTTTGTCACCTTCTAGTCTATCTAAATCTTCTTTAGAAAGTGATTCAACCAACCTAACCGGATTAAACTCTAACTTTTCCCAACTTTCGGGAACAATTTCAGCAAACATATTTGTCGCCTCATAATTCCACGACCACCATAAATTATATGCAAGCTCTTTAAGGGGCTTAAGTGCTTCGGGTAATTTGTTCTGAACAAGTATTTTCTTCCATTCAGGTTTTTCAGAATTAACAATTGCATCTATTTTCAATGTTTCGGTATATTTTTTTGATGGTAACTTAATTTTACGATCTTCTGATATAGTGGCCGCCAATTCCCAGGCATTAAAGTAATTATCGGCCATTTGATTCCAAAGTGCTTTTTTAAGGACTTTTTTGGTCTCTTTTCTTATTTCAATATAGCTCGATAGATTAGCAAAATTTAGTATATTTTCTTTAATTTCTTTTGTTGCTCTACTTCCTTTTCCCTCATGTCTTTCAATTACAGCAACTGAATTATGTTTCAAGTTGAAATTATCTCTTACCCAATCGCCAAAGCCTGCAAAGTTTGTTGTAATTGTAGGTATTTTAAAAGCAACACTTTCAAGAGGAGTGTATCCCCATGGTTCATAATAAGAAGGGAAAACAGATAAATCAAATCCAATTAAGAAGTCGTAATATGAAAGGTTGATTACACCATCGTTACCGTCGAGGTATACCGGAGCAAAAATTAAATGTATGTTATTACTTTTATCATTCGTAAACCCGTGTGCTTTAATTTCGTCAAGAATAGGATCGTAATCAGGGTTATTAAGCTCATGGGTTATAAACCTATTTATACCACTATAATTACCATTTTCGGAAATAACAGGTTTTCCATGTCCACCCGGCACCGTAATAAAAGCAACAATATTTTTAGATGTAGCCTTATCTTGTTGAATATCATTTAATGCTCTAATAAACAAATCGATACCTTTGTTGATATATTCATACCTACCACTTGTTATAATTAGCAAGGTATCATCATTATATTGAACGCCAGTATGATCAGTGGCAATCTGTAAGGCTTTATTACGCGCAGCTTTTCTTTTTTTATCAAATTCCTTTCCCTTTGGAACAAAGCCTTCTTCAAAACCATTGGTTGTGATAATTTGAGGCTCAATGCCAAAAAACTGTTTACATTCTTTAGCTGTAATTTGACTAACAGTTGTAAAAACATCAGCTTCATTTGCTGATAAGGATTCTATCGAATGTTTACTTGTAACATTAAAATCACGTGCAATACGATCAGGTTGATATTGTTCAATATTTTCGTACAAAGGGTAACCATTTCCTGCAATGGATCTGCCTAATACAGTTGCATGTGTTGTAAAAGCAGTACTTATGTGTGGAGCTTTATTTTTAAGGTAAAGTACACCAGCGCCGGTCATCCACTCATGAAAGTGAGCAACAACATTACTTTGTGCCGCAATATTATGATTTGAGAAACTTTCCACAACCTGTCCGGCTGCATATCCAAACATAGCCGATTCAATATAATCCCATTCACCACTTATTGAGTCAAGCTTGTATGTTTCCCAAAAATGACCAAATATTTCATCTTTTTTTGGAAATAATGGTGTAAAATCAACAAGTATTACTATTGGATTGCCTTCGATGTTCCATCTGCCCGTACGTACTTTTAGTCCTTCTTCCCATGCTTTGGCTTTCCAATCTGTAAATAAAGATGCATCTTCAATAAAATCGGGGTTATCAGTTGTTTCTTTCCATACATCAGGGCCTATTAATATATAGTTGTCATTATACTTATCTACTATTGTTTTTGCTTTTGTTGATATTACTGTATAAATTCCTCCAATTTTATTACAGATTTCCCAGCTAGTTTCAAAAATATATTCGGGTAGTATGCTCATCGTGGTTTATTCTCGTTAATGTGTATTCTGAAAATTTTAAGTCGCCAAAAATACAAATTACATATGATACTAGATGAGTTTTAGTTTTTTTTGATACTACATCTATAATTATTATTGAAGATAAGTTACCAACCTCATAGGTTTTGTTTGTACACAATCGTTTGTTGTTATAAAAGAAGCGAATAATGAGAGACGGTTATAACCATGTGTTTCAACTTTTCATATCCAACGATATAATTATCAATACCAGTATTATAGCCGCAGGTGTATTAGTATTGTTAACAAATTCAAAATACCCAGATTTAATTATTGGGGAAATTGTGTTTTTAATCATAGCCAGAGGGGCATTTAGGATATTAAAACTCGGAAAATAGATATGGATGTAATTTTAGAATCAATCATAATCTGTTACAGTTTTGGTTATCAAAAAGTATTTCCAATAAGACCTTTTTTTTATATATTTGTTAAATGATTAAAAAGTCAATTTATATCAAAAATATGGTTTGTCCTCGCTGCATCACAGCAGTTGAGAACACTTTAAAGAAGCTTGATATCCCTTTTGATGAAGTTTCGCTCGGACAGGCTGTTATTTATAAAAGTATTAATGATATTGATATTAGTAAATTGGATAAGGAGCTTAAGATCATTGGTTTTGAGTTGATTCACGATAAAAGTCAAGTGATTGTAGAGACAGTTAAAACCCTTATAGTTGATTATATTCATCATAATGATGGTGAAGAGCTTAAAATAAATTTTTCTGACTTTTTATCAGAAAAGATTGGTAAAAACTATTCAACTATATCCCATTTATTTTCAGATAGTGAAAAGGTTACAATAGAGAAATATATTATTCTTCAGAAAATAGAAAAAGTAAAAGAGCTTATTGGTTATGAAGAGCTTAATTTTTCACAAATTGCATATAAAGCTAACTATAGCAGTGTAGCACATCTGTCGAAACAATTTAAACAAGTTAGCGGATTAACTTTAACGAATTACAAAAAACTAATTAATAAAAATCGCACTACAATTGATAATATTAGTAAATAGTTTAAGCCTAGTAACATTCCTAATTACCATAATAATTGTACAAATACTTTATAAAATAGTATAACACCCATATCCTTCTTCAGACGTAGTTTTGCGACATATAAATTACGAATGAAGAAACTGCTCAATATATTTATTGTTATCATTTTCCTGATGTCGTTTGTTGGAATCCAAATCAACAAGCATTATTCCCACGGAAAATTATATAGTATTGCAGTTTTTCATGATGCAAAAAACTGTTGTTCAGAAATGAGTAATTGTGATGAAATGGATGAGCCAAAGACGTGTAATCATCGTAAACAGCCAGATTGTACATGTAGTAATGAAAGTGAAGTATTAAAAATTAGTGATGTTTTTATTGGTTCAAGATTTACAATTCCTATTACCATTACTTTAGATGTTTCAATTTCAAGAGTTAATGATATATCAAGTAGTTTGCTGATTTTTGTTATAGCAAATACTAATACTTTATATAACTTACCACCTCCCTCAGATATTGATTTCCAGTCTGAATTTAGTGTTTTTCTTTGTTGATAATCAAATATTACTTCGTTAGAGTTATTTATCTGGCATATTTTGATGTGCTTCTAAGTGGCTGTAAATGACAGTTGTTATATTATGACAACTATCGGAGTATTATTTAAATTGTTGATTATTAATATTAAAAAAAAAGAAAATGTTAAATAAATCCATTAAATTCTTTTTAGAAAACAGGCTAGTCACCATAATACTATTAACAGTATTTATTGCCTGGGGAATTATTACATCGCCATTTGGTTGGGATACGGGATTTTTACCTACTGATCCGGTTCCTGTTGATGCAATTCCCGATATTGGTGAAAACCAGCAGATTGTATATACTGAGTGGCCCGGGAGGTCGCCACAGGATATTGAGGATCAGGTTTCTTATCCGCTAACAACGGCATTGTTAGGCATACCCGGTGTAAATACAATACGAAGTAATTCAATATTTGGCGTTTCCAGTATCTATATAATTTTTGATGGAGATATTGAATTTTATTGGAGTAGGAGTCGTATACTTGAAAAACTAAATTCTTTGCCTTCCGGAACTTTACCTGAGGGTGTAACACCTGCCTTAGGACCTGATGCTACTGCTTTGGGTCAGGTTTACTGGTATACACTTGAGGGTAGAGACAAAGAAGGTAAACCAGCAGGTAGCTGGGACCCACAAGAGCTGCGATCAATCCAGGATTTTTATGTAAAATATGCTCTTACTTCCGCTAAGGGAGTTTCCGAAGTTGCTTCTATTGGAGGTTATATCAAAGAATATCAAATAGATATAGATCCAAATGCTATGAAAGCTCAGGGTGTAACTATGGCTCAAATAATATCGGCAGTTAAAAATAGTAATCTTGATGTTGGCGCCAGAACAATTGAATTCAATAAGGCTGAATATCTTATTCGTGCTTTAGGTTATGTGAAGAGCCTCGAAGATTTAGAGAAATCTGTCGTGACTGTAAAAAACAATGTTCCAATCCGACTTTCTGATGTAGCCAAAATTAACTTTGGTCCTGCCAGTCGTCGCGGTGGGTTAGATAAAGGTGGTGCCGATGCTGTTGGTGGCGTAGTAGTTGCCCGATATGGTGCGAACCCATTAGAAGTAATTAACAATGTAAAGAAAAAAATAGAGGAAATTGCACCTGGATTACCAACCAAGGAATTAGCAGATGGTACACTTTCAAAAGTTACTATTATTCCATTTTACGATAGATCCGGATTAATACAGGAAACCCTCGGAACACTTGAAGAAGCACTTTCACTCGAAATTTTGATAAGTATAATAGTGGTACTAATTCTTGTTTTTAATTTACGTGCTGCATTCCTAATTTCAAGTTTGTTGCCCATTGGTGTTCTTATGACTTTTATTGTGATGCGTAACTTTGGTGTTGATGCAAACATTGTAGCTCTTTCAGGAATTGCCATTGCAATTGGAGTTATGGTTGACGTTGGCGTTGTTTTTACCGAAAATATTATAAGGCATACATCGTTACCCGAAAATATTGGAGCAAAGGGTAAAAAACTAATGGACGTAATTTATACGGCAACAACTGAGGTTGCCCCGGCTGTACTAACAGCTATTGCAACAACTGTAATTAGTTTTATGCCTGTTTTTGCAATGGAAGCTGCTGAGGGGAAGCTGTTTCATCCTCTTGCTTTTACCAAAACTTTTGTAATGTTGGCTGCTTTAGTGGTTGGATTAGTGATTATTCCAACATTAGCACATATTATTTTTTCAATAAATGTAGAAGGGAAAAAGGCAAGAAGGTATTCAAATATTGCTCTTGCAATAGCCGGGCTAGCATTACTTTTTTTCGGTCATTATTTTATAGCTTTTGCTATAATAGCTATTGCTCTTGTAAATTTCTTTAGCTATTTATTTGTTGGTAAAAATGAAAAGTATACTAACTATTTAAATATTGCAATTGTTTTAATTGTGGTTATTAAGTATTTGTCGCAGCAATGGATGCCGCTTGGAGCACAATACAGTGAACTAAGTAATACCCTTTTTGTGGGAGGTATGATAGCAACAATACTTTCCTTGCTTAGTGTGATAATTTATTTCTACTCCTCAATTCTTACATGGGCGTTGGCTAATAAATGGAAGTTCCTTAGCCTACCTATTTTTGTTGTTTTATTTGGAGTAGTTGCATGGCAAAGTTCTGATAGAGTATTTGGTTTTTTACCCAGCTTTATCACCAAAACTGCTGTGTGGCAGTCAATTGATAATAGATTTCCAGGAATTGGCAAAGAGTTTATGCCATCGCTAGATGAGGGTTCTTTTTTACTAATGCCTACAACCATGCCACATTCAGGTGTTGAGGAAAATACAGATGTAATCAAATTATTAGATAAAAAAATAAATTCTATTCCTGAAGTTGAAAATGTAGTTGGGAAATGGGGGCGTGTTAACTCAGCTCTTGATCCGGCTCCAATATCAATGTTTGAGAATGTAATTAACTATAAATCAGAATATATACTTAATAAAAAAGGACATCGTACAAGGTTTAAAGTAAATAATGATGGAGCATTTGAATTAACAGATGGTACCTATTATAACCCTTCAAACGGATTCGAAGTTATTGAGAAAAGTAAACTTACTGAAGATGAAGATGGTGAATATTTCCGCCAATGGCGTGATAAGATTAAATCTCCTGATGATATTTGGGATGAAATAATTGCTAATGCAAGTATTCCAGGTTTAACATCAGCACCTAAACTTCAGCCAATTCAAACACGATTGGTAATGTTGCAAACAGGTATGCGCGCACCAATGGGTATTAAAGTTTTTGGGCCTGACCTTGAAAGCATTGAAAAAACAGGTTTGCAAATTGAAAAACTATTAAAAAATGTTAAGGGTGTTTCACCATTATCAGTCTTTGCTGATAGGGTAGTAGGAAAACCATATTTGGAAATAAACATTAATAGAGATGCTATAGCACGATATGGCTTGACAATTAAAGATTTTCAGGACTATATTAGCTCATCAATTGGAGGAATGCAACTGTCGTCAACGGTAGAAGGGCGCGAGCGTTATCCAATTAGGGTTAGATACGCTCGTGAGTTTCGTGATAATCCCGAAGACTTGAAAAGTTTGTTAATTCCAACTCCTTCTGGAGTTCAAATTCCTTTAGGGGAGCTTGCCGAAATTGAATACACCAGAGGAGCTCAACTAATTAAAAGTGAGAATACTTTCTTGGTAGGTTATGTAATTTTTGATAAAAAAACAGGTTTTGCCGAAGTTGATGTTGTTGAAAATGCACAGGCTTATTTGGATAAACAAATTGAAGATGGTACGTTGGTTATACCTCCCGGGGTAAATTTTAAATTCACCGGTAACTATGAGAATCAAATACGTGCCACAAAACGTCTTATGATTGTTATCCCTATTGCTCTGTTGGTAATATTTTTAATATTGTATTTCCAATTTAAATCAGTAATGGGGGCATCATTAATATTCTCTGGAATTATTGTAGCATTTTCAGGTGGATTTATAATGCTCTGGCTGTATGGTCAACCGTGGTTTATGAATCTCTATTTTAGTGATATTCATCTACAGAATCTGTTTCAGGTTGATACCATCAATCTTAGTGTTGCAGTTTGGGTGGGATTTATTGCGCTTTTTGGGATTGCTACTGACGATGGTGTGCTGATAAGTACATACATAAAGCAGCTTTTCGATGAAAAAGCTCCGGTAACAGTTGCTGAGGTTAGAGAAAAAATATTGGAAGCCGGTAAAAAACGTGTTCGCCCAGCAATTATGACAACAGCAACAACATTAATTGCATTACTACCTGTATTAACATCCACAGGCAAGGGGTCGGATATAATGGTGCCAATGGCAATTCCAATATTTGGTGGGATGGTAATCGCAACACTAACAATTTTTGTTGTCCCCGTATTATATTCTATGTGGCAGGAGAAACTTATTAAAAAATTAAATCTAACAGAAAAGGGGGCTAATTATGAAAGCTAAAATATTAATGTTAGTTGTATTTCTGGTAATTAGTGGTGTATCTAAATCACAAGAAATTCTTAATCAGTATTTAGTAACTGCTGCGAAAAATAATCCAGTACTTAAAGCCAAGTTTAATGAATACAATGCCACTTTGGAAAAAATTCCACAAGAAGGAACCTTACCTGATCCAACATTGGCTTTTGGTTATTTTATTCTACCTGTGGAAACTAAAAATGGTCCACAACAGGCTAAATTCTCATTTTCGCAAATGTTTCCTTGGTTTGGAACTCTGTCGAGCAGAGAGGATATTTATGTAAATGCTGCAAAGTCGAAATATGAGGACTTTGAAGAAGCTAAAATTAGTTTGTTTTTTGATGTAAAGTCAGCATATTATGAGTTATATTTTATCCAAAAGAGTATCGATATTACAATTGATAACATCAGGATACTGAATACATTTAAAAATTTGGCTTTAATTAAAATTTCTGCAGGAACAGCCTCAGGTGTTGACGAAATAAGAGTAGAAATGGAATTAGCTGATTTAGAAAATAACCTGGCTCTTTTCAGAGATAGTTGGTTTGCTACCTCCGTAAAGTTTAACAAATTACTTAATGTTAGTAGTACTAGTGAAATTGTTATTCCTAACAAGCTTTGGGATTATGAACTTGGATTTTCAAGACAGGCGGTATTAGATAGTCTTCAGAAAAATAACCATCAGCTTATGAGTCTTGAATTCTTACGTCAATCATTTGTTAGTAAAGAGAGGCAAGCCAAGAAACAAGGTAATCCCAATATTATTCTGGGAGCTGATTATACCATGATTGGTGATAACGGTATAACTCCTGATGGCGGAAAAGATGCTCTATTTATAAAAGTTGGAATTACAATACCATTGTATCGGAAAAAATATTCAGCAATGGTAAATGAAAGTGTTTTTCAACAAAAAGTTGTTGAAGACAAGAAAGTTGGTAAGATAAATGCACTTGAAACTCTATTTGAAAAAGCTTATAGTGAATATGCTGATGCACAACGGCGAGTTGTATTGTACGGAAAGCAAAGCACGCTGGCTGATAGGGCAATAAGCATACTTGAGAGTGAATATGCATCAAATGGAAAAAACTTTGAAGAAATACTTCGTATGGAAAAAAACTTGTTAAAATATAAACTTGAACTTGAAAAAGCTCGCGGAGATAAACAAGTTGCCATTGCATTTATTAATTACCTGATGGGTTAACAAATCAGTATTAAAATCTAATAAAATGAAAACAAAATCATATAATATAATAGGAAAAAGAGAAATTGTAATAGTTTTAATTACATTGGTTATTGGGTTAACTTTGGGGTATTTCTTATTTGGTAACTCAACTACACAAACTGCAATTGCTAATGAGCATACTTTTGAAGAGCATGCCAAAGAAACAATATGGACATGTTCCATGCATCCTCAAATAAGGCAGAATGAACCTGGTAATTGCCCAATTTGTGGTATGGATTTAATACCATTGGCTGATGCTGGTACTGAAGAAGTTTCTGATCCAAATGAAATTCAGATGTCTGAATCGGCAATGAAGTTGGCTGAAGTACAAACATTTATTGTTGAAAGTGGAGTTCCTGAAAAAATAATCTATTTGTTGGGAAAGGTACAAGCTGATGAGCGTAATATTGCGACACTTACAGCCAGGTTTGGTGGTCGTATTGAAAAGTTATTTGTAAATTATACTGGTCAATATGTCAAAAAAGGACAAAAATTAGCTTCTATTTATTCCCCTGACCTTATCACTGCTCAAAAGGAGCTTATTGAAGCACTAAAATACAAGGAAACAAATCCTTCATTTTATAAGGCAACTCGCAGTAAACTAAAACTTTGGGAGTTAACCGAAAAGCAAATAGATATTATTGAGAATCAGGGAGAACCTATAATAAGTTTTGATATTCTTTCGCCAATTTCTGGCACAGTTACCCGACGCGATGTTTCGTTGGGTGACTATGTTAAAGAAGGTACTCCTCTTTTTGAAGTAATTGATTTAACCAGAGTGTGGGTTATGTTTGATGCGTATGAGTCTGACCTGCCATGGGTAAATATGGGCGATACAATAAAGTTTACTTTGCAATCTATACCAGGTGCTGAGTTTGATGGTACCGTTTCCTATATTGACCCATTTATTAATGCAAAAACAAGGGTAGCGCAGGTACGTGTTGTTGTGAATAACAAAAATATGAAATTAAAGCCTGAGATGTTTGCGAATGGCATGTTATTATCACACATAGCTAAAAACACAAATGAGTTACTAATTCCCAAAACGTCTGTGCTATGGACAGGAAAGAGGGCTGTTGTTTATGTTAAGATTCCAAATAGTAAAACACCCTCTTTTATTTATCGTGAAATTGTATTGGGACCTGAATCAGGTAATTATTATGTAGTTGCTGATGGGTTAACTGAGGGTGAGGAGGTCGCTTCAAATGGTGTATTTAAAATTGATGCATCAGCCCAGCTTGCCGGGAAGCCAAGTATGATGAATCCTGAAGGAGGAAAAGTATCTACAGGCCACAATCATGGTGGAACTACTATGACTGATGAGGAGATGGAGAATATGGACGTAGATAATAGTTCTGATAATGAGATGGTTTCATATCAAAATGAGGTATCTGCTATGGCTAAATCTCAACTTGGTAATTTGGTTGAATCGTACTTAATTATGAAAGATGCATTTGTGGCTACAGATGAAAATGAAGTGGTAAAACAAGCCGAGATTACTCTGGTAGCATTAAATAAAGTTGATATGAAAGGCTTTAAAGACGATGCACATTTAGCATGGATGAAAATCCAAAAAAACATAAAAGATAATTTGCTTGGAATTATAAATATGAAGGGTATTGAGATGAAACGTAGCCACTTTAGTGTTGTATCAAATGAAATTACAAAAGCTATTGAAATGTTTGGGATAAATACTGAGAGTACTGTTTACCTTGAGTATTGCCCAATGGCATTTGATTATGAAGGAGCATATTGGGTTAGTAATAACAAAGAAATTAGGAATCCTTATTTTGGAGATAAAATGCTTAAATGCGGAGAAGTTAAAAAAACTCTTAATTAATAAATAACTAAAACTACACGAACTATTGATTGTTATGAAAATAGTCATTTTAAAACTTTAGTTTGTAAATTATTATAATGTAATTTTGCGCCCTTGCAATTAGCATAACAACATCAAAATAGTATTAAGTGATTGAAATAATAACAATAAGCACATATTTAAACAATTATGATCATGTTCCATTAGTTGATGTTAGATCTCCAGCCGAATTTAAGCAAGGACATATACCTAATGCTATTAATATTCCACTTTTTTCAAATGATGAACGTGCTGAAGTAGGTACGGTTTATAAACAGAAATCGAAGGAAGCAGCCTATGATTTGGGATATAAAATTGTAGAGCCAAAACTTGTTTCTTTTATTGATAAATCAATTAAAGTAGCACCAAACAAGGTTATTGCTGTACATTGTTGGCGTGGTGGAATGCGTAGCCAATCGTTTGCTCAGCATTTGTATGATAATGGATTTGAAAAGGTTTATGTTATCGAAAAAGGTTACAAAGCATTTAGAAATTTTGCATTGTTGTTTTTTGAACAAAAATTTAAACTAAAAATATTAGGTGGCTATACGGGCAGTGGCAAAACAGATGTGCTAAAAGTGTTAAAAAAAAGAGGAGAGCAGGTTATTGATCTAGAGGGGCTAGCTAACCACAAAGGATCTGCATTTGGTGCAATTGGAGAAAAAGAACAGCCAACAACTGAGCAATTTCAAAATAATCTTTTTATTGAAATGTATGCTTTAAATATTGATGATACAATTTGGGTTGAAGACGAAAGTTCTAATATTGGTAAGGTTGTTATTCCGCAACCATTTTTTATACAAATGCGTGAGCAGGTAGTTTACTTCTTAGATATTAATGTAACTGAAAGAGCTGTATATCTTAGTAATACATATGGACTTTTTGATAATACAAAGCTGAAGGAGAGTATACAAAAAATCACAAAACGCTTGGGATCAGATAGAGCAAGGTTAGCCATAGATGCTATTGACAGAGACGATTTGATGGAGGCTGCCATAATTTCGTTAAAATATTATGACAAGTTTTATCTAAAAGGACTCGAAAAAAGAAACCCCTCAATGGTGATTAAAATCCCTCTTAGCACAGTTGATGCAGAAGCTAGTGCTAATTATTTAATGGCGTTGTAGTATTCAATGAATGAATGAGTGAATAAGTGAATAAATTAATGAGTGAATGAAAGACATTGCAAATATAAAATTAACAAGTTATAGCCATGGAGCCGGTTGTGGTTGTAAAATATCACCTAAAGCTTTAACTACAGTATTAAAAACAAGTGTCCCACAAATTCAATCGGATAAATTAATTGTTGGTAATGATACACGTGATGATGCAGCAGTTTATGATATTGGTAACGGACAAGGTGTTATAAGTACAACTGATTTTTTTTTACCCATTGTAGATGACCCCTTTAAATTTGGGAAAATTGCTGCTGCAAATGCAATAAGTGATATTTATGCAATGGGAGGGAAACCAATAATGGCAATTGCAATTTTAGGATGGCCAATAAATACTATTTCTGCCGAGGTTGCTAATCAGGTAATTGAAGGTGGTAGAGAGATTTGTCGTGAAGCTGGCATTGTTCTCGCCGGAGGACATAGTATTGATAATCCAGAGCCACTATTTGGGTTAGCAGTAACAGGTTTGGTTGATTTAAAAAACCTAAAAAGAAATGACACTGCCACTGCAGGTTGCAGTTTGTATTTAACAAAGCCACTTGGAGTAGGAATATTAGCAACAGCTCAAAAAGATGGTAAATTATTGGACGAGCACGCCGATATTGCCCCTAACTCAATGATGAAGTTAAATAGTATTGGCGAAAAACTATCGGTAATGGAAGGAGTAACTGCATTAACTGATGTTACTGGCTTTGGTTTACTCGGTCACCTTCTTGAAATTTGTGAAGGAAGCAATGTGCAAGCCGTAATTGAATATGAAGATGTGCCAATTTTTAAAGAAATATACTCATATCTTGAGCAAGGTTGTATTCCCGGTGGAACAAATAGAAACTGGGAAAGTTATGGTGATAAAATTGCATTGCCTGATGAATCCATGCGTAACATTCTTGCCGATGCTCAAACCAGTGGCGGTTTACTTATTGCTGTAAAGGAGGATAATGCTAAAGCTATTGAAGAATTGCTGGATTCCAATAAATTATACTCTAAATCAATAGGTTATCTTACTGAATATGAGGATGGTACCATGATTGTTGTTAAGTAATTTAGGTGCTGCTGCAATTTTAGTGGTATAATGATAATTGTAATATGTATATTATTTTAAAATATTGGCTAGAAGTCAGAAGTCAGAAGTTCAAATACTTCCGTCTTCGGACTTCCAGCTTCTGACAAATAAACAAATATAATAAGAAATACTGATTATTTTAATTACCCATTAAAATTACAGTAGAACCGTAGTTTATTTACGAATACATTGTAAGCACAACCCTTCGTTCACCCCCATAATCTCTAAATTCACAAAAATAAACACTTTGCCATGTGCCAAGGTTAAGTCTTCCGTTTGTTATTGGAACAGTTAGTGATTGCCCAAAAACTGTTGACTTAAAATGTGCAGGCATATCGTCTAAGCCTTCCATTGTATGAACATAATATGGAGCTCCCTCAGGAGCCATTTTGTTTAATAATGCCTTCAAATCAACTTGAACATCAGGGTCGGCATTCTCGTTTATCATGAGTGCTGCTGAGGTGTGTTTTACAAAAATATTAACCATACCAATATTGGGCAGTTTACTAAATGCCGAGCTAATTAAATAATCAATATTATGAAATCCCTTGGACATGGGCTTAAGCGTAATCTCTTTTTGCTCAATCATAAGATTTGTTTTTTGCTAAGATAGTGATTTGGTATTAATTGGTATAAAAGCTCAATACAATAAAAAAAAGACGTTAAATTTGCATTCTAATTTTTGATTAAAATGAAAAATATAGCTATTGTTTGTGGGGGATTCTCAGGAGAGTACCAAATATCCATACAAAGTGCAAATATGGTGAAAACTCACCTTGATAGTAGTAAATATAATTCGTATATTATTGTAATAGAAAAAGGGCAATGGTATTACGAGGATGGAGAAGCCAATAAGCACATCATTAACAAAGATGACTTTAGCTTAATGCTTAATAATCAAACAATTAAATTTGATGGTGTTTTTAATGCCATACATGGTACTCCTGGCGAAGACGGAAAACTATTGGGCTATTTCGACATGTTAAATATTCCATATACTTCGTGTGATATGGACACCTCCGCACTTACATTTAACAAATATTTATGCAATAACTTTGTGCAATCAATTGGGATAAATGTAGCTAATTCATTTTCATTTTTAGCAGGAGAAAGCATTAATAAAGATGAAGTTATTAACTCATTGGGGCTGCCAATATTTATTAAACCAGCACGTAGTGGATCGAGTGTTGGAATAGCTAAAGTGTCTAAAGTTGAGGATTTTGATGCCGCCATCGAAAAGGCTTTTATTACCGATAATAGAATATTAATAGAAGAATTTATCGATGGTCGTGAAATGGCATGTGGTATGTTCTTAAAAAATGACAAGCTTGTTGTGCTGCCTCTAACAGAAATCATAAGTAAAAATGATTTTTTTGATTATGAAGCAAAATACACTAATGGTATGGCCGATGAAGTTAGCCCTCCGGTAAACTTAGGCACAGAACAAGAAATTGATATCAAAGCATTATCATCTTTACTATACAATAAACTTGATTGCAGGGGTATTGTCCGTGTTGATTATATCCTAACCAACAACGAATTATATTTTATCGAAATTAATACAGTGCCGGGATTATCGCCTGCCAGTATAGTGCCTAAACAAGCTGAGGCAATGGGTATACCAATTGGAGAGTTGTTTAATACTGTTGTTGAGAATATGTTTCCCTAATTTAGCCCGGATTATATTAAAAAGTTATCATTTAAGTATTTTTGAAACTTCAATTTGTATTGTTCGCTTACCGGAATATAAATGTCCTTATCAAAAACAATACGATTACGATCAACCGTTGTTATTTTATTTAAGTTAACCATAAACGAGCGATGAACCCTCATAAAAGTACTCTCAGGAAGGTACTTTTCCATTTTTTTCATGCTCATTAATGTCATTACAGGCTGTTGATTTTCAATATTAATACGCAGGTATTCGCTCATAGATTCAATGTACTTGATATCGGCTAAATTTATTCGTAATACTTTATAGTCAGATTTTATAAATAAGAACTCATTATTACTTTCAATTTTAGTATCGGTAGTTATTTTGGGAGTAATTCGTTCTTTTGCCTTATCAGCAGCTTTTAAAAAATCACTGTAGCCAATGGGTTTAAGTAAGTAGTCGATGGCATCAACGCGGAATCCTTCAATCGCATATTCGCTATAAGCTGTTGTGAAAATAACCTTTGGAGGGTTGTTTAATGATTTTACAAAATCCATCCCGTTCAAATCGGGCATATTAATATCCACAAACATTAAGTCTATTTCATTTTCCTGCAGAAATGTAATGGCCTGCAAAGCGCTATCAAATTTTTCCAATAGCACCAAAAAAGGTGTTTTATCAATATAATTGGCAATCTGCTTTAGCGCAAGTGGCTCGTCATCTATGGCAATGCAACTTATCATAATGGGATTGTTAAATTTACAGTATATTCATCTTTTTTATCCTCAATTTTTAGCAAATAACTATCTCCATAAATTAAATCCAGTCGTTTACGTGAATTCTCGATTCCAATGCCTGATTGTTCTTCATTCTTTTCTGTGGTCGTATTACTGTTTCTAACTTCAAAAGTAAGCTCATTAGATGTAATCGCAAATATAATATTTATAAACGATGGATACTGATAGCTTATTCCATGTTTAAATGCGTTTTCTAGATATGATGTGAACAATAATGGAGGAATTGTTTTATCGGATAGTTGTGTGGGAAGCTGAAGTGTGATTTTTACCTTGTCAGAAAAACGCAATTTCATTAAATCAACATAATTCTCGATAAAATCAAATTCTTTTCTAATAGGAATTTTCTCAATCTCCGAGTCGTACAATAAATGGCGCATTAATTTTGAAAGGCGAATAATAGATTCTTTTGCCTCTTCTGCATCAAAATCAATGAGCGAATGTATGTTGTTTAGTGTATTCATAAAAAAGTGTGGGCTCACCTGATTACGTAAGAAAGCCAACTGTGTACCCACATTTTCTTTTTCAAGTTTGGCTTTAGCATTCTCAGTTTCGGCCAATCTGAATGACACCCTTAGTCCTGTATCAAAACCAATTAATAAAAATGAAAATATCAGTAAGTTTGCAAATGGGGGAATAGGTCTTCTCGGTTGTTCCATTGGTGGAAGAAAACGATTACCAGTTTGATTAGGAGGAGGTGGTGGTAGCAGTTGATTATTGATTTCATGGGGGGGACGATTATCCACAAGTTTGGCATAGAAAAAAAATGAACCGAATGTAAAAACTGCAATTAAGCCTACTACAGAAATCAAATAAAAAAACCTTCTTTTATTGAAAAGCAATTGGGGCACAAGGATAAATCGATTTATGAGAAAAATGAAGAATAATGGAATTATTGTTTCCATTGGATTTAAGAAATCCTGCCAATCCAGGGATTTATTTCCATTAAATAAAACTGGGGCAGCTATCAGGACAATCCATACTAAAAGAAGCAGTATGATTTCTGCAAATTTTAATGTGCTAATCTTTTTTATTTTAATATTACTAATCATAATATTTTACTAAAATAATAAAATTGTACTGAGTTGGATTTATTTACTGAACAATCATCTTTTTCACTTCCCTATGTCCATCAACAGTTAACGAATAGAAATACATACCCCCTGGAAACCCTTGGGCTTGCCATACATATTCATAGTTACCAGCCGGCATATAACCCGATACAAGTGTGTGAATAATAGCACCGTATGGATTATAAATATTGAGTGTGATGTCACCACCCTTCTCAAGATTAAATGCAATTTCAGTACTTGAATTGAACGGGTTGGGTCGATTTTGTTCCAACGTAAAACCAGAGTTATATGCAATGTTTTGTTCTATAGCACTAATCAAATCTGTATTTTCAGCCTCAAATGTTGGAACCATTTCAATGAACTCCCCTGTGCCATTGTAATATCTTCCGGTAGTAGTGTCTGCTTTTTGTTGCAGATAACTAATCTCATCTATTAAATTCATACTTGGGTCTGATAAAACAATAATTTCGCCTGAAGCAGACAATTTAAAATTGGCGTGTAAGCCTTCCTGATCTTCATCTTTATCAGCCCAAACTATAAGATAGCCACCTGAGGCTATAGTTGTGTCAGAAAATACCCATTGATAAGGATCTGAAGCATCATCTGATAAATAATAACCATCTAAACTAACATCTTCGATTCCATTATTGTAAAACTCAATCCAATCATCGTAATCACCATCCTGATC
>Ga0307988_1000335_pt1 | contig 34258 bp, 39 predicted proteins | sample EllFjometagen183_FD_203166 | JGI IMG/M metagenome (GOLD analysis project Ga0307988, IMG submission 203166) | Marine microbial communities from Ellis Fjord, Antarctic Ocean - #183 | ecosystem: Environmental > Aquatic > Marine > Unclassified | place: Southern Ocean | collected 2014-10-08 | reverse complement strand
GCAGAGTTTGATTACATTTAGATTCCGAAAATGGAGAATAATATCAGAGAAAAATTTTTTTAAATCAAGCCCGGAGTCACTAACAGCCTCAACAATTCCTATAAGTGCTGCACCATCTTTCTGAAATACGGCAGATGAAATATTGTGCATTAACTTTCTGTCAAGCACCCCAAGATTCTCCATTACCTTTTCATGGTCAATCTTTTTTTCAGGAAAGGCAGATAAAATCCTGTCCAGTAAACTCAGGGAATCCCTGATGGATCCATCTGCTTCCAAAGCAATTAGATCAAGGCTTTGTTTTTCTATTGTGAAGCCTTCTTTTTTGCAAAGCATTTCAAGGTGGCCGGCAATTAGTTCCAGAGGGATTCTGCCAAGGTCATGGCGTTGACACCTGGAAAGGATGGTGGCGGGTATCTTGTGTACTTCTGTGGTGGCAAAAATGAATATAACGTGTTCCGGAGGTTCTTCAAGGGTCTTCAGCAGGGCATTAAATGCAGCAGTGGACAACATGTGAACTTCATCAATAATATATATTTTATGGGATGCGATAGCCGGCATATAGGCTACATTTTCCCGAAGATCCCTGATCTGGTCTACGCTGTTATTGGATGCACCATCAATTTCAAAGACATCTGAACAATGTCCTTGAATTATATCTTTGCAGATTTTACAGGAGTTGCATGGATTTGGGGTGGGCCCTTTGCTGCAGTTCATGGCTTTGGCCAAAATCCTGGCAATGGTTGTTTTCCCGGTACCCCTGGGGCCGGTAAATAAAATTGCATGGGCAACACGATCAGCAGTGATTGCATTTTCAAGGGTGGTTGTTACATGGGATTGGCCGACAACTTCACCAAATGTACGGGGCCTATATTTTAGTGCTAATACTTGATATGACATGGACGTCCGCTAAGGACCGCAGATGAAATAAGTTGAGCAGAAATAGTGCAGGATTTTGGTTTGTCTACAAGGCGCATTAAAGGTTCAATAGCAGACCTATCGGGCCTTTGGTGCAACGCAGTAGATGGATCAAAAGACAAGCAATTTCCTTTACGTTATAAAATTTGTGGTCCTAATTGCTGTATGGCGGAGAGGGAGGGATTCGAACCCTCGGTACCCGTTAAGATACACACGCTTTCCAGGCGTGCACCTTCAGCCGCTCGGCCACCTCTCCGCAGTCAATTAATTCAAGGCAAAGTAGTATCTTTTTCCTTCTGTGTCAAGGTTTAAACATGGCAGTATATTCATTTGTTGGATTATTATCTGAGTCATAAATGTATAAGGGCGGAAGGACTGCGCCTGATCCATGGTCATTTTTAATGGCTGAAATCAATAATAGTTTTGCTTTATTTTTTTTTTTAGTATGGACAAACCGGACCCAATCCAAATGGAAATTAAGGGAATTCATTACCAGGATAAGATCAGACAACCGATCTGCGGGAAATATTAAAAGGACTTTTCCTCCGGATTTCAAGAGTTTGTAGGTACTTGAAAAAAACTGGGTAAGATCCAGTTTGATTTCATGTCGGGCCAGGGCTTTCTGGGTATCAGGGTTAAGCCGCCCCGAGCCTTTTTTTATATAGGGGGGGTTGGAAATGATAAAATCGACATGACCCTGGGTGTGGGAAGATCTTATGGTCCTGATGTCTTTGTTCACTATTCTGATGCGGTCCGACATTTTATTTTTATTAATGTTTTTTATAGCAATTTCAGCAAGTTGGGCCTGAATTTCAACCCCAAATATCTGGACATCCCTGTAACGAAAACCCAGAATCAGGGAGATAATGCCGCAACCGCAACCAATATCAATAATTTTACAACCATTAAAAGGGGAAATATGTGAGGCAAGGATGACAGGATCCATGGAATAGCGGTATCCTGTTTCTGGCTGATAGATTTTTATTTGATCTTCAAAAAAAGACTCAACTGTGTATTTTGCCAATTTTGAACCGGATTTTTTTGATAAGAGTTTTGTTCATATTTTTGTTGATATTCGAAATCATCTCTTTTTCAAGGAATTTCAGCTGATGAATCCAGGAAGAACTTGAGACGTTCACGGTGAGGAATCCATCTTTAAATACATCAGGCTTGGCATTCATGGCAATGGGCCTGCCCACTGCCGAATCCCATATATCCCAGATCTGTGTCATGTCCGTATCCCTGGCAGGCCTGTATTTACCAAGGGCTGAATTTAAGATATCACTGATATGAATCAATTTGCTGTTTTTGTCTTTTTTTTTCAAAACATTCCTGCCTATTGTATTTTCTTTTAAACATGAATTATATCATAACATTTTCTATGAATACACCAAAAATATTATTCATTGTGATATTCCAGGCAAATTATCAGGTGGTTCACAGACAAATAAGTATTGCCTTTTGGCCTTGATAATTATAAATATGGTCGTATTTTACCTTCAACTAGTTTTAAAGAGAATTACCTAAAATTTATCAGAGATACTTATTTACAGGGATTAATTTATGAATTGGGATTGGGAAAAGCTGAGGGATAATCAGCAAAAGTATGAGAAAAAACAGGGCAGCGGTGGGCCTGGAATGCCTACACCGCCGCAAATGGATGAAATCCTGAACAAATTTAAAGGGTTTAAATTGCCTGGAATTTTATTTGTGGGCCTTCTTCTGTTGGTTCTTTTTTTTGGGTCTTCCACCTTTTTTACAGTGGACCGCAATGAGGTTGGAGTAATCCAGAGGTTTGGAAAATACAATCGTCTTGCCCAGCCCGGGTTGAATTTTAAACTGCCTTCAGGTGTTGAAAAAGTTACCAAGGTGAATGTTAAAACACCTGACACCGAGGAATTTGGTTTTACAACCTTTGACAATACCAGTAATAAATATCGGACCTCTGCCAACACCCCCCGCCAGGAATCTTCCCTGATGCTTACCGGGGATCTGAATGTTGCTGTGATTCCCTGGATTGTCCAGTACCGAAGGTCGGATCCCAGGGCCTTTCTTTTTAATGTTAAAGATGTCAAGTCATTGCTTCGCCATATGTCCGAGTCGACCATGAGAACCGTGGTGGGTGACAGGAGTATTAATGAGGTTATCTCCAGTCGTGCTGAAATTGCATTGGCTGCCAAAGAGATGCTCCAGGAAGAGATGGACAAGGTCCTGGCCGGAGTCAGTATTATTACCATAGAGATGAAAAAGACCAATGTTCCAGAGCCGGTCCAGGCTTCCTTTAATGAAGTTAACCAGGCTATTCAGGAAAAAGAACAGACCATATACAAGGCCAGGGAGGAATACAACAAAGCGGTTCCCCTTGCAAGGGGTGAGGCAAAACGTCTGATCCTGGATGCAGAAGGGTATGCCATTGACCGGGTAAACCGTGCCCAGGGTGATGCAACCAAGTTTAAAGCCGTGTATGAAGCCTATGCCCTGGCAAAGGATGTGACCAAAAAAAGGATGTATCTTGAGACCATGATGGAAGTTTTTCCAAGGCTTGGCTCAAAATATATCATTGATTCTGATCAGAAAAATGTATTGCCGTTTTTAAATATGGGCGGCAATGGATTGCCCCTGGCACCCCAGGACAAATTCATTCAAAAAGGTGAGTAAATATGAACAATAATATAAAAATCGTGACTCTGGCTATTGTCGCAATTGCCGCGGTGCTGATATTCAGCTCAGCCTATGTAGTGGATGAGACCGAACAGGTCGTTATCACCCAGTTTGGAAGAATTGTCGGGGAACCTGTCAAAGAACCCGGGTTAAACTTCAAGATTCCCTTTATTCAGGTGGCCAACTATTTTCCAAAAAATCTTCTGGAATGGGATGGTGATCCTGGCCAGGTGCCCACAAAGGATAAAACCTATATCTGGGTTGATACCATTGCCCGGTGGAAAATTTCCGATCCCATTACCTATTTCCAGACAGTAAAGGATGAATTTTCAGCCCTGAAGCGGCTGGATGATATTATTGACCCGGCCATGAGGAATCTGATCACCTCCTTCCCCCTGGTTGAAAGTGTGCGGAATACTGACCGGGCCATGGACACCTTTGAGGCCATTGACAGTGATACAGATAAAAAGAGTCGTATCCAGTATCGGGTCGACCTGGGCCGGGATGAAATCACCAAGCGGATTGTAGACCAGTCACGGGATAAACTGAAAAAATTCGGCATTGAACTGGTGGACGTGAAAATAAAGCGGATCAATTATATCGACAGTGTCCGGAATTCTGTTTATAAACGGATGATCGCAGAAAGAAACCAGATTGCAGAAAAGTTTCGTGCAGAAGGCAAGGGGGAGGCTAGTAATATAAGGGGTGAAAAGGAAAAAGAACTCCAGGTAATAAAATCAGAGGCATATAAGACTGCCCAGGAGACCAAGGGTAAAGCCGATGCCCAGGCTATCCAGATCTATGCAGGTGCCTATGGTGCAGATCCTGAATTCTATGCATTCCAGAAAACAATGGAAATGTACAAAAAGACACTTTCAAAGGATAGCACCCTGGTTCTTTCTACGGATTCAGAGTTGATGAAGTATATGAAGGGGGATGCCAATTAACTTGTAAAAAAAAAGGTGCAGTATTGAAAAGATTACAACTCAATACTGCACCAATATTATAGCAGGGTCTATCGGCTATTTTTTCTTTCTCTGGTGTCTTGTCTTAGCAAGGAGTTTTCTGTGTTTATGCTTACGCATTTTTTTCCTTCTCTTCTTAATAACACTACCCAAAAAAATCACCTCCTTTGATATTATTTTATATATAATAGTTCATAATTTGCTAAGCAGAAACTATAGCATAATATTTTGGCAAAAGTCCAATTGTTTATTTTAACAGGTTTTTATTTTGGCAGACATGTAAAATCCCATGCACAAATATAGAAAATTCAATAGAAAGGAACTTGAAAAAGTGGACAGGGCTGTCCTGCGGGCAGAGGAACTGGTGAATAATTTTTTTAAAATGTCTTCCGGGCAATGGTTGAAAAATAGATATGATATCAAAACCCTCAAGGACCTGGCTCCCCATGAACGAATTTCAGGACCTTTTGCCCAGGTTGTAAAGTATGAGGGGAGAAAAAAAGAGTTGTCCCTGATGTCCTCTTCTTTTAGTTTATACACGGTGTGCCTTCAGGATCCGGCTATTCTTTCAAAGGTGAAAGAAAATAAGAACTTATTGATGGATCCTTTCCTTATATATATCCTTACCCATGAATTGGTACATGTTGTAAGATTTTCTAAATTTGACCACCGCTATGAAAATATCGGTGAAGCAGATCTTACCATGGCCGAGGAAAGAAAAGTCCATAATTTGACCTACTCGATTTTACACAGGATATCCATTCCAGGACTTTCGGATGTATTTGATTTTTATGGAGAATGGCATGATTTTAAGGGCAAGGGATAATAGGCAAAAAAAATGGAGAACCTGTCTTGACAAGGCTGAAAGACTTGTTATCTTATCTTTGTTTTTCAGGCGGTAATAAAGAAAATGGAGAATAGGTAAAATGCCAGTGTATGAGTATGAGTGTGTGGATTGTGGACAAATAGAGGAAGCATTCCAGAAAATTTCAGAACCACCCCTTGAGATTTGTCCCAAATGTAAGGGGCATCTTAAAAAACTGATTTCCCATAGCACTTTTCATTTAAAAGGATCTGGATGGTATGTTACTGACTATGGCGGTAAAAAAACTGGCAGTAGCAGCGTCAATGAAAAATCAACAACCAAGCCAACTAATGCAACTTCTGGGAAATCTAGCACAACTTCTGAAAAAACTAGTGATTCCACTAAATAGAAGTTAAGTTTTACGCATTAAAATCTAAAGACCAAACAATAAATACGTAAAGGAGAAATGTATCATGAGTTTAAGGCCTCTAAGTGACAGAATTATGGTTGAACGCGTTGAAGAAGATGCGAAAACCAAAGGCGGTATTATCATCCCGGACACAGCAAAAGAAAAACCTGCTGAAGGGAAAGTCGTTGCAACTGGAAATGGACGTCTGGGCGAAGACGGAAAACTTCTTCCCATGGATGTAAAAGTCGGAGATCGTGTTCTTTTCAGCAAATATGGCGGAACCGATATTAAAATCGACGGTATTGATTACCTGATCATGCGTCAGGATGATGTTCTGGGTGTAGTTGAATAATTTAAAGAAATAAATGGAGAAGAATTAAGATGGCTAAAGAAATTAAATACGATTCCAAGGCTCGTGAAGCAATGCTCAGGGGTGTTCAGGCCCTGGCAGATGCAGTAGTTGTTACCCTTGGACCCAAAGGTAGAAACGTTGTTATTGAAAAATCCTGGGGCTCTCCCAATGTCACCAAAGACGGTGTGACTGTTGCCAAAGAAATTGATCTTGAAGATAAATTTGAAAACATGGGCGCCCAGATGGTAAAAGAGGTTTCCTCCAAGACATCTGATATGGCTGGTGACGGTACAACCACTGCCACAGTTCTTGCCAGAGCAATTTACGAAGAAGGTCAAAAACTGGTTGTTGCCGGTAACAATCCCATGGGTATTAAACGGGGTATTGATAAAGCAGTTATCCAAATCGTTGCAAACCTTGAAAAAATGGCAAAACCCACCAAAGACCAGAATGACATTGCCCAGGTTGGTACGATTTCCGCCAATAATGATGAGACCATTGGAAACATCATTGCCGAAGCCATGGACAAGGTTGGTAAAGAAGGCGTTATCACCGTGGAAGAAGCCAAATCCATGGATACCACTCTTGAAGTTGTCGAAGGTATGCAGTTTGACCGTGGATATCTTTCTCCTTATTTTGCAACAGACATGGAAAAAATGGTGGCGGCCCTTGATACCCCCTTTGTCCTGATCTGTGATAAAAAAGTATCTTCCATGAAAGACCTGCTTCCTGTCCTTGAAGAGATCGCAAAAACAGGAAAACCCCTTGTGATCATTGCAGAAGATGTTGAAGGCGAAGCCCTGGCTACTCTGGTTGTCAACAAGCTGCGCGGTACATTGAATGTTGCTGCTGTCAAGGCCCCTGGTTTTGGCGACAGAAGAAAAGCCATGCTGGAAGACATTGCCATCCTCACCGGTGGCCAGGTTGTTTCCGAAGATGTGGGAATTAAACTTGAAAATGTAACTCTTCAGGATCTTGGTCAGGCCAAATCCATTACAATTGATAAAGACAATACAACCATTGTTGATGGTGCCGGATCCAGAGAGGCCCTTGAAGGCCGCGTAAAAATGATCCGTGCCCAGAGTGAAGAAACTTCTTCCGATTATGACAAGGAAAAACTCCAGGAAAGGCTTGCCAAGCTTGTAGGTGGTGTTGCTGTTATCAATGTGGGAGCTGCCACTGAAACAGAGATGAAAGAAAAGAAAGCAAGAGTTGAAGATGCTTTGAATGCAACCCGTGCTGCTGTTGAAGAAGGTATTGTTGCCGGTGGCGGTGTTGCCCTTGTCAGATGTATTGCTGCCCTTTCTGACCTTGGTGTTGAAGGCGAAGAAAAACTGGGTGTCCAGGTTATTGCAAGAGCCATTGAAGAGCCCCTGCGTAAAATTGCCGACAATGCTGGTGTTGAAGGTGCTGTTGTCATTAACAAGGTTCTGGAAGGCGAAGGCGCATTTGGATACAATGCCAGAACCAACGTCTATGAAGACCTCATTGAAGCCGGTGTTATGGATCCCAAGAAAGTGGTTCGTTTTGCACTTCAGAATGCAGCCAGCGTGGCCTCTATCATGCTGACCACTGAAGCCATGATCGCTGACAAGCCTGAAAAAGATGCCGGCGGCGGAATGCCCGGCGGTGGCGGAATGCCCGGCGGTGGAATGGGCGGAATGGGTGGAATGGGCGGAATGATGTAAATTGATGTAAAATCACCGTTACATTTTATAGCTAAATTGAAAAAGCCCCTTTGCCAGCGTGTAAAGGGGCTTTTTTTTATTGATTTTCATCTTGACAGCAATGACTTGCTCATATACGTAGATTTATTAAAATTTATTTGCTATGTTACCCTCTAGAAAAATAAAGATGATGAAACTGGTAACGGGAATAAAGATGAGATTGAATTTTTAAGAGAGGTTTTATGACCACGGAATCCATTGGATTGCTTAACATGTTGATTGATGCAGGGCCTGTCGTAAAATTTATCATGCTCGTACTTTTATTTTTTTCCATTATATCCTGGGCAATCATGTTTATTAAATTCAGGTATATCAGGAAAGCATATAAGGAATCAGCTGATTTTACTGATATATTCTGGCAGTGCAGAACCCTGGCCGATGCCTTTACAAAGGCCAAGTCATTAAGGTCCAGCCCCATGGCCAGGATTTTTATCACAGCTTATATGGAAATGGTCCGGTCGGACAATAAAGATGCTAAACGGGTTTTAAAGACTGAAGCTTCCTATTTTCAGGCAATGGGCAGCGTTAAAAGAGTATTACGGCGTTCCATTAATGTGGAGATCAGGCGTTTATCCCAGTTGGTTCCCTTTCTGGCCACTGCAGGGAATACAGCCCCTTTTATTGGTCTTTTTGGTACGGTATGGGGAATCATGAGTACCTTCCAGGGAATCGGAATGAGCGGTTCTGCAAGCCTTGCAGTGGTTGCTCCGGGTATTTCAGAGGCCCTTGTTGCCACTGCTGCAGGCCTTGCCGTGGCAATTCCTTCGGTTATTGGCTATAATTATTTTATAGATCGTATCCGGGTGCTGGATTCAGAACTTCAAAGTTTTTCTTCAGACCTTTTAAACATCATTGAAAAAGATGTTCAAAAATTGATGGAGGTATAATGCAACTGGGATCTGGTAATGATCAATTGATGTCTGAGATAAATGTGACACCCTTTGTCGATGTCATGCTGGTATTGCTGATAATTTTCATGGTTACAGCCCCCATGATGGTACAGGGTGTTGATGTAAAATTACCAACGGCAGCATCTGATTCCCTGTCATCCAATGAAGAACATCTGATTATATCCATTGATAATGATCTAAAGGTATATATTAATGATCTGGAAGTCAGCGTGACATTTTTGACTCAGAAACTGGATGCTGTTCTGGAAAATCTTGATAAGAAAAGCGTATACCTTAAGGCGGATAAAAGGGTTCCCTATGGGGTTGTTGTCAATGTGATCTCAAAAATAAAAAAGGCAGGAATTGATAATCTGGGAATGATAACGCTTCCTGAAGATGAAGAAGCCTCCTGATCTCCCGGCATGGTTATTCGATCTCAATTAAAAAATAAAAATTATTTTTTTCCCGGCAATGCCACCCATCCCAGGAAAAATTTTATTATTTTCTGTTTTATATCATTGTTCGTACATGTCTTGTTTTTTTTTGGATTTTTAGGTCTGCAAGCTTTTGAATTGTCAAAACCTTTGCCCCGGGTGGTTCAAGTGGATCTGGTCTCTTTTGTTCCCGGGCCTGCTGGCGGCCAGGGTGATGTCTCTCCCTCCACAGACCCCCTGCCTGAACCAGAGAATACCTTTACCCCGGAGCCTGCTGAAATTTCCTTGGACACTGATAAAATTTTAACGCCTGAGCCGGAAAAAAAAATACCAAAACCTGTTGCCAGCCTGAAGCCTGATATCAGCTTAAAGACAAAGCCGAAAAATTTAAAAGAATTGATGGCAGCCCAGAAAGAAAAAGTAAAAAAAGAAAAGAAAACAACCCCAAAAAAACCTGCCAAAAAATTAAAGACCAAGGTTAACCCTGAAGAAGCCTTACAAAAAGCCAGGGAAAAAATGGCAAAAAAAGTGGAGGAAGGAAATCAGAAACAGATTTCTGAAGCCTTGAGCAGGATGCAATCGGCCATTAAGAAACGACAAGAAGCTGATTCCAAGTCAGTCCAGGAAAATGCCAGGGCAGATGGCCCTGGAGCAGGGACCGGTACTGGAATGGGAAAAAAGGGGTATGATCCCATTGATATATATAAATTAAAAATACAACTTGCCATTGAACAAAATTGGGTATTCAATGATATGCTGGCAAAAATGGACCAGAATCTTGAAGTAAGGATTTTGGTTAAAATTTTAAAAAGTGGTGAAATACGGGATATTACCTATGAAACAAGATCTGGTAATCGTTATCTTGATGAATCTGCTAAAAAAGCCATCAACAAAGCCAATCCCCTTTCAGAACTGCCCAAGGGGATGAAATCTTATGATGTGGTTGTGATTTTTACACCAAAGGGATTAAAATAAAATGAATCAGATCAGGCTGGGTAAATTGTATGGAGGGCATCTGGGAGTATGGGAAAAATATCAAGGGTTGGAATCCTGGATATTTATAGTCTGCTGGACATTGATTTTTTTGTTTTTTTTCATTATTCCGGTCCAGTCAAAAGAGTATGATTATATTAATATCAGCAATCCCTATCTAAATAAGACTCCTGTTGCAGTAACAGAGTTTAAGGCTTTTGGGGGTCACCAGGCCGAGATTGATGATGGTGCCCACGCAATGGAGATTTTAAAAAACAGCCTTGATTTTACTGGATATCTCAAGGTTATAAATTCTGCTGCATATCTTTCAAACCCTGCTCAAACAGGTATACAGCTTGGGCAGATCAATTTCAAGGATTGGACTGGAATAGGTGCAGATCTTCTTGTCACAGGCGGGATAGAAGAAAGCCAGGGGCAGGTAAAGCTGAAACTTCGTTTGTTTGATACCTTTAATTTAAAGCTTCTGGTTGGGAAGGTTTATACGGGTTCAGATTCGCAAATTCGGCAGATGATACATATGTTCTGCAGTGAAATTTCCCATAAACTCACAGGCAATTGGGGGGTGTTTAATAGTAAAATTTCTTTTGTTTCAACGATAGATGGAAATAAGGAGATTTTTATCTGTGATTTTGACGGCCACAATCCAAAGCAGTTGACCCATCATAAAAGCATATCTCTTTCACCGGCCTGGTCTTCTGATGGGCAATGGATTGCCTATGTGTCCTATGCCAGGGGGAAACCAGACATTTACATCAAGAGCCTGAAAAAAAAACCTGGTTTTATCGTCAATAATGAGGGGTTAAATATTTCTCCGGACTGGATGCCGGGAAAAGATATTCTTGCAGCAACACTAAGTTTTTCCGGCAACCAGGAAATATATTTGTTGACCAAAAAGGGAGAAATTATTAAAAGGATAACCAAGAGTTGGGGCGTTAATGTTTCTCCAAAATTTTCACCGGATGGAAAGAAGCTTGCATTTACATCCAACAGGGGGGGCAATCCCCAGATATATGTAAAGAATCTGGAAACTGGTGATATAAAAAGGATTACATTTGAGGGCCGTTATAATACTTCGCCGGCATGGTCACCGGACGGAAAAAAAATGGCTTATGTGGGTATTGATAAAAACAAAATTAATATATTTGTTACCAGCCTGGATTCAGGCTCTGGAAAGCCGGTTCAGCTGACCATGAATACAGGTGACAATGAAGAGCCTTCCTGGTCACCGGATGGCAGTTTGATTGTTTTTACATCCAGCAGGGAAGGTAAAATCCCAAGGTTGTTTGTGATGACAGCAGCAGGTACGGACCAAAGACGTCTTTTACGCTTAAAGGGCAAACAGAGCCAGCCTTCTTGGTCTGGATCAACCAGTTCTGAAAATATATAATGCATATTTACATACAAAAGGAGGTAACATGAACAGAAAATTGTGGATGAATCTTATGGCGGCTGTGCTTGTGGCAGGTCTTTTTATGACTGTTTCCTGTGCAAAAAAAACAATTGTGACCGAGCCAACTACCATAGAAGATCAGGTAAAAGCGGAAGCCGAAGCAAAGGCAAAGGCTGAAGCCGATGCCAGGACAGAGGAAGCAAGAATTAAAGCCCAGGAACTTCAGGACCAGATGGCCAATGAACAGACCTTGGAACAAGCAAAAATTGCTGCTGCCAAAAATCGGTTTACCAACCAGAATATCCATTTTAATTTTGACAGTTCAGAATTAAGTTCCATGGCCAAGGCCCTGCTAAAAGAAAAAGCAGAATGGATTTCTGATAATCCTGGAATCAATGCAGCCATTCAGGGGCATTGTGATGAGCGGGGAACAACTGATTATAACCTTGGCCTTGGTGAACGACGTGCCATGGCTGCAAAAAATTACCTTTTAAATCTGGGTATATCAAATTCCCGGTTAACCTCCATTAGTTTTGGTGAGGAAAAACCCCTTGATTTAGGAAGCAGCGAAGAAGCATATAGAAAAAACAGGCGTGCGCAATTTGTTATGGAGTAATTTGTCCCGAAACGCTTTGTCTGGATAATTTTTTGGATATAAAGATGGATCTTATCCGGGTACGTGCACTTTTTATATGAAAGTAGTGAGATTTGAGTTGTGAGTAGTGAGAGTAGAATGTTGCAATTTTTTCTCATAACTCAAATCTTTTTTTTTGTTGTACTCGCCAGGACATGGCTGCTATTGGCTATTGTCCCCGGATGTTAAATTTCTTATATCATGTTGGAGTCTGGTGATGAAAAATTTTATTTTTTTTGTTTGTATCGGAGGGATTATCCTGATTGCAGGGTGTGTTACACCGGAACAATACCAGTTGCTGGAAACCCGAATAAATACTCTGGAGATGGAGAACAGCCAGCAGACCTCTGTCCGGGAAGAAAGATCTGCTAGAAATTTTAAAATGCAGGAGGACCTGGAAAATTTTCAAGGAAAATTAGAAGAAACAACCAAGGCTACCAGGGAAAATTATGCAGAAATAAAATATGAAATTCAGCAGATCCAGGAAAAATTTCAACAAATGGAAGGTCTGGTGGAAGAAATAAATCATGCTTTTGGATCCAATAGCCAGACCCGGCAGGGTGATTTGGAAAAAAGACTGGATCGACTGGATAATGCAATTTCAAGGAACTATGAGAAAGTTATCAATCTTGAAAAATATATGGGGTTTGAGCCCAGTGATACGATACAGGCAGAACCGAGTATTAACAAACCCATACCTGGGCCTGAAAAGAGTTCTGAGCAGGAATTGTATGATCTTGCCAAAAAATTGTTCGATGACGGGGATAAGGAAAGTGCACGGATTCAGTTTGAAAATTTTATTAATAAATATCCTGATTCAAAAAATGCTGACAATGCCAGATTCTGGATTGCGGACAGTTATTATGCTGAAAAATGGTATGAAAAAGCCATTTTGGAATATCAGAAAGTGCTGGAAACTTATCCAGACTCCAATAAAACGGCTGCAGCAAGACTGAAGCAGGGGTATGCCTTTGCCGAACTGGGTGAAAAAGCAAATGCAAGACTGATTTTAAAGGAGCTCATAAAACGGCACCCTGATTCTGATGAAGCCAGGTATGCCAGTAAAAAATTGAAAACCCTGAATTGATTTTATGATTAAGATTCTCGGAATTGATCCTGGCTTGGCCGGCACAGGTATCGGAGTTGTACAGGGCGACAGCCGGGATATCACGGGGTATTCCTTTGGCAGTATTGCAACGGACTCAAAAGATTCTACTCCCTCCAGACTCAATATCATTTATTCTAAAGTCATTGATTTTTTAAGGGATCAAGAGCCTGATTTTGTTGTGATTGAAGATATTTACTCCCTTGAGAAATATCCTGGATCAGGTATTATGCTGGGGAAAGTATCAGGGGTTTTACTGCTGGCTGCTTTCAAAACCGGAGTGAGTGTTGAAGAGATTCCAGTCCGTGAAGTGAAAAAAGTAATATCCGGAAACGGGAGTGCAGATAAATTTCAGGTGGAACGATCTGTTCGGAATCTGCTGAATCATCCGGAAAGAATTCGTCCGTTTCATGCTTCAGACGCCCTGGGCCTTGCATTAACGGGGTATTACAGGCATAGAAAAACATTATGAATAAAAGGGTATTATGATCGGATATCTTGAAGGGTGTATCATTAATTATGAAGTTGATGGCATTTTATTGAAGGCTGGTAATATTGGATACGAGATCCTATTGAATCCCATAACCCTTGAACAGGTAAGGTCTGAATCCTCAGAGGACGGAATCGTCTCTCTTTATATTTATTATCATGTGACGGAAAGACAGCCAAAACCAACCCTGATCGGGTTTTCTACTTTAGAGGACAAGGAGTTTTTCCAATTATTTATTTCCGTTGCAGCAGTGGGACCCATGAAGGCTGTAAAGGCATTGACCAAACCTGTTGGAGAGGTTGCCAGAGCAATTGACGGGAAGGATGTTTCTTTTCTTTCCCAATTATCAGGCATTGGGAAAAGAACTGCCGAAAAAATCATTGCAACTCTCCATGGAAAGGTAGCAGCCTTTGTGGACATGCAAATTGAAGCATCAGCAAACAAGCCGGCTTCCCCCAGCCAGGACATAAGAGAAATATCCCTCCAGGTTGAAGATGTATTGGTTAGCCAGCTAGGGCATTCTGCACAATCGGCAAGGCGTATGATAAAAGAAGCTTTTGATCGTAATCCAGCCATTGAAACCCCTGAAGAATTATTTGATGAAATTTACCAGGAGGTCCGGTAAACGTGGACAATGATATCCTCTCTTTTTCATCGGATACTTCTGACAGAAAAGGGGTGGTAACCCCCAGGAAGACACTTGAGGACCAGACTTCAGATATTGTATCCCTCCGTCCTGTGTGCTTTAAAGATTATGTGGGCCAGAAGGATACTGTTGAAACCCTGAAAATAGCAATTCAGGCTGCAAAAATGAGGAACGAGCCCCTGGACCATATTTTACTGCATGGGCCGCCAGGCCTGGGAAAAACCACTGTGGCACACATCATTGCCAATGAAATGGGAAAAGAATTAACAGTGACATCCGGGCCAACTCTGGAAAAAGGTGGAGATCTGGTGGGTATACTGACAAATCTGGGAGAGGGGGATATCCTGTTTGTTGACGAGATCCACAGAATTCCAAAGGTGGTTGAAGAATTTCTTTATCCTGCCATGGAGGATTTTGCAGTGGATTTTGTGTTTGACAAGGGAATTCATGCCAGGAGTCATCGATATAGACTCAAGCAGTTTGTCCTTGTGGGTGCCACCACAAGGGTGGGGCTTTTGTCAGCGCCTTTACGGGACAGGTTCGGCCTGTTTCGTACCCTTGATTTTTATTCCATTGAAGATTTGATAATAATAATTAAACGGTCGGCATCAATTTTACAGACCCATATTTCAGACAAAGGGGCTTTGGAGCTTGCCAGGCGGTCCAGGGGAACTCCCAGGGTTGCTAATCGTCTTTTAAAACGAGTCAGGGATTATTCCCAGGTAAAATCCAATGGTCAGGTCACAGAGTCAAGCGTGAGGGCAGGGCTGGAACTAGAAGGAATAGATAGCCTTGGTCTTACCCGCCTTGATATAAATTATCTGAAAACCATCATAGATTTTTATAAGGGAGGCCCTGTGGGGATTGAGGCCATTGCCGCCACCCTTCAGGAAGAAACAGATACCCTGGTGGATGTTGTGGAACCTTTTTTATTGAAGATCGGACTTGCGCTTCGGACTTCAAGCGGAAGAAAAGCATCGGAAAAAGCCTATAGACATCTTAAGATACTCCCAAAGACCCACATTGGCAAAAACAATATCAATGAAAAATAAAAAAATAATGTCTAAATTTATATTTATTTACCCTATGATTTTATCGGTTCTGGTTTTTTTCAGCCCAGCCTTTGCAGAAAATACCTTGCCTGAATCAATTATAAGTCTACCCAAAAATGAGAACGCCATTATTGTGGAAAAAGAAACCCAGATGCTTTCTGTCTATTCTCTTGAAGATGGAAAAATTGAATCCAGATTCACGGCCCGTTGTTCTACCGGAGAAGCCTTTGGGCCCAAAAAAAAAGCAGGGGACAAAAAAACTCCTGAGGGGGTATATTTTTTAATAGATGAATATGAAGACCAATATCTGACACCCATTTACGGGAAAAAAGCCTTTCCATCAGATTATCCGAATTTCTTTGATCAACGTCAGGGCAAAGATGGCTCAGCCATCTGGATTCATGGAACAGATAAAGTTTTAAAATCCATGGATTCCAATGGTTGCATTGCCCTTGAAAACAATAATATTCTTTCCCTTGTGGACTATATTCAGCTAAATTCAACCCCTTTGATTATTGTTGAAAAAATTTTGAAAATTGATTCTGACGTTCAAGCGCGCAGGAAAGAGGAAATACGTAAAATGCTTGACCACTGGATTCAATCCATGGAAACCGGCAGTTACCATCAATATCTTTCCTTTTACGGTGATGAATATGTGCCTGATATTTCCTGGTGGGAGGCCTGGCTTGGAGCCAGGAAAAAATCCTTTAGTGACAAAATGAAATTAAGGGCTGAAATAGAGAATGTCGGTATATATGCCCATGGGAATATCTTTGTTGTATTGCATGATTTTGTTCTTTCATCGGGAAAAGAAAAAATTAAAATCGGTAAGCGGAAACTTTTTTTAGAGAAATTTAGCAAGGGATATAAAATAGTTGGAGATGTACTTCAGGACAAATCCTATAAAACAATTGATATTCCCCTGGTGGCTGCAGCCAGAAAACTTGTCCGGACCAGGGAAGTCTCTGTTACGGAAACCATTCAAAAATGGCTGGCGGCCTGGTCTTCAAAAGATATGGATTCATATGCTGGTTTCTATGCTGAAGAGTTTCGTTCGGATGGACTTGGGAAAAGAGCCTGGGTCAAGCGGAAAAGACAAATTGCAAGAAAATATAATTATATCACGGTAACAGGGAAAGATTTTAGAATTAAAAAAAAAAAAGATGACTATTATGAGGTCAGCTTTTTTCAAGATTACGAATCCAGTGGTTTTTCAACCCAGGGGACAAAACATCTGAAATTTGTGAAGAAAGGTGGATTATGGAAGATATCTCAAGAGAACTGGAAAGAGAAATAGCCCAGTCAAAACCGACTCCGTATAAACAAATTAGAAAAAAAAAGATTTTGATCGTAGATGACTTCGGAGAAATGAAATCCGGGGGATATTTAAAGGTTCTTGTCTATATGTTTCTGGTTACAAGCGTTATTTGCCTTTTAGGGGCTGGCGGGCTTTATTATTTTTTTTCTGGTTTGACTATTGAAAATAAGCAGCTTACCCGGAAAGTAACCAGGCTTGAAGAAAAACTGGACCATCTAATTGATGAAAAAGAAGTTTTAATGGCAAAACTTGTTATTTCCGGGAAAGAGTTGGGGGTTGAAGCCGAGCCGGCTAAGCCTGAACAGCCGTTGGCAGAAAATATGTCCAAAACAAAAGAAAAAACGGCTGGAATAAAAGAAAAATCAAAACTAAATACTATACCTGCTGCCCAGGAGCCAGTGGCAGAGTCGGCAGCAAATCCTGTATCCACAGGACTTAGCCATGTGGGCAATGATCAACAAGAAGAGAATGAAATCCAGGAAAAAAATCAGGGTTCAGTAAAACCAGATGTTTCTACTAAACAGATTGTCACCATTGAAAAATTTACCGTTATTCGGGATGGACGAGACGGGCACCTTGAGGTAAGATTTGATATCAGGAATTTATCAGATAGGCCGGGCAATGTTTCCGGAAGGATATTTACCATATTAAAACCTGATAATAAACCCCAGGAACAATGGCTGGTAGTTCCTTCATCTCCTTTGGAACAAGGGGTTCCATCTCTTTACAAAAAGGGACAATATTTTTCCATTGCACATTTTAAACCCATTAAATTCAAGATTGCAAATCAGGCAGAACCGGACTTGTTTAAAAAGGCAGCCATATATATTTTCAATGAAGAGGGGAACCTGATGTTTGAAAGTCTAATTGATATTACCCAGGCAGATTCAAACTGATGAATTTTTTAGTAAAGACCGGCATTGTTATTTTCTTTGGATGTTTTCTGTTTTTGTTGAACAGCCCCTGGACAATGACTGCAATGGCAGGGCAGCGGACCCATACGGTTTTCTTTGAGGGAGAAGAAAATGAGCTGAATGTGTATAGGATTTTCGGATCAAAACCAGGAAAGACTTTATTGGTTATAGGGGGTATCCAGGGGGATGAGCCAGGGGGATTTCTTGCTGCTGATTTCTATGCTGATTTTTCCCTTGAGAGGGGCAATCTCATTGTTGTTCCCAGGGCAAATTTTCCATCCATCCTGAAAAAAGAAAGACAGATCAATCAGGATATGAACCGTAAATTCATGGATGATCATACAATAAACTATGAAACAAAGGTTGTGAATGTTCTTAAAAAACTTATTTGTGAGAGTGACTGTTTCTTAAACCTCCATGAGGGATCGGGTATCTATTCCCCTGTCTGGCAGACTCCTGATAAAAATCCCAATAAATTCGGTCAATCTATTATTGCAGACGATTCTTTTCTAGAACCGGGCGGCAATCAGGTGCGGGTGAATCTTGAAGCCATGGCCAAAGAAATTATTGGCAAAATTAATTTGAACATTAAAGACCCGGCCCATTATTTTCATTTTAACAACCACAGGACAAAATACAAGGATACCCATCATAAGGAACAGCGCAGGTCTGCCACCTATTATGCGCATAATGTATGCAAAATACCGGCATTTGGCATTGAATCTGCTAAAACACTTCCCCTGGAGCAAAAGGTCAGGCAGCATATTTATGCCATTAACGGGTTTATGGAGATCCTGGGGATTGTTCCCCAGACCCCTGGAATCGATTTAAAGAAACCTGAAATGCAGTATATGATAATATCTGTCAATGATTCCATTCCTGTTGTCATAGGCAAAATGCAGCGTTTGAAAATTAATAAAGGGGATATGATCCTGGTCCATGATATTGTCGCCAATTATGAACGAGGCCTTAGCGTGGATGTTCTGGGGGTTGGAAACGAGTTTAATGATATGAAAAAAAAGCTCATCATTAACGAGTCCACCAGAATTGAGGCAAAAAAAGATTTTTATGCCTGTGGCAGCGTGTTCCTGGAGATTGACGATAAAGGGTTTGGAACAATAAACAAACTCAAGGTCAGTGATTCAAAAAGAGAGACAGGTATCCGATACAAGGTAAAGATTAATGGAAAATTTTTATTATAGATAATTACGGACATATAATTCTTCAATATGGGGATAGATTGATTATAGAAGATATTATATCCGGGAACATAGATCCTTCCGAATATATTGTTAATTTTAAGGGATTTGTTGGAAATAACAGTATCAATAATGGTGAAGACCGGGGATATTTGATTGATACTGCAGCAGGTGTCCTCATGTCAAGGTATTCGCTGGGAAAAAAAGGCAGACGTTATTATGTTCTGGCTACCCTGAAGGGCAAAGAAGTCGGCAGGATTTATATAGATATTCAATCATAAGGATGCAAGGAGAAAGACAGTGGGGGGAAAAAAAAGACAGAACCTGTCAATCATTGATAAAGAGCTTAAAATTGACGGGTCCATATCCAGCACGGGCAAGCTAATTATTAAGGGACAGGTAACCGGGACCATTGAAGGTGATGTGGTGATTATTGCCGAGGACGGTTTTGTAAATTCCAGTGATACCAAAGTATCCAGTATTACCATTGGCGGTAATTTTCAAGGGGAAGTCTCTGCCTCTAAAGAATTGATCATTCTTGCAACGGGTGTATGTTCCGGCAAGGTTGAATGCCAGGACCTGATTGTCGAAAATGGGGGTGTATTAAATGCGGCGGTTTCCTGTAAAACCGAAAGTAATCTTGCCCCTGGAAAAGAGAGCTCGGCCTTTGTTGCTGGATTGAAAAAGGAAAAGCAAATAGAGTTATAGAATTTGCTTGACATACGTACAAAAATTATATAAATATGTCGGATTGTGTTTATGAAGAGGAGCGTGAAACGTTGAAAAAATATACATACAGTGCAAAAAGAGCAGATAATAAAGAAAATTGGTGTGTGATTGATGCAAAAGATCAGGTTCTTGGAAGGTTAGCCTCCCAGGTTGCTTACAGAATTCGTGGGAAACATAACCCCCTTTTTACCCCCCATGCGGATTTGGGTGACTGGGTTGTGATTATTAATGCGGACAAGGTACGCTTAACCGGAAATAAACTGGATCAGAAGACATACTATCGCCATTCAGGATATATTGGCAGCATAAAGTCTCAGACTGCAAAAGAATTGCTCGAGAAAAAACCGGAAGAAGTGCTCAAAAAGGCTGTCAGGGGAATGCTCCCTAAAAACAGGCTTGGTAGAAAACTTTGTAAAAAATTATTTATCTACACAGGTGACCAGCATCCCCATGCTGCTCAAAAACCTGAAGTTGTTGAAATTTAAGATATAAAGGACGCGATAATATCAATGGAAAGTGGAAACGTATTTTACGCGACGGGCAAGAGAAAAGATTCTGTAGCCAAAGTATGGATGATGCCAGGTACAGGTAAGATTGTTGTTAACGATAGAGAGGTAAATGAATACTTTGATATCAGTGTGAACCAGGATTCGCTTGTTTCACCTCTTGTACTGACTGAAAACAGCGATTCCTTTGACCTTAAAGTCACTGTAATGGGTGGCGGGCAATCAGGTCAGGCCGGTGCTATTAGGCAAGGAGTTTCAAAAGCACTCGTCCTGGTTGATCCGGAGTTAAGGGGTGTTTTAAAAAGCGCAGGATTCCTGACAAGGGATTCAAGGAAAAAAGAGCGTAAAAAATACGGTAAAAAAGGCGCAAGAGCAAGCTTTCAGTTTTCCAAGAGATAAGTCTTTTTCAGGGTCTTTAAAATTTACAGAGGGGGAAAACATAGTTTTCTCCCTTTGTGGTTTCCTCCTTTCCTTGTTTAGAAAGGAAAAAAATGAAAACATTCCTGTTTTATGATGTTGAAACTTCCGGATTGAACCCAGCATTTGATCAGATTTTAACATTTGCCTGTATTCGAACAGATCTTTCCCTGACAGAAATTTCCCGTGAATTGATCACCATTCAACTGCGCAGGGATATCGTACCCTCTCCCCATGCATTTATCACCCATTGTCTGACCATTGATGAACTAAAACACGGTATCACCGAGTACCAGGCTGCCCAGCAGATACACAAACTTTTTAACACCCCTGGTACCATAAGTTTTGGATACAATTCCCTTGGATTTGATGATGAGTTTTTACGGTTCCTGTTTTACAGGAATCTATTGGATCCCTATTCCCACCAATATGCAAACCAATGCTCCAGGATGGATATGCTACCGGTTACTGCTCTGTTCAGGGTGTTTTGCGATCATGTCATGAATTGGCCCCATCTTGAGGATGGGCGTTCCAGCCTGAAGCTTGAGCTTATCAGCGACGAAAATCAATTTACCACATCTGGAAGGGCCCATGAAGCCATGAATGATGTGGAGGCTGTAATAGAGCTTGCCAGAATTTTTTCCCGTGAGAAAGATATCTGGGCCTATGCCCTGGATTTTTTTAACAAAACCAAAGATGTTTTAAGAATTAATGCCTTAAAAAAAGAGATAAGAGTTGGGAATAAACCCTTCCGTATCTGTCTTATGGTTTCCGCTTCATTCGGTCCCAAAAACAATTATCTTGCGCCTGTTCTTCATGTTGGCGAATCTCTGCCCTATAAAAATCAAAGTCTCTGGTTGAGGCTGGACAGGGAGGGGGTGTTCAAAAAAAATGAAGAATCCGGGATCTATGATCTGTTCGTAATTAGGAAACGCCCGGCAGACGAGCTTATTGTCCTGCCATATCTGGACAGATTTATAAGAAAGCTACCCCTGGCTTCACAACAAACCAGCAGAGAAAACCTGGAAAAAATTCAATCTGATCCAGACTTGTTTTTTAAAACCATCCAATATCATCTGGAATATAAATACCCTGTTATACCGGATATGGATCCCGATGCAGCGCTATATCAATCTGGTTTTTTTTCCTCTTCTGAGAAAAAGGAAATCAGTAAATTCCATGGCACAAAAAATTCTGAAAAACCCATTGTTTGTGAATCATTTACAAGTATCCGGGTAAAAACACTTGCCAGGCGTATCTTATCCAGAAATTTTGAAGATCTTTTTCCAATTCACTCAAATTCGGAGTATGTTGATCATTTAAGACGTCTGGCTTCCTCTATTCCCGGTTCTAATGGTCAGGGGAATCAGGGGGATCAGATAAAAGGGTTTCGCAATGATATGAAGTATATTTCCGGACAAGGCCTGGTGCATATTAAGGAAATTGAAAAACAGGAAAAGAAATTACCGCAATTAACCCGTATTCAAAAGGATATCCTTTCCTGGTTGAAGATTTATATTGAAAATTTATTTGTTTCGGGTGTTGAGGCGCCTTAGCTCTTCAACTTGGGCGTTGTGGATGAATTTGTTTAACAGGGTTTCATTTTTTTGATTCATGTTTGTGATTTTCAAACCTGCAAGAATATGTGAGGGTGAATAATTTTTATTTATCCTGACGATTTTTGCTTTTAAGGGAAAAATTCCCACAGGCTTTTCCTTTTCAATGTCAACGAGAATGATTCCCAGGGGTATGATGTCATTTCTCTTGAGTCGGCCAAGGGTGTTGTCTTTGCCTCCTTTGATTTTGGGAATGACCAGGCCAGCTCCTGTAAGGGATATATCCCTTATGATAAAGTCTTTGGCAGTATAATATTCAGTATCTTTGTACAGGATTTTTGCTTTGATCAGGTGTCTGTGGCTCAAAGGCAGTCGAAAGGCTGATCGTATGTTTATTTCCTTTATGGGGATTTCGTATTTGAGGAGAACAGCCTTTGCCTTTGTCTGATTGGCAAGGAGATATTGATCCAGAAATTCCTCAGGCCTGCAGGCAATTCCTACCCTGATCCTTGACGGTTGGTTGGAAACAATAGTTGTCACATGCAATTGATGTATTGTTTTGGTGAAGGGTACAAGGGGCTGGGCAACTATGATATGCTGATTTTGAAAATCTGTATCATAGATGATGGATGATCTGGATACAGAATTCAGGGAGTTCATGTTGAACACCAGATCCACGCCTGTGGACGGCGTAAATATGTCTTCGATCTCAAAGTTCAAAAGTTACTACCCATGGAATTTAAACAGATTCAGGCAGTATTTTATGGGATAAATACTGCCTGAATCTATGTACAGACTATATTTTATTATTTTACAGCTTCTTTTAATGCTTTGCCCGGAACAAATTTTGGAACATTTCTAGCAGGGATATTGATTTCTTTACCAGTCTGGGGATTTCTACCTTTTCTTTCTTTTCGCTCTGCTGTTTTAAACGTTCCAAAGCCAACTAGCGTAACAGAGTCATTGTTGGAAAGAGCATCGGTGATTGCTTTGATGGTGCAGTCCACTGCTGCCTGCGCTTCTTTTTTGCTGTTGAGCACTTCTGAAACCTTGCTGATTAAATCGCCTTTGTTCATCGTGTCACTCCTTTTTTTAGGTTTTAGAAATTACAAAATAGAGAATTTACTTTTCAAAAATGTTTTTCTAAAGTTAAATAATTTTATTTCAGCTTTTGCGTACGTTACGTCGTTGAGAAGGGCGTGTCAAGTATTTATTCACATTTTTATTAAATTTTCTTGCTAGATTTCAGCAAAAAATATAAAATTGCTGAAAACAGGAGGAAAATATGGATGTAGCGCTTGTAAATCCTTTTATTGAGGGTACTTTGCATATTCTTGACACCACAGCTTTTGTAAAAGTAAAGCCGGAAATCCCTTTTTTAAAAATAAAGCAAAATGCTCAAGGCGATATTTCCGGGGTATTGGAGATCAGCGGGGACCTTCATGGCTCTGCTGCAATCAGCTTTTCGGAAAAAAGTATTTTAGGAATTGTTTCTGCCATGTTTGGTGAGGAAATGACTGAAATTAATGAAGAAATTATTGATGCTGTTGGTGAAATCTCGAATATGGTAGCAGGTCATGTCACCACGAAAATTGCAGAAATGGGTAAAAAAGTAAAAGTAAAGCTTGTAAAGGTCTGCACAGGGCCTGATGAGGATATTGCGCATATAAAAGAGGGCAAACATGTCATATCTCTTCCTTTTTGTACGACAAAGGGCATGGTGGTCATTGAAGTCTGTTATAAAACGACTTAATAAGCCATCCTCTGAATATACCATTGAATCATTTGATCGCCGTAAAAAATATATAGCACGGCTCCTGCGGAAAGATAAGGCCCAAAGGGGATTTTAAAATGGCGGTCGCCGGTCTTTGTCAGGAAAATAGAAAAAATTCCCGCAATCGTTCCAAAAAGAGAACCAGTAAATAGGGTAAAAAGGACCCCTTTGACACCCATTGCCGCTCCTATCATGGCCAAAAGTTTGATATCCCCCCCACCCATACCTTGTTTTTTTCTTATTGTAAAATAAACAAAGGCAATAGCATACAGTACCCCTCCGCCTGCGAAGATTCCTATTAAAACATCTATTATTGACATTTCAGGGATAAAAAAAGCAGATGATGCAAAGATAAATATGCCGGGTATGGAAATAACGTCCGGGATAATTTGATGGTCAAAATCAATAAAGGAAACAACAATCAATACACAGACAAAACCCAGCCAGAAAAACATGGAGGAAGTAAGGCCGAAATTAAAAAATAAAAAAACCGTAAAAACAGCAGTCAGGAGTTCTATTAATGGGTATCTCAGGGAGATGTGGGTTTTGCAGTATTTGCATCGTCCCTGCAAAACGATATAGCTTACAATGGGAATGTTGCAATAAAATGGAATGCTTTTTTTGCACCCGGGACAAAAGGAACCCGGAAATACAATGGATTTTTTTATGGGAATTCTGAAAATACACACATTTAAAAAACTACCGATACATGCTCCGAAGATGAATAGGATGATAGAGAGGGTCATGGTATAATTGATCATTTGCAATTTCCTTGTTAATTTTTTTGAATCGTGAGTGGTGAGGTGTAAAGGGATGGCATCTTTTTTCTCATATCTCATAACTCAAAACTTTTTTAAGGAGTATCTGATTTTAAAAATATTTTTTCAAGGATATTGTAAAAACTAAATTCTGTTTTATTGTAGAATCAAGTAAATATGGAAATATAAGGAGTTTACATGGCGGAAGCAGATATTGATGATCTCATCGAAATAATAGAAAAAGAGGGTAATATAGAAGATATCCCCAAAACCCTTCCCATGATGCCGGTCAGGGATGTGGTAGTTTTTACGGATATGTTGCTGCCCTTGTTTGTTGGACGGAAAAAATCAATAGCGGCCGTAGAGGAATGTGTGGAATTCGACCGCTATATTTTCCTGTCCGCGCAAAGGGATTCCGAGGTTGAAAATCCCAAGGCTGAAGATGTTTATGATGTCGGCACAATCGGTCGTGTTCAAAAAATGATTAAAATGCCTGATGGACGGATTAAAGCTCTAGTCCAGGGGATTGCCAAGGCCAAGGTCATTGAGTATAAAAAAAAGAAAAAATATTTTAAAGTAGATATCGAAGTCCTTATTGATATAGAACCCGAAAAAATTGATATTGAAGTAGAAGCGCTCATGCGCAATGTAAAGGAAAGCAGTGAAAAACTATTGGCCCTTAAGGGAGAGCTGGCAGGAGATGTGGGGGATCTTTTATCCCATATAGAGTCTCCTGGAAAATTGGCTGATCTGGTGGCATCCAATTTGAACCTGAAGGTGGAAGATGCCCAGACCCTGCTTGAAATTATCGATACAGTGGAACGGCTCAAAAAGGTAAATGATCTCCTGGCAAGGGAGCTTGATTTGTCCACTGTCCAGGCAAAGATTCAGACAGATGTCAAGGATGAAATTTCAAGAAATCAGCGGGATTATTATCTCAGGGAACAGGTCAAAGCCATTCACCGGGAGCTTGGGGAAAGTGATGACAAGCTTGCTGAATTGGAAGACTTTAGATCCAAGATAAAAAAATGCAAAATGCCCAAGAATTGTGAAATAGACACATTCAAGCAGCTTAAGCGTCTTGAGCAGATGCATTCAGATTCTTCGGAGGCTTCTGTTGTCAGGACCTATCTTGATTGTATTGTGGAATTGCCCTGGAGCCGTTCCACAAAGGATTTTCTGGATATTAAAAAATCCCAGGAGGTCCTGGACAAAAATCATTATGGACTTGAAAAAGCCAAGGAAAGAATCCTTGAATACTTGAGTGTCAGAAAGCTGAATCCCAAGAAAAAAGGCCAGATCATATGTTTTGTGGGGCCTCCGGGCGTGGGGAAGACTTCCCTGGGCCAGGCCATTTCCAAGGCCATGAAGCGCAAATTCCATAGGGTATCCCTTGGAGGAATCAGGGATGAAGCAGAAATTCGGGGGCATAGGAGAACCTATATAGGGGCCCTGCCCGGCAGGATTCTGGAAGGTCTGCGTCAATGTAGAAGCAATAATCCTGTATTTATGCTGGATGAAATTGACAAACTGGGCAATGATTTCAGGGGAGATCCTTCTTCCGCGCTTTTGGAAGCCCTGGACCCGGAACAGAATTTTGAATTTTCAGATCATTATCTGAACATGCCCTTTGACCTTTCCAAAGTGTTGTTTATTTTAACTGCCAATATGACTGATACCATTCCTTCGGCGCTGCTGGACCGAATGGAGGTGATTCATATTTCCGGGTATACCCGTCAGGAAAAAACAGTAATAGCGGAAAAACATCTTTTCCCGAGAAAACTTAAAGATAATGGCCTGATAAGGCGATCCATCAGTATCAGTCCCCCTGCCATGGAATCAATTGTTGCAGAGTACACCCTTGAGGCAGGATTACGGGGGTTGGAGCGCAGGCTGGACAGGATCTGCAGGAAGATAGCCAGGCAGATTGCAGAGGGTCGCAAGGGAAAATTTACCATAACAAAACAGAACCTGACCAAATATTTAGGTCCTCCCCAATATATATCAGAACTGGACCAGGAAGAAAGTCAGGTCGGGCTTGCAACCGGCCTTGCCTGGACAGAATATGGTGGAGAACATCTATATATTGAGATTTCCTTGTTTCCTGGAAAAGGCGAGCTCCTGGTGACAGGTCAGATCGGAGAGGTGATGCAGGAATCTGCCCGGGCTGCCCTGACCTATACCAAGGCCCACCAGGAGGCCCTGGGTATTGACAAGGATGCATTTGAAAACCAGGATATCCATATCCACGTACCAGCCGGAGCCATCCCAAAAGACGGACCATCTGCCGGCATTGCCATTGCCACTGCATTGGTATCTGCCTTTACCAATAGAAAGGTGAACCACAAGGTCGGTATGACAGGTGAAATCTCTTTACGGGGGCGGGTGCTGCCCATTGGCGGGCTCAAGGAAAAAACCCTTGGGGCTCTCAGGGCAGGGATCAAGCATGTTATCATCCCTGAAAAAAACCAGAAAGATCTTTATGATATTCCCAAAGCCGTTAAAAATAAGCTGAAGTTTACCTGTGTCAAGGATGTGAAAGAAGTGCTTGAAATTGCTCTGGAAAAGGTAAAATAACTTGCGGATTCTATCTTTGAGTACTGCGGAGCAGGGGTGCAGCCTTGCTGTTTTTGAGAATAGGACGCTGGTTTGTGAGGAATACTGGGCAAGCAGGCAGACCCATTCAAAACGGGTTATGGCAATGGTGGAAAATATAGTTGAGAACCGCGCAGGGTTTGGATTGTCGGAAATTGACGGATTCATTGCCGCAAAGGGTCCTGGCAGCTTTACCGGACTTCGTATTGGAATTTCTGTGATAAAGGGTCTGGCCTATGCCTTGTCCAAACCCGAAGCCGGGGTCTCAAGTCTTGACGGCATTGCCTATAGATTTTCCCAGGTATCTGTTCCTGTCTGTGTGATGATGGATGCAAGACGCAATGAAGTGTATTGTGCTGTGTATCATTTTGAAAAGGGGTCTCTGGTAGAAAAGAGCGATGAAAAGGTTTGTTCACCCGGCCAGGCGGTTTTGCTGGCAGGTGAGAATGCTTTTTTTGCAGGATCAGGATCAAAGGCTTACCAGGATTTGATTTTGGACCTGACCAAACAGAATGCGGTCTTTGCCTGTGAATCCATGGATCATGTCAGTGCTGCAGCCCTGGTGCACCCCTTATTCTTAAATGATGATTTTTTTAATTCCAATGAAAATATACTGGTGCCGGCCTATATCAGAAAATCAGATGCAGAGATTCACTTGAATGAAAAATCTGCTTAAAAAACAAGCATATTGACAGGGCGGTTGATTTTTTGCTACTATGTCAGGGATATAGTTTTTAAAGAAGAGAATTTATGGACAAATCAAAATGGCCTGGACGAGCGGTGTTACCCGTTGCAATACCAGGTTTGAAGTTTATTATTTTATTCATCCTCCTAACGGGGATGCTTTTTTATTTTGGGTGGATGGTAATTGCCTGGATCTTTTTTTGCCTGACCCTTTTTGTATGCTGGTTCTTCAGGGACCCGGAAAGGGAAATACCTTCCGGGAAAAATGAATTGGTTTCCCCTGCAGACGGCAGGGTGATTATCATTGATAAGCTGGCTCAAAGTGAATATCTGTCAGTTCCTTGTCAGAAGGTGAGCATATTCATGAATGTGTTTAATGTTCATGTGAACAGGATCCCTTTGGATGGTGTCATTGAAAAAGTACAATACAATCCAGGTAAATTTGTGAATGCATCCTTTGATAAAGCATCCATTCACAATGAACGGAATGCCTTGATTGTGAAAACGGATGCAGGCAAAAAGTTTGTTGTTGTGCAGATTGCAGGACTTATTGCCAGGAGAATTGTTACTTGTGTGAAAGCAGGTGAGCGGATTAAAAAAGGAGACAGATACGGCATGATTCAGTTTGGATCACGTCTTGATCTTTATCTGCCAATGGATTTTGATATTGCCGTTACCATGGGACAAAAAACAAAGGCCGGTGCCACTGTGATCGGATACATGAATTAATAGAAAAACAAGGCTGAGATGCAGAAACAGAATTTTAAAAAAAGTATTTATATACTACCCAACTTGTTTACGTCCATGAATCTTTTCTGCGGATATTATTCCGTTCTGGCCTCGGTTCAATTACGGTTTGTTGAGGCATCCATCGCCATTCTTATCGGTGCTGTTTTTGATCTTCTGGATGGCAAGATTGCCCGGGCCACCAATACAACATCCAGGTTCGGGGTTGAGTTTGATTCATTGGCCGACTTGATAACCTTTGGAATGGCTCCGGCATTGCTCATGGTTTTATGGGTGCTTGAACCCATGGGAAGACCCGGCTGGCTGGCTGGATTCCTTTTCATGGCCTGCGGGGCCCTGCGCCTTGCCCGATTTAATGTCAGTTCTTCTTCCAGTCCTGATTTTGAAGGTCTGCCCATTCCCGCAGCAGCTGCAATGAATGTTTCTGTTGTTTTGCTTTTCCATCGTCTGGGAATCAGCCCGGAACCTTTTAAAATTATGATTCTTGTGATGATGTTCGGTCTTTCCTTTTGCATGGTCAGCTCTTTTCACTATAAAAGTTTTAAAAACGTTTGTCTGTTAAAAAAAAAGACATTCAATAGACTGGTTGGTCTGATTCTGATTTTTGTGGCAATTGCTGCGGAACCCCATGTTTTTATGTTTGTGGCATTTTCGATATATATATTTTCCGGTCCTGTATTGACATTGCTATTTTATTCTTCATCAAAAAATAACAAAGAGGCCCGGGCTGATAAGGGATTGTGACCGATAACGAGTAAAAAAGTAAATACCTGGAACCTAATTATTTATAAAAACGGAGTAGATTGTAATTTTGGAGCAGATACCCATTACCAAAGAAGGCTATCAAGCCTTAAAAAAAGAACTAGAAAGACTGAAGACTGTCGAACGTCCTGAAAATATCAAGTCAATTGAAACAGCCCGGGCCCACGGCGATCTGTCGGAAAATGCAGAATACCATGCAGCCAAGGAAAGACAGTCTTTTATAGAAGGACGTATCGGGGAAATTGGTTATAAGATGGGCAATGCAAAAGTCATAGACCCGGGGACGGTTTCCAAGGATGTCATCCGGTTCGCAAGTCGTGTTTTGGTTGAGAACCTCGATTCTGAGGAAGAAGTTGAATATATGATCGTAGGCCCTGATGAAGCAGATATCCAGAAAGGGAAAATTTCAGTGGCATCACCCCTTGGCAGCGCTTTGATAGGAAAAGTGCCTGGTGATGAAGCTGTGTTGCAGGCTCCTGGAGGCAAACGAGTTTATGAGATTATTGATATTCTCTAGGCCAACGATAATAAATAAATTTGGAGGAAATAATTTTGGCACGAGTAACCATAGAAGATTGTTTAAAAAATGTTGATAATAGATTTTCCCTTGTTCATCTTGCTGCAAAACGTGTGCGCCAGATAAGAGAGGGAGCCGACCTGCTGGTGAAATCTTCAAAAAACGAGGATGTTGTTACCGTTTTAAGAGAGATTGCTGCAGGAAGGGTTATTGCAAAACATAAAGTAAATCCTGGAAACGAATAAAAAAGTTTGAAATCCGGCCTGGAAAAAAGACTGCGCCATCGTTTTGGAAAGGCTGTGCATGATTGGGGCATGATCAAGGATAAAGATAGAATCCTTGTGGGTATTTCCGGCGGACGGGACAGCCTGACACTTTTGCAGATTTTATTTATCCAGGAAAAAATAGCTCCTGTGAAATTTGATATAGTGCCAGTTCATATAGATCCTGGATTTGAAGGCTCTTTTGCCAAGGATCTTGAAAAATATGTTCTTGAAAAATATAAAGGACAGCATTTTAAACCCCTCCAGGTTGAGTATACGGATTATGGCCCAAGGGCACATTCAAAGGCAGAACGTGAAAATCCCTGTTTTCTGTGTGCCAGGATGAGAAGAACAAGGTTGTTTGAGATTGCTGAAGAACAAGGTTGCAAAAAGATTGCTCTGGGTCACAATAAGGACGATATTATTGAAACCTTGTTTATCAATATGTTTTATGCGGGGAAAATTGCTGCCATGAAACCCAGGCAATCGTTTTTCAGCGGTGCAATTGATATAATCAGGCCACTGTCATACGTTGAAAAAAAAGATATAATTTTGTTTTCAAACATGCAGAAAACACCTGTATTTGTCAATAATTGCCCCAGTGCAAATAGTACAAAACGAAGTGAAATCAGGAGCATGCTTGAAAGTTTATACATAACCAATAAAAATATAAAGGGTAATATATTCAGAGCAATGGGCAATATCGCTTCTGACTATCTTTTAGAGATTGAAAATGATTGACATTCAGAACCAACCGGATTTTAGAAAAATTCCAATTGATAAAGTGGGCATCAAAGGGCTTAAATATCCAGTAAAAGTACAGGATAAAACCAGGGGTATTCAATCCACTGTGGCCGAGATCGGTATGTATGTAGACCTGCCTCATCAGTGCAAAGGTACCCATATGAGCCGTTTTGTGGAGATTTTAAATACTTCAAGAACCAGGGTCTCCCTTGAGTCTTTGACCACTATTCTCGGAGATATGAAAAAGATTCTGGGTGCAGAATCATCCCATATTGAAATTAAATTCCCCTATTTCATTGAAAAAAAAGCCCCCAGCACCGGTGCCAAAGGTCTTATGGACTATACCTGTACAATCTCCGGATCATCAGACGCTGAAAATAATACGGATATTATTCTGAAAGTTGCCGTGCCTGTGACATCGGTATGCCCCTGTTCCAAAGAAATCAGTGAATATGGCGCCCATAACCAGCGGGGTGAAGTGCTGGTGAAAACCCGGTTTAAAAAACTTATCTGGATTGAAAATATTGTTGAAATTGTTGAAAATTCAGCTTCCTGTGATATTTTTTCCGTCCTGAAACGTGCAGATGAAAAGTTTGTTACGGAAAAGGCGTATAACAATCCCAAGTTTGTTGAGGATATTGTCCGGGATGTGGGAAAAGCCCTGATGGATGATAAAAATATCACCTGGTTTTCCGTGAGTGCTGAAAATTTTGAATCCATCCACAACCACAGTGCCTACGCCTATATTGAAAAGAAAAATGGCCAGGCGGATTAAAGTCAAAGGTCTTTTGTGAGCATGTTTACTCTCTGGAACAGGTCCCGGCGAATGGAATTATAATTTTTGTTCTTTTGGTTTATCAAAATCACAAAGGGATACAGTCTTTCATCTTTTCCCTGAATAAACCCGGCTCTGGTTCTCACATTTGACAGGGTCCCGGTTTTATAATATTCATTCCCTTCATGCCTCAGCAGAGTATGGTATGGCATAAACTTCATCAATATAGCCAGCATCTCATCCGGTGAGATCCTATTTTTTCTTGAAAGTCCTGAACCTTCTTCAATTTGAAAATTTGTCAGCCCCAGTTTTTCCTCTGCAAATATTTTAAGTGCCTTAACTCCCTTGTTCAGGGTGGCCGGGGGGGAATATTTGTCTGCTCCCATGGTCAGCATCAGCTGGTTGGCAATGAAATTATTTGAATGCTGCAAAAGCTTTTGAATCACCTGTTCCAACATAAATGGCGACTTAAAAGTAAACCTCTGACCCCTACTTTTTAAAAAAGTAGGGGTCAGAGGTTTACTTTTACTTTCAATTTCAAGGAAAAATTTTATCAGCTGGCCGGGATAGTTTTTGCGCTGTTCAGGGGATAGCAGAATTCTGCCTCGGGTTTGACCGGAGGCTTTGATATTCTTCAAAAAATCAGGGAGCAGAGGTGTCTGGGGTTCGGCGCTTATGTAATCCCTGCTGATGGGGTCCTGTGTAAACGATATGGTATTGAAGTTTGCACACAAGGCACCCGTTGTGGCGTCATAGGGGTTTAAAGAGTTTCCTGTCCCTGGGATCTGGATATTTTCAGAGAAAAAATCCTGGTCAATGATGATATTATTGATATCTTTGGTATCTATTGTCAGGGAAATCTGCTGGCACATCTTCTTGATAACTTCGGAAATGAACAATGGATCCCCAAATCCTTTTATATAGAGATGTTTAGAATTTTTGTCATAGGAATACAGGGTTTTAAACCTGTGGTCCATTCCAAAGTGCTTAACTGCAGCAAGGCTTGTGAAAATTTTTAAAATGGAGGCTGGAATGAATTTTGTGTCTTTATTCCGGGAATAGAGAATTTTTCCCTGGTCATCTGCCAGCAAAATCCCTGTATGTTTTTCCATGGCCATTGCAGGTAGGGATAAAAAAAGAAATACCAGGCCCAGGAGAAGGGGTTTAAAAGGAATACCCATCGTATTGGTGTGGCACAGATTATTTGAATGGTAAAATCTATTTGAAGAGTATTTATTTGAAGAGTAAAAGCAAGTCATTGAGTTTCTCTTTTATCATGGATTGCATCTGTAAACTTTGCCATTGATCGGGAAAACGTAAAGAGCTGAATTCAAATTCAGCGGTAAATGTAAATAATTTATTATCCTTGTCTGAAATCCTTGAAATGTTTATAGGCGCAATGATAACGCCCTCATAACTGACAATGGTCACAAGATTTCTTGTCTTAACTGATTTAAGCCCTTTGTCTGTTAATATTTTTCTTAAAGCAGTTTCTTTGGCACGCTGGGTCAGCCTGTTTTTTGACTCTCCCTGCGTCATGGATATGACACAGGGGATGGAAAATAGTGAAAATTTTTCCGTTCTGAACTCATTTTCTGCCGGAACCATCAAGAGGTTTTCGTCTGTAATCTGGTGATTAAAAGATTTTAGATCATACCGGACATAATAGGTTTTAATGGCCGTATGATCAGCCATTGCCGGTTTTATGGACGTTGATAAGCACAATAACAGGAAGGCCAAAAATATAAAAATAAAACAATTGTATGGCATTGGCATATTTTTTGTAGAAGTCCTTGTAAAAGGTTTACCTACATTGGGCTTTAGCAAATTGGTTTCCATGGTTTCCATAAAATTATTTTTTATCAGATTCTTACATACACATGGCAATTATGAACTGATCTGGGCTGATGGTAGCAAACATTTAAAAAAGAGGAAATAGAAATGAAACACGCAATTCGTACTTTTTGCCTTTTGGGGTTCCTGTTGACTGTCCTGGCAGGCTGCACCTCCTTGACACAGAACATGGCAACTGCTCCGGGAAATGTGCTTGGCCTGAATCAGGGTGATGGCGCTTCCCAAAAGGTGGTTACCTTTGATGTCATCGGTAAGGGCCTGGAACCTGAACATGCCCTGACCAAAGGAGCAGCAAGGCTCATGGCTGAACGTGCGGCTGTTGCTGACGGCTATCGTCAGTTGGTGGAAAAGGTGAGTGGCGTTTATGTGGATGCATTTATGAAAGCAGGGTTTGGTACTGTGAATCAGGAAATGATCACCACAAAAACACAATCCTGGTTACGGGGCGTTGAAACGATAGAACTTCGTCAGGCTGCGTATGGTATAATGGAAGCCCACATGCAGCTGACAATTTATTTTTCAAAAAAAGATATGGTCTGGTGGCCCGCTGGCCTGGGACCCGGGTTGAGACCTGTTCAGGACAAGGCCGGGAGCACCAGTGTTTTTCAAAGTCAGGTATTTTCCGGCGGCGGCATATGATTTGGAGGCATCCACAATGGATAGACAAGAAAGTTATAC
>Ga0307988_1000334_pt1 | contig 34378 bp, 32 predicted proteins | sample EllFjometagen183_FD_203166 | JGI IMG/M metagenome (GOLD analysis project Ga0307988, IMG submission 203166) | Marine microbial communities from Ellis Fjord, Antarctic Ocean - #183 | ecosystem: Environmental > Aquatic > Marine > Unclassified | place: Southern Ocean | collected 2014-10-08 | reverse complement strand
ATTTTTGATTTGGTTGTTTTGGGATAAATAATACATATCAAAGATAGTGAATCTTGTCAATATTTTTAATTATTTCAGTTGCTTAAGTTTATCAATTCTAAGAAATCTTATGTCAGAAAGTTGAGTCATAATGGGCAATGCAGAGATTTCAATGCTGACGTGTGAGAATGATGAATTCAGACAGACGTTTCAGTTAATATTTGATCAGACAATACGTGGGAAAAATTTAACTAAAAACCTGATTGCATTTGCCCAAAGCCAGGAACCAAAACAGGAATTTTTTAGCATCTATGAAAAATTGAATTTAGTTTTGCGATTATTAAAAAAAGATTTAAAAGGCATTGAGCTGACGAAAACAGATCGTACAAATGGGGTAGAACTCCTCGCAGATCCTGGAATGATAGAGCATTCTCTGGTTAATCTTATCCTGAATTCAATTCATTCACTCAGTAAAAAAGAATCCCCAAAATTAATTTTTAATACCTATTGTTCAAATGGTTTTATCTGTTTTGAAATAAAGGACAATGGCTGTGGAATCCCAGAAAAATATCAGCATAAAATATTTGAACCATCATTTACATTAAAAGGCAGTAAAGATTCCTCTGGTGCATATAAACCAGGTATTAAAGGAACCGGGTATGGCCTGGCGAATGTGAAAAAATACGTAGAACTGCATAAAGGGGATATCCTGGTTACGTCTGAGACTGGGCGGGGTACGAAATTTGTGATCCGACTCCCGATTATAAGAAAGGAATTGTCATCTGAAGAGAAAAAAGAGTTTAAACAGGCCAGATGGCAATCAGGTAAGACCATTCTTCTTGTTGAGGATGAAAAGGATATTGTTGATTTATTATTTAAGATATTGACTCACGAGCCATTCAATCACAAGGTTGATGTGGCAAATACCGCCCATCAGGCATTGTCGATGTATGCTGAAAAGAAATATAATTGCCTCAGTTTGGACTACATCCTGGAAGGGATACAGACGGGGATGGATATCTACACAACAGTAAGGAAAGAGAATAAGAAAATCCCAATATTGTTTTTATCCGGGAATATAGAATTTTTAGAATCCATTCGAGAATTGCAAAAAAAAGATGCGTATCTTGATCACTTGTCAAAGCCTTGCCAAAACAAAAATTATCTAAACAGTATTAACCGGCTGTTAGAAAAGTGACGTGGTAACATAGGGGGCAGACCGAGATAACGGTTTTACATTATTGATAAAAGCATCAAATAATACCCTTCAAAACTTCCTTAAAATGCCCATTTTGCCCTTAAAAACATACATTTAATGGTGACTGACGATTCACACGGGAAATGAGATATTATTCCGAACTCAATTACACTGTTTATGGAGTCATGAAAGGATCCGGGATAAAATTCTGAATAGTGTCTTAAATTTTAGCAATCAAAATGCACCGGTCGAGTCGATGATTTTGGTGTTCTCGGCGCACGGAGCAGGTCAGCACCGCGTTAGACCAATATGGAAAGTGGCTGCATCTGTCTAAAAATAGTTGTTGTGCTACCTGGCCAAATATGCCAAAAAAAGATTTTTAACCTATTTCCGTATGGAGAAAAGCATGACAAAGTACTGGCAGCAGGCGGTTCGAGACCTCTGGGGTATCGATGGCAGGTTTAGGCAACTTGACGGTGAGTATGATCTGAATTTTCGGATCGATTCCACCCATATCCTTAAAGTTATGCGGGACGGTTGCCAAACCGAGTTAGTAGATCTGCAGTGCTGTGCGCTGAATCACCTTCGTACCTTTTCTTTGCCGCTTGTTGTGCCATCCCAAAAAGGCCGGCCCTTTGAAATCTGCAAAGACGAAAAAGGCTGTGACCGGATTCTCTGGGTGCTTGAAAACCTTGATGGAAAAACCTGGGCTGAATTTAAACCCAAGACCCGTAACCTTATCCTCAAGCTTGGAGAAACCATTGGCGCTATGGATAATGCGCTGACAGGTTTTGATCATTCCGGACTTTACCGGGAATTCAAGTGGCACCTGCCCTCTGGAGACTGGATTGCAGATAATCTGGGAATGATTGCCGATGCAACCCGACATAAGGTAATCCAACACATTCTGGATGATTTTGCCGAAATCAAGGCGGATCTTAATGCCTTGCCCACCCAGGCCATTCACAACGATATCAATGATTACAATATTCTGGTGACCGGCAGCCTGCACGATTCTCCTGCCATTTCAGGGATCATTGATTTAGGGGATATGTGTGCGGCTCCAGTAGTCTGTGACCTGGCCATTGCAGCCGCCTACGTGGTACTGGATCACCCGAACCCGGAAAGTGCCCTGGAAGATTTGGTAAAGGGATTTCACAGCGTTTATCCGCTATCTCCCAAAGAAATCGACATGATTTGGCCCCTTTTACGTCTTCGTCTGGCCGTTTCTGTGGTAAACTCCACAATGATGGCCCAGGAAAAGCCCGATGATCCCTATGTCTTGATTTCCCAGGGACCTGCCTGGGCGTTTCTGGAGTCCCGGAAGGTCAACCCGGATCTGATTGCAGCCCGTCTGCGTGTCGCTTGCGGATTAGGGGTGAACGACAGCGCTAAATCGATAATGCAATGGCTGGATGAAAATTGCGGGTGCTTTGCACAGGTTCTATGCCAACCCCTGGATACTCTGCCCCGTGTCAGCTTGTCCGTGGCTGAAAGCACCCTGCCGCAGAATCCATTCGATCTGACTCCTGGGGAGGCCGCGACCCTAGGCGTTGAAACCCAAGGCTTCCATTTGGGATATTACGCTGAACCCCGCCTGATTTATACGGACAAGGCCTTTTACAAAGGGCCTTTTAAGGCCAGCAACCGCAGAACAGTCCATATCGGCGTAGATATTTTTGCTCCGGCCGGTACAAGGGTTCACGCGCCGTTGAATGCCACGGTGGAAGCCGTTGAGAACCGAAAGGATAACCTGGATTACGGCGGCCTTGTCATCCTTCGCCATGAAACCGGAAAGGGCGCGCCCTTTTTTACCCTTTATGGCCACCTGAATCCGGAATCGGTTGGAGCACTCATAGTGGGACAGTTCGTTGAAAAAGGGCAGGTCATTGCTGCCCTCGGTGAACAACAGCACAATGGTGGATGGGCGCCTCACCTGCATTTTCAGACTGGTCTGATCAATATCGATCCCAACTGGCCCGGCGCTGTGGACCCGGATGAGCTTAATTTCTGGTCCATGCTGTATCCCAATCCGGCGACCATCCTGAACCTTGATGGTGAAAGACTTGCTTACCAGCCGCCCTCTAAAGTCGGGGTATTGGCCGAACGAAAGGCAAGGTTCGGGCAGAACCTGAAACTGACCTATACCGACCCTGTCATGTTCCTGCGCGGTTGGAAGACCCACCTGTTTGACGAGTGGGGGAGGCCCTTTTTGGACAGCTATAACAACGTTCCCCACGTGGGCCATGCCCATCCACGCATTCAGGCGGTAGCTGCCGACCAGTTGCAGCGCATGAACAGTAATACCCGGTATCTTCACCCGGCCCAGATCGCCTTTGCCGAAAAGATTGCTTCCTATCTGCCTGAACCGCTGTCGGTCTGCTTTTTTGTCAACTCAGGTTCCGAAGCCAACGAGTTGTCTTTACGGCTTGCCCGGGCCCAATCCGGCGGTAAGGATATGATCACCCCGGATCACGGGTACCACGGCAACACCACCGGGTGCATCGATATCTCAGCTTACAAGTTTAACGCCAAAGGCGGGGTCGGCCCCTCAAAATGGGTGCACCTGATTGAGGTGGCCGACGACTATCGCGGCCGTTTCCGGCGCGGCGAGGCAGATATCGGACAAAAGTATGCGGATTTGGTGGATGAAGCCCTTGCAAACATAAGCGCCCGGGACGGGAAATTAGCTGGATTTATTGCCGAAACTTTTCCCAGCGTTGGCGGCCAGATCATCCCGCCCAAAGGATATTTGCCGGCCGTTTATGAAAAAATTCGGAAAGCAGGCGGTGTCTGCATTGCCGATGAAGTGCAAACAGGTCTGGGGCGACTTGGCGACTACTTTTTTGGCTTTGAGCAGCAGGGCGCTGTTCCCGACATTGTCGTTCTGGGTAAACCCATTGGCAACGGCCATCCCTTAGGCGTTGTGGTCACGACAAAACAGATCGCCGATAGTTTTGCAAAAGGGCCTGAGTTTTTTTCTACCTTTGGTGGTTCTACTTTGTCCTGCCGTACGGGCCTTGAGGTGCTCAACATTGTTGAAGATGAACACTTGCAGAAAAACGCCAAACAGATGGGAGATAAATTTCTGGCAGGGCTGCACAGTTTGCAGGAAAAATATGAGATTGTGGGGGATGTTCGCGGCTACGGGCTTTTCATCGGTCTTGATCTGGTGGCGAACCTGCAGACCCGTGAACCTGGAACCGTTTTGGCAGATTATGTTAAAAACCGCATGCGCGAACATCGGATTCTTATGGGCAGCGAAGGCCCCTATGACAATATCTTAAAGATAAGACCGCCCATGACCGTTGAAAATGAAGATATTGATTACATCCTTGAGGTGATGGACAAGGTGCTGGATGAGGCCCAATCCTTAATGGGGTTATAAAAACAAATAAAACGAGAGTATTTCTCAACAAAAAACATGCTGCCGGACAAACCGCAGATGTTCAAGGTTATAGGAAAGACGTTACTAATGATGCGTGTGATAGGATAAATCATCCACCATAAAATGATTCCGCTTGTATTCTGGCTATGATGGAAATACAATCAAAAGCAATATTTTACAAACCATAGAAAAGGGGAAAATCATGGCTAAGGGAAGAGATTCGCAAAAAGCAGTTAAGAAAAAGTCAGAAAAATCATTGAAAGAAAAACGTAAAGAAAAGAAAGCCAAAAAAGATAAGAAATAGCACCTTATTCAAATAGGCTTTAAGGCTGACGCTCCCCTTAACAGAGTGAATTGGGAAAATTTCTTTTCCTAAAATTGAGAGGTTTCAATAGAAAATGAATGAATTAAAACAGAAAATCGCATTATTTATAGATGCGGACAATGCGCCTGCAAGTAAATTTGAAGACGTTTTAAGCGAAGTTGCAAAGTATGGTGTAGTAACAATAAGAAAAGCTTATGGGAATTGGAAAAATCCTTCTTTAAAACCATGGGAAGAGCTTTTACACGAATATGCGATTCAGCCGATACAACAATATGACCTCACAAAGGGGAAAAATGCCTCGGATATTGCACTTGTTATTGATGCAATGGATGTGATGTATACGAAAGACATAGATGTCATGTGCTTTGTGTCATCCGACTGTGATTTTACGCCAATGGTTACACGAGCCCTTGCTGAAGGGAAGGTTGTTTTGGGATTTGGTGAACGTAAGGCACCGTCTCCATTTGTGAATGCATGTTCCAAGTTTTTATTTTTAGATCAGGAACCGAAACAGAATGGAGCTGTACAAACAAAATTAAAAAATATAAAATCGGATACCAAATTGATAAATTTGCTTCGCACAGCGATTGAATCAACAGAAGAAGATAATGGCTGGGCGGCACTCGGTCCGGTAGGAGCACATATATCTAATAAAACCTCTTTTGACTGCAGGAATTATGGCTATAAAAATTTAAGCAGTCTTTTTAAAGCGATAGACCTGTTTGAGCTAAAACGCGGTACAGGGAACTCTTATCTTGTCAGAGATACTCGAAAGAAAAGGTCTACCTAGCAAGACATTTTCATTTGATTGGAATTGGGATCAAACTGCATTCGCTTGATCGGCGCACGGCGCTGATCAGCACCGCGTTAAGGGATACATATACATCATGGAACCAGTTAATCTCACAGAGCACCCTGAAGGCGGTCGATTCCGAGAGGTGTTCAGATCCTCTAAAACCATCTCTACATCACAGGGAAATAGTAGATCAGCTCTTACTCACATCTATTTCTCTTTAAATCCAGATGAGCGAAGCAGATTCCACAAAGTTTCATCCGATGAAGTCTGGAATCTATACCAGGGCACAGGCCTGCGTCTGTATACTTGGGATGGCTCCAATACGCCTCCCAAATGCATCACTCTGTCATCCAGCAGCAATACCTTCTGCTGTGTAATACCTGCCGGGATTTGGCAAGCTGCCGAGCCCATATCAGATGTGGTACTGGTTGGCTGCTCTGTAGCCCCTGGATTTGAATTTTCGGATTTTACACTCATTGATCCGGAATCAGATGACAGCAAACTGCTCGTCTCAATAGCACCGGAACTTGGCCGGTTCACAATTGCTTGACTATCAAAATAAAAGGACCATATGAGAAATGTCAAACACCCGAGTATCGGATGACGGGTGAGTCAGGCTGGAAAAAAAGATGCTAACTAAACAAGAAACATGCTGACGGGCAAGCCGCAGATGTTCATGTGGGAATTAAAACTTGGATGAAAAAACGGTAAGTCCAACAAAAACATGCTGATGGTAAAGTCGCTGGTTTTTGGTGGAGTGCCACACCAAAGGAATTATTTATGTCAACCCCAGAATATTTTAATGAAATATTTGCCAATAAATTACCTGGTTATCTCGGCATTGTCGTTACTCATATGAGTGGGACCGAAGTCAAAGCTGAAATGGAGATCAATAAATCAAACATAGCCCCGAACGGTTTCCTGTTTGCCGGTAGCGTGGTAACTTTGGCGGATACATTGTGCGGTAATGGATGTATCTCAAATTTGCCCGGGGACGCAACAGGTTTCACCACCATTGAACTAAAGTCCAACCACCTTGGGACAGCTCGGGAAGGTACCATTGAGTGTGTCGCCAATTCGGTTCACATGGGTAGAACCACCCAGGTCTGGGACGCTGTAGTAACTCACAGGCAATCAGGAAAAACCATTGCTTTGTTCAGATGCACTCAGATGATTCTATATCCCTAGCCTTGACGGCATTGCCGTTCGGATTAAGAGGGACTGTTAAAAATATTGAATAGACAAATCATTGGTGCGGAAGCCAAAAGCCTCGCTGCATTGTTCAACCGTTCGGCTGATGCCGTTCAATCCAAACAAGAAGAAGGAAAAAATTTGAGCATAGACAAACAAACATTTCGATCGGTCTATAAAAATTGGGGTGTTGCTTCCCATGAGCACTGCCTTGAATTTCCATGTGACAGATATTGGGATTCTTTTTCGGACATCTGGTTTCGGGGGATAACCATCCATGCTGAACCTGAAATTATTTTTCAGAAGCACGCTAGAGACGAGAGGAGAATCTTTGTGATAGAAGATGGCAGGGGAGTATCATTTATTAACAAACAAAATAATGCACCGGATTTCACCAATAATGTTCAACGTTCCAAAGAGGAGAATCTAATGGGTAGACATCCCATAGAAATACAAATCGAAAAAGCGGATAAAGCAATTGTAGCTGAAGACTTTGAAACATTACTTGATATTTACACCGATGATGCAGTTTTGGTTATTGAGCCTGGCAGAAATGCGAAAGGAAAAGAATCTCTCCGTAACGCATTTGAGGCAATAGCGGTTTATTTTAAAAATGGCCTGCAAGTGAAACAAAACGGAATGGAAATTCTTGAATCAGGCAATACTGCTTTGGTCCTTGCTAACACAGTAATATCAGCTCCGAATTTACCCATAACGAAACGAAAAGCAACTTATGTTTTTAATAAAACACCTGATGGAATTTGGCTGTGTTCAATAGACAATTCATATGGTCATGAGATAATAGATGAAAATGTTTAACATCCCAGTGCATTTAAAAAAATAAATCTCGATGAGGCAGACTAACAATCGCATTTACCAGAAGGGGGTGGGGGGTAACCTTGGCTATTGTCCTTACATTCCAACAATCATTATGCATTGGATTTTACCGGTGATGTGTAAAATTCATAGCGCCTGGAAAACGATGATGGAAATATCCACTACACATCGCATAGCCCTTTCAATCAATAGGAGGTGAATTATGTCTATTCTTTTTGAACCCATACAATTGGCTGGTTTGGAAATTAAAAATAGGTTTGTTTGTTCTGCAACATATGAGGGCAGAGCTAAAGAAACCGGAGAAGTGACTGAGGGAATCATCAGGAGATATCGTACCCTGGCCAAAGGGGATGTGGGGTTGATAATTACCGGCCACATGAATGTTCATTCCGTTGGGCGGGCATTTAAATATCAGACCGGAATCCACAGCGACAATATGGTTCCGGGGCTTTCTGAAATGGTCCGGACTGTACACGAGGAAGGGGGGCGGATTATTTTTCAATTGGCCCACGCCGGTCGGCAAACCACCAAAGCGGTAATCGGTCAGACCCCGATGGGTCCCTCTGGAACTGGGAGAGATCCGGTCCATTTCGTTAAACCAAAGCCGATGGAGCATGATCAGATTCTCGAAGTTATCCAGGCGTTTAGAAAGGGAGTAAAAAGAGCGGTCCAGGCGGGCGCAGACGGTGTTCAAATACATGCGGCCCACGGTTATTTGGTGAATCAATTCCTTTCACCATTTTTTAACATCAGGAAGGATGAATGGGGCGGCTCAGATGAGAACAGATTTCGTCTATTAAGGGAGATAATCCTGGAAGCAAAAAAAGAAATGCCGGAAAAGATGCCCCTGCTTGTAAAACTCAACACCAACGACCATACACCCCGTGAAGGGATAATGCCGGATTTGGCAAAAAAATATGCAGTGTGGCTAACAGAGTTGGGAATTGGCGGGTTAGAAATAAGCTGTGGGTCGCCAACCTATTCGTTTATGAATATGTGTCAGGGCAAGGTGCCGGTGAAAGAACTTGTGGGGGGGCTTGCCTGGTGGATGAGACCCATTGCAAAACGTATGCTCGGCAGTATGGTGGGCAAATACGATCTCCAAGAAGGATACAATCTTGAAGCGGCAAAGATGATTAAACCTGTCATGGGAAGGGTCCCGTTATTTCTGGTGGGTGGATTACGACGCGTTTCTCAAATGGAGGAAATATTAGAAAAAGGCGATGCAGATTTTATATCTATGAGTCGTCCATTCATTAGAGAGCCTTTTCTGGTGAAGAAGTTTAAGGAAAGTAAAGCTGACATTGTTTCATGTGTCTCTTGCAACAAATGCCTTGCGGCAGCCGCTAATAATTTGCCGGTTCGATGCTATAATAAAAGGCTTGAAAGCTGAATCCAACCAATAAAATGCTGCGGATAAAACCCTATATTTTGGTTGCTCTGTTTTGTTAATGGATTCATAATTTTTAAAAAATAATATTATATGGCAAAATACCATTTTCCATTAATTGGAAAACCGCTCTAATATTAGCCGGCAGGAGGGGATAATAAATCAATCATCAGACGGAATCCTCCCTCACACACGAAAAAAAATAGGGCGGGTGTATCTCAACGGAAGGTAACTATTTTTTGACCCGCCTCATCCCACATTTTTAATCGAAGACAGGCAAGACTTTTCACAATTGTGATCGGCTCTTTGGCTTGCAATGCAGGGACAGCATCGAAACACGACTTTAAATGGTAATTAGGTATTCCGGGACTCAAATGGTGGATATGATGGTAACCGATATTGCCGGAAAACCATCGAAACACCGCCGGTAGTTTATAGAAGGAGCTGCCTTCCATGGAGGCACGAAAATGGGACCACTCACTTTTCCTTGCCCAATACACTCCTTCAAACTGATGCTGTACGTAAAATAACCAGATACCGGCTGATCCGGCAAGCCAGATCACCGGCAGCTGGATTAAAAGATAGGTTTGCCAGCCTATAAACCAGGTGGCCACCAGGAAAACACCAATGATGAGCAGGTTGGTAAATAAAACCCCCAACCGCACTTTTTTTTTTGCCGTTCGGGTTGGAAGCCGGTTGGAGAGCAGAAAATTAAAAACAGCTCCCAGCCCCACCAATACCAGGGGATTGCGGTAGAACCGATATTGCCATTGTGTCAACTTAGGTGATGCAGCATACTCCGAGGCCGTCATGGTCCAGATATCGCCGAATCCCCGCGCATCGAGGTTGGCGCAGGTCGCGTGGTGACGGAGGTGGCTGTACTGCCAGTCTTCAAAGGACGTAAACACCAGCAAGCCGAGGAGATAGCCAAATAATGTGTTCACTCGTTTCGACCGGAAAAATGCCCCGTGCACACAATCGTGAAACAAAATGAATATCCGGACCAGAAATGCTGCGGCAATAAGGGTAAGCCCCAGCGTCAAAATATATGGATAGCCTCGTTGAATCGACTGAATCATCAGATACCATAAGCAGCCGTAAGGGACCAAAGTGTTGATCAATTGCCAGATCGCTTTTTTGGGGTCACTTTTGCGAAATGTTGCCAGCCTACGATACCACTCAGGTCTTGTCCCGTGAGAATTTTTTTTGTTCTCGCGGCTGCCGATTAGATTTGATTTACGGTCAACCATTTTCAACCCTCCGCTGGGCTGCTGTTCATCTGCCTGTCGAACGATGTAAAACGGGATTGATTTCCCTTGGTAGCGGTTCAAAAGAATTTGTATCCGGGCAACTGGGCAGATTCGATATTTTCCCCTGTACAGAACATATAAAAAAACGCCCTGGAGAACAAGAAAAAAATAAAGAACGATTCTATCGTTATTGGTGCTGTCAGATAAAACAAGTTTTTTATTTATCAAATTGTTATCAATCTCATTGATAATATTCTATGATTTGATCTTATGGATCATTCTCCTTTACATAGTATCCACAAGTTGGTTTGAGAATCCTCTATGAGTCACAATATTTATACAAAAAAGTGCACCGGGCGAGCCGGTTATTTGTTATGCGTAAAGAGAGGTAGTACATGAACATTGAAAATCATTACCGAAAATTAGAGAGCATGTATGCAGCAGCTCCAATTAATGAGTTCTTTTTACCTCAATTAAAAGTTTCTGAAGGTGAATCGGTCATTGAAATTGAATTGGCTGAGAAATTTCATCATGCAGCTGGAGGTGTCCATGGCTCGGTCTACTTCAAAATGCTCGACGATGCTGCCTTTTTCGCTGCCAACTCTTTAGAAACAGAAGTGTTTGTTCTTACAACTTCATTTACCACATATATAACTCGCCCAGTATCTGAAGGTAGAATGAGATCAGTTGGGAAAGTAGTGAACAAAAATAGCACTCAATTTATCGCTGAGTCCATTGTGTATGACTCAAATAATAAAGAGGTCGGCCGAGGCAATGGGGTTTTTGTACGCAGCAAACTATTGCTTTCTGAGGCCAGGGGCTATGGCGCATAAAAATTGCTTGCACGTGTTGATTTTCTTTTAGATCTTTAACTTAATATCCAGCACCGGAGTCCCGCTGATGGCGTCCAGTCCCTTGACAGTCAATCTGGTGCCGCTAATTTTTATAAGTGTTACGTTTTGAATACCGATTCTGGAGAGCCTGTCCGGGGATCGAGATGCAAACACGCCAACGCGTTTACCATCAAGCCCCCGTTTAAAAAGTGTTTTCACTGAACGGGACTTATGCAGGTAGTAAACAATCGTAATCTCAGGTTCTTCATCAAGCCCGTACATGAATTGCTTTTGGGAGGGGAATAGCTCAATTCTGGAAATTGTGCTGCTTCCCGTTCTGCCAAACTGGGTGTTATCTCTTGCCAGGTCGTTGTGAACAATGCCAATGGGATAGATACGCACGGGTGTTTCCTCACCGAATAGACATTTACGGCACACCTGACGGTCGTCGATGGTAAACAGGTCCTCATTGTTACAAACAGTGTTGCAAGCATCGCAGTGAAAGGTTTTGGCGGCTTTGGGTTCGATGATAGTCGTCTCCTTTCTATACATTTTTAACATCTAATATAATAGACATATTGATATTAAAACATCCCAATTACAAGTAAGAATAACCGAAGATGGATGGAAAGGAAAGCCTCATTATTGGTTTTTGACTGACAGACCATGGCGCAGTTTTGTACTCAGATATCCATCCATCATCAGATGAACAATATGATGAGTGACACAGACAAGCAAAGCGATTCCAAACTCACTGAAGTAGGTGACCTGGATCATGACAGACAGGGCCAGGGTTTTTTGTGATCCCATAAAAACAATGCTTTCGTAGCGGCCTTGTTTCATTTTGAAAAATTTAACCAGCAAAAAAGAAGATCCTAACAGCATCAAATGGAACACGCTCACAAGAATAAGGATGCTGAAGATGGCTGTCCCTTTTCCCAAAAGTACCTGTTTTGCTCCTCCAAGGGAAATAAAAACGACGAGTATAATCAAACACTGGTTGACGATCTGAAGTTTAAATTTAGCCAATTGACCTGCCCTGAAAATTTTTGCTTTTGCCGCGATTCCGATGGCCAGCGGAAGACAGACCAGCAGGATTAATTTGGTGATGATCGCTCCTTGATCAATGTCCAGTTCTTTACCCTGGTTTAGGAATGCCAGCAAAATAGAAAGAATAATCGGTATGGAGAAAATACCAATAAAATTTGATACTATGGTCACAAATAGGGCATGCGCCATGTTGCCGCCAGCGGTTCCGGTCATCACAATTCCGGAAGACAGTGTTGTGGGCATTGCTGACACAATAAAAAGGCCGATGATAACCCCCGTGTCCATGGGGAAAAAAGACAGCAGCAACGCAGCAATGGGTGCAAATATAATAATAACGGCCAGGGCCAGAAGGGTTGCTTTGATATCTTTGATACCCGCGATGATCTGATTGCTTTCGATGAGCAATCCTGAAAGAATAAAGACGATAAAGATGATGACGTCAGTGCCGTGGTTATTTTTCAAGGTGATTCCGAATGTTGACAGACTGTCTGACCGGTCAAAAATCACTGCAGCAAAAATAATAGCCAGACTAACCAAAAACCACTGCTTCTTAATTGTTTGTATCATAAAATAATTCTTCTCTGTTTAAATTAAAACGGAAACCTATGCCAAATTTGGCCTTGAGTCAATATGTCATTCCATTTTTCTTTAACCACAAAATACAGCCAACTGTTTTTTGACTGAGCAAGAAAGGAAAGAAGCTTACTATTGACCCATGATTGAAGGGGAATTCAGGAAAAATGAACCGGATTTCATTGGTTGTTTTCAAAAAAAATGAAAAAACAATTATCATTTGACAACCGAACCTGGTTCAGATTTCTGCGTAATTCAGGAGTGCCCATTTACAATATGTCGGGAGCGCGTTATTTTGCATTACAGACTAATTTAAAATAAGAGGATCGTTAATTCAAAAATTGAAATAAAAACATGAACAGAGACCTGCAAGGCCAATATATCAATATATTGACGGTTGGAGAAAAGTCTCAAGCCTTTTTTGCCGGTGCTGTTATTCATACGGCAACACAGTCCGTGAAAACAGCTCAGCAACTTATGAAATTTTCCACGGAGGATGGGGTGCGCATGAATGAACGGAAACGCATATCCGGTTCGGCCAATCTCATTCATAAAAAAATGCTCGAACGCCCAATTGCTTCACCGAATTGGATTCAGGAGAAGACCCGACTTTCACCAGCTACCGTCAATGCCTGCCTGCATGAGCTCGAACTGCTTGGAATAGTAAAGGAGGTGACAGGCCAGAAACGTAACCGTCTTTATTCCTAGGTCGAGTACATTCGGATCATGCGTGCAGGGACTGAGTTCAACCGTTAACTTTTAAGGAGAGTAAGAAATGAAAATTGTGGATCTAAAAGAAAAATTCTCGTTGTTTGATAAATTTTGGAGTCCCAAAATTGTGGGAGAACTTAATGGCCAATATGTGAAACTTGCAAAATTAAAAGGTGAATTTGTTTGGCATCAGCACGAAAACGAGGATGAACTATTCATGGTGGTGAAAGGAAAATTGACCATTAAATTGAAAGATCAAAATATAGCGTTAACTGAAGGTCAGTTTTTCATTATTCCACGTGGTGTTGAACATCTTCCAGTAGCCGAAGAAGAATGCCATGTAATGTTCTTTGAACCAAACACTGCGCTCAACACCGGCAATGTGAAAAATGAAAAAACTATAGAGAATCTTGAGAAAATCTAATTAGGGGAATAAACTGACCGGGCCCTTGGCTTATTGGTAAAAATGAATAGGAATTAAATGCGTATTAAAGGGACAATAATATCCTGGAATGACAAAAGAGGATTTGGATTCATAAAGCCGAATATGAATAAAAACCATATATTTGTTCACATCAAGTGTTTCACGAATCAAAATCGCAGACCAGAAATTAATCTACCGGTTTATTATATTGAATCTGTTGATAACGAAGGAAGACCGCGAGCAATAAATGTCGAATTCGTTGGAGACAAGGCCATTGAATCAAAAAAACATAATCCTGCTTCAATTTCAGTCTATGTTGCACTTTGTTTTCTTGCAATTGTTGGCATTTCTGTCTTCATCAACAAAATACCTCCTTTAGTCCTTGGCATTTACGTCCTAGGCAGTTTAGTGACATTTCTCTGGTATGCTAAAGATAAGTCAGCTGCTCAAAACGACAGATGGCGGACTCCTGAGAACACATTGCATATAATGTCATTAATCGGAGGATGGCCCGGAGCGATGATTGCACAACAAAAGTTAAGACATAAATCCAAGAAGCAGCCATTCCGTATGATTTTTTGGGTAACCGTTTTGATGAATTGTGGTGCTTTTATTTGGTTTTTGACACCAGAAGGTTCAGCTACTTTGCATTCATTAATTGCCAACATTAAAATCCCATAGGCAGGTATTTACTTCCATGGAACCAATAAAATCGGGGGCTGTTTGTTTGGGAAACGAATTGATAATAAAACAGAAAATCAGCTTAATTATCAAGAAAAATGATGCGGAGTTAACAAACACGATAAATGCGTAACGCTTATGAACAAGGGGGGCTAGATGATTGTGCATGAGGTCGTTATTGGAGATAAAGCAGCCAGTCAGATTGTTAAGGGAGAACATAAGAAAATTTATGTTGGGTGCGCTGAATCTGACATTCGATATAGAGATATGCTGGTCAATTTCAGGCAGCGGTGGGAATTTTATACTAAAAATACGATTGAATTCCTCACATTTGATAGAAGCAGGACGGACTCTGATCATAGGAAACAGACCGTAGAAAGAATCATTTGTGAATCCGACGGAGTTATGATTATTGTGTCTAAGCATACAACTTCTGATTCCTTAGCGCTATGGGAGATTGACTGCGCTGTTTCAAATACTGTTCCTGTTGTAGGCGTGGATATCGGTCAAAACCCTGAAGGCAATATACCGAAGAAACTTGTTGGAAAAATGACGAAATATGGATGGGAATGGTTTGCTATGTTTTTTGACGGGCTCTAACCAAATGGATTTTTTCGATTTAACCAACTATAAATTTGGGAGACAAGACGTTATAAATGTATGAAAAAACAAGAACTGATAAATGATCCCTATAATATCATCACAACTCTTTCGATATCGGAAGACAGCTGATTAAAGCATAGATCCCGTTTTAAACATAGAATAAGGATGTTAAGATAATAGTAAAAGTGATAACATGATTTTTTACATCAAACTGGTTTTAATTTTCAAAGGATATATTCATGTATACTCACCTGCCGCTTCCACCCACCGATGAAATAGTTCCCCTTATGATCCGGGCGTCGCAAGATCCCCGTTCTGAGAAAGTAGATATGACCGTGGGTGTATACCGGGACGATACCGGCAATACACCTATAATGGAAGCTGCCAGAAAGGCGGATCAGTATTTATCAGTCCACAGGACTTCCAAAGCTTATGTGGGGTCATTTGGGGATGCTGAATTTGTCAATCATATTGCAGATCTGTCACAAGTCAACAGGTGTGGAAAATTTGTCAAGGGTATCCAGACACCGGGTGGAAGTAGTGCATTGAGCCTGATTTTAAATTTAATTAAAGCGGCTCAGCCTGATATGAAAGTCTGGGTCAGCACCCCAGGTTATGCCAACCATGCACCGACTATTCTTTCCGTTGGCCTGAAGCTGGGAGAATATCCTTTTTTAAACCGGAAAACCATGGGGATTGAAACTGAGCCGTTCCTGGAAACATTGAGCCGATTAGGGCCTTCGGATGCTGTTCTGTTTCACGGCAGCTGCCATAATCCCTCTGGACTTCAATTGTCTGAACAGATGTGGCACGAGATTGCAGATCTTTCAAAGCAAAAAGGGTTTTACCCGATCATTGATACGGCTTATCAGGGTCTTGGCCAGGGCCTTGATGCTGATGCCAAGGGATTGGTCATCATGGCTGAAACAGTGGACAATCTGGCATTCAGTTTCAGCTGTTCGAAAAATTTTGGTTTATATAATGACCGGGTAGGGTGTGCATTTATAATGAGTTCAGACTCCAGGGAAGCCGAATACGGCCAGATTCAGCTGGCAGCCATGGCAAGACCGGCCCACTGGGTCCCTCCCCAGAACGGTTCAGAGATTGTCAAGCAGGTCCTTTCAACACCTGCATTAAAAAAAATCTGGGCAAAAGAGTTAAATGAGATGAAAGAGCGGATAAATAATTTGAGAAAGGCATTGGCAGAAGCCCTCCGGATAAAAACCGATACCGGGAAATTCGATTACTTATCTGATAATAAAGGCCTTTTTTCATTACTGCCAGCTACTCCCGGCCATATGGAAATATTGAGAAAAAAATATGCAGTTTATGGCCTGGATGATGGACGTATCAACATTGCCGGCCTTGGATTTAATAAGGTCGAGCATACGGCTGACAGCATTGCTGCTGTTATCAATTAATTGAGGTAAGCTGAAAAATTATTTACCAAACAGCTTAATTTACCTGCCAACATAGGAGAATTATGTTTCAGACAAACATTACCAGGATGTTGGGAATAAAATATCCCATTATCGGCGGAACCATGATGTCTATTTCCAAAGCAGATTTTGTAGCAGCCATATCAAATGCAGGGGGATTGGGTGTCCTTGCTTCTGCTATTTATCATTCAAAAGAAGAGTTTTCTACTGCCATTGACCGTATAAGGGAACTTACAGACAAGCCTTTTGCCGTAAATATAAATCTATTTCCCTCCATGAGACCCATAAATAATGATGATTACATGGATGTTCTAGTGGAAAAAAAGGTTAAAATTGTGGAAACTTCGGGCCACTCTGCTCCGGAAGAGTTATGCGCACGGTTTAAGGAAGCAGGCATGACCTGGATACATAAATGTGTGGGAATCAGGTATGCTAAAAAAGTTGAAAAAATGGGGGCGGATGTTGTCACGGTTGTGGGGTATGAAAACGGTGGTGCCACTGGAAAACTAGATATCGGAACCATTGTTTTAATTCCTTCCATAAAAGATGCTGTCAACCTTCCGGTTATTGGTGGCGGGGGGATATCCGATGGCCGGGGAGTGACTGCTGTTTTATCACTCGGAGCATCGGCTGTTATAATTGGAACCCGCCTGATGATGACCAAAGAATGCCCCATTCATGATAATCTGAAACAGGCATTATGTAATGCAAGTGAGCTTGATACCATGTTAATCATGCGCTCCATTGGTGCAACCCACAGGGTCTGGAATAATGCCGCTTCCCAAAGGTGTCTTGAGATTGAAAAATCAAACGGGGATTTTGATGAAGTTCTTTCTGTCGTGGCAGGGGATAAAGCAAGAAAAATGTATGATGAAGGTGATATTGAAGTGGGAGTGGTTTCTCTGGGACAGGGTGTGGGTCTTATTCATGATATTCCAACGGTTAAGGATCTTTTCGATGGAATTATGGATGAAGCAGCTCAGATTATAGCCAGGTTGTCGGACTCTCCTAATCCGAGTCACTCCAAATCTATATAAGCTGAACTGCCTTCCCACCCAAGCCCGGATTTTTTAATATTGTCGTCACACACAATGTAAAAAAATGTTTTTTTCTCAAACAAAATAGGCAGGGAGGGCCTGAAGACCTGCAGGTGATGCCATTGACAGGAAAAACAATCAGCAGTATTCTGATTCATGATTGCGTAATTCAGAAACCAAAAAAAAGGAGATACCATCATGGGTTTTGCACCGACAAAAATGCAGTTAAAAAGCGATGCATTTAAACAAGATACTCTAATACCGTCCAGGTTTACCGGAGAAGGAGAAGATGTTTCACCGGTGCTGGCATGGGAAAACCCGCCTGGGGGAACAAAGGCCTTTGCAGTTATCTGTCACGACCCGGATGCCCCGCTGGTAAGCAGCAGAGGCACCTATGGTTTTGTTCACTGGGTGCTGTATAATATTCCCGGAGATGTGATGCATCTGGATGAAGGCACCCATTTGTATACCAACGGCATTACTGATTTCGGGAAAACCGGCTACAATGGTCCCATGCCCCCCAATGGGCACGGCCTGCACAATTATTATTTCTGGGTACTGGCATTGGATAAGACAGTGGCATTGGAACCGGGACTGAACCTGTGGCAGCTTCTGGAAAAGGTAGAGCCACATCTTATCGGAATGAACCGCCTGATGGGGCGTTATAAAAGGGAGTAAGGAGGTTCGGAAAATTTGATGGGAATGGTTTGATATAGGCGACACTTGAAGACCCCTATGCGTTCAATTTATTTGTTTATGAATAGGTGTCAGGGCAAAGTGCTGGTAAAAGAACGGATACCAATGGATTGCTTTATCTCTATTCGCTAGTCCCCAAAAAAGGAATAATGTATAAAAACTATTTTTTGCAGATTGCTAAAAAGGATACTTTAGCATGAAGATAGAGATTATCGGCGCTGAATCACTTGGTGTCCGGGGATTGTGTTGTTTTGTTGCTGTTGCCGAACAAAAAATTTTAATTGACCCTGGGATCGCTCTGGGGTTTCTTCGTAAGGGCCAGGCGCCGCATCCGGCTCAGGTGGCGGTGGACGAGGTGATTCGGGAAAAGATAATACAGGCCTGGGGACTTGCCACGGACATTGTCTTCAGCCATTTTCATGGTGACCATGTACCTCTGGCGGATGCCAACCCCTATCAATTGGATGCCTCCAGGGTGGCGGATTTGAATCCTGGAGTCCGGATCTGGACAAAAGCTCCCGAATTTTTGTCTGCCAAGGAACGAGAAAGATCTGCAGCCCTCAAAAAACGGCTGGATGCCCGATGGCAGGAGGGGACACCAGGAGTGGATCCACTGCTATTTTCAGTGCCCGTACCCCATGGAGAGAAAATACGCGACGAAAGGGTGATGATGACCCGGATTGAGGATGACACTGTGTTTGTTCACACCTCGGACATTCAGCTTTTGGATGACGACACCGTTTCTCGTGTTCTTGAGTGGAAGCCGGATATACTGCTGGCAGGCGGCCCTCCTCTCTACCTTGAACAACTGGGTTCTGAGCTGCGTAACCGGGCCTGGCAAAACGCATTGCGGTTGGCCCGTTCCGTGGACATCCTGATTCTCGACCATCACCTTATGCGAAGTCTTGAAGGGCTGCAATGGCTGGACAGGCTTTTCTTGGAATCCGGCCGCCGGGTTCTCTGTGCAGCTGATTTCATGAGAGCAGAGCGCCGTCTTCTTGAGGCTGAGAGACAAAGGCTTTATGACGAATTTCCAATACCTTTGGGGTGGCACCAGGATTATGCGGAGGGGAAGGCTACCACAAAGGATTTTCAAGCATTCAGACCAAGACCCATGAAAACAACTGACTGACATAAAACCGAGATAGCCAACCGTTCCATCGGACCGGCTGAAGAGAATCGATGAACCCAACCCTTAAAACCTGATCGAATGATACAAATGAAGAGGAACAATAAATGATCATAAGAAATGAAACAACTTCCGATATTGGTGCAATAACCAAAGTCACAATAGCTGCTTTCAGAACTCTCGCAATCAGCAATCACACAGAGCAGTTCATAATAAATTCATTGCGTGCTGCAGATGCGTTGACAATTTCACTTGTGGCAGAAATTGATGGGCAGGTAGTCGGACATGTTGCTTTTTCACCTGTAACAATTTCTGACGGTTCCATAGACTGGTACGGTCTCGGTCCTGTTTCTGTATTGCCGGAGTATCAAAAGCAAGGTATTGGGAAATCACTTGTCAACAAAGGTTTGTCTATTCTGAAAGAGTTGGACGGCAATGGCTGCGCTCTTGTGGGTGATCCAAACTACTACAAACGTCTCGGGTTCAAAAACATTCCTGATTTAGTTTATGAAGGTATTCCACAAGAGTTTTTCCTTGCCTTGTCATTCACCGAAAATATTCCACGAGGGATTGTCGTTTTTCATGAAGGATTCCTGGCCAATGGCTAACCCATCAAAACTCTAATAATCGGAATAAAAAATGTCAAAAAAAATATATAGCCTGGAAGAGTCCGGTGCTTTTGTTGAAACCTTTGTCCTTGAAGCTTATCAGAGTGGCGTTTTAGACGGCCTGAAATTTGCGGTGAAGGATAATATTGATCTCGCAGGAAAAAAGACCGCCTATGGAAGCAAACCGTGGGCTGCAGATCACTTTGCTGCCGTCTATAACGCCCTTTGCATAGATCAGATACTGGGGGCTGGCGCAACCTGTATCGGTAAGACCGTGGCAGATGAATTCACTTATAGTCTTGACGGAGAAAACTATTTTTTTGGCACACCCCTGAATCCCAAAGCCCCGGACCGTATACCAGGAGGCTCCTCCAGCGGTTCTGCCTCGGCTATTGCCTGTGGATTGGTAGATTTTTCCATCGGAACCGATTCAGGGGGGTCTATACGTGTTCCCGCCAGTCTGTGCGGCGTATGGGGGATGAGGCCCACATTGCATCGTGTTTCTGAAGCAGGCGTGCTGCCTTTTATGCCCAGTGTGAGCACCGTGGGTGCGTTCTCAAACGACATTGAAACGCTTGATAAAGTCATGCGGGTACTTCTGCACAGCCAGAATCAAGAATCTGTAAAGGTCAAGAATATTTTTCTGTTGGAGGATGCTTTTTCAATCGCATCCCCCCTCGTACAAAAGGCCGTTAAAGAAAGCATTTCGCATCTGGAAAACTTTGACGGTGTAAACATCTCGTGGATTGGTTTTGGAGATATCATCGGTGAAAAGTTTGATCTTACAGCCTGCAATGAAAAAGCATTGAGAAATCTGCAAACGGCGGAATTTACAAATACCGTTGGGGGGTGGATAGAGTCAGCCAAGCCGGAGTTGGGTCCGAACTTTAACGCAGCTTATCAGAATGTAAGGAATTTTGATCGCGCCGGCTTGAATGAAGCATTGTATCTTTGTGAAAGTCTTTTCCAGAAAATTTTGGCCTTCACAAATGCGGGTGATTTGTTTTGTTTCCCGACCACACCAACCGTTGCCCCGAAAAAGGGGTCACTGTCCAGTCTTGATCGTGTGATGGATTTCTATGGCAGAACCATGGCTATCAGTTCTTTTGCAGGGATAGGGCGTTTGCCGGAAATTTCGATTCCGGCTGCGCATATTGATGGAATTCCTGTGGGTGTTTCCCTTGCAGCTGGCAATTATCAGGATGAGTTTCTGCTGGATGCTGCCAAATATTTTTTTGATGGAGATGCGGTCAGAAAACAGGGAAAATAATGATCTGAAAATATAATTTGCCTTGTTTCAATAACCGACATGCTGCGGTCATACCACAGATGGTCAAATTATTGCATTCACCTGTTGAACCGAAATAAATTGGTTGTAGATATTTTTTTAAATGATACAATTGAGAGTATAAATTATTTGTATGCTATGTTGAATCTAATATATAGATTTTCATTAATAACGTTACTCTAATTCTAAAAAAGCGCTCTTTGTAATGAAACACTCAGATCAAATCCTAATAAAAGAGTTTTCTCCGATGTATCAGGAAAATATTCTGGAGCTTATTGTAAGTATCCAACAGAAAGAATTTGAGATCCCTATTTCTGCAGAAGACCAACCTGATCTTTGTAATATCAGAGATTTTTACCAAAAAGATAATGGTAATTTCTGGGTGGCATTGTTCAATAAAAGAGTGATCGGAACAATAAGCTTACTTGATATTGGTAATGAACAAGCCGCTTTACGCAAGATGTTTGTCGACAAAGCATACAGAGGGGGAGTATATCAAGTTGCTCGAATACTTTTGAAAGAGCTTTTAAAGTGGGCAAGAGTAAAGAAAATACAAGAAATTTATTTAGGTACAACCCCAAAGTTTACAGCTGCACATATATTTTATGGGAAAAGTGGGTTTTGTGAGGTAGCGAAAACCTCATTGCCAAGTGCTTTTCCAATAATGAAAGTCGATACAAAATTTTATAAATTCGAGCTGTAAATTATTTATTCAAACCTAGGCATTTTATTAATAAATAAGGTATAAACAGGAGGTGCAGCATATTATGACTGAAGCAAGTGTCAGGGCCCTTAAAGATATAAGAGATCTCAGTATGCTGGAATGGTATATTATTCCGTTGCTTGCCATTGTACTTTATATCTATACATCGGAAATGAAAAAGGCAAAGACAAGCGGGAACTGGAATGCTGTTTTTGCAGGGCTGACGGTATTTGGAATGGACTTTATAAATGAAACCTGGAACGGCTGGGTCCTTCATTTTACCGCACGATCTGCCTTCTGGACAGCCCCGGGAGAGACTGCCCTTCGTACCATGGTGGGTTGGAATATCGAAATCATGTTCATGTTCGCCATATCCGGGATCATCTACTACAATACAGTTTCAGAAGACAAAACCCAAAAGATACTTGGCATTCCCAATCAATGGTTCTGGGCCATAGGTTATTCTGTCTTCTGCGTATTTGTGGAGTGCTTTTTAAACAAAGGTGGTCATCTTGTCTGGGAGTACCCGTTCTGGAACCGTTCATTTGCAGGTGTTTGGCTGATTTTCCTGTTTGGATACTTCCATTTTTATGTGGCAGCGCTCCTGGTAATCAATATGAAAACCATCAAATCAAAACTGGTGACAGTGACAAGCCTTTATACCGTTGCAGTCCTAGCAAACATATTTGGCCTGGGTATTATGAAATGGCAATATTAAATCAATAATTTATTTTATGGCTCTGCCAGTCTCTAGGGTCCCACGAGGAATGGATCCATTTATAGGCTGGTTCAACAGAAAAGCCCCAGGTGGAAAAGCCCTGTTATCTCCATTAATCAGGGCGGGTATAACGCATTTGTATTTTGTCACCCTTTTGAAGATGGTAACGGAAGTATTAGAAGGGCTTTAACTGAGGAGGCTCTGTCTCAGGATTTGGAGAAATCAACTCTGATTGCTATATCTTCAACGGTCAGTGTAGAAAAAAGACGGTTATAAAAGTTTAGAACTACAAAATAAACTATTGGAAAAGGTATCATGACATCAATATTAAAACCATTTATTGCACTTTATGCTGCAATACTGTTAGTGGCAATGAGTTTAGGGTTATTGTCAACATTTTTAAGCCTGAGATTAACGATTGAAGGATTTTCAACCCTGGCTACAGGTTTGATTTTAACCTCCTATTTCGTTGGTTCTGTTGTGGGGAATTTTTATTGCAGCCACGTGATAAAAAGCGTGGGCCACATTAGAGCCTTTACTGTTTTTGCAGCTATTGCCACTGCCATGATCATGCTCCATGGTTTTTATATTTCAGCTCTTGCATGGGCTGCTTTCAGGTTTTTTTGCGGTATTGCCACCATTGGATTGTTTATGGTTATAGAAAGCTGGCTCAATGAATGTACTCAATCCAAGTCAAGGGGAAGGGTTTTTTCCATATATATGGTGATGTGTTACCTGGGGAATAGTGTGGGACAGCAGCTTCTTAATTTTGGAGAAGTAAAGGATCAAACCCTGTTTTTTGTCATTGGTTTTTTATTGGTATCCTGCATTATTCCCGTTGCATTAACCCGTTCCATCCATCCTGAAATGCCCGAAATTGAACCGGTCAAATTAAAAACGATTCTTCAAAAGGCCCCCATGGGAATGGCAGGATGTTTTACGGCCGGTTTGATGAACAGCTCTTTTTTTGCCATAGGGCCGGTGTTTTGTCATCAAATTAATTTGAGCGTGCCCCAGATATCTTATTTTATGACAATTACGATATTGGGCGGTCTTTTACTTCAGTGGCCGGTGGGTTTTTTTTCAGATCGATTTGACAGATCTGTGGTAATTCCTGTTCTGGGTGGTTTTTTTGCAGTGATAAGCGTTTTGATGATTGTAGCTGTTCAAATTTCTTTTGTTGTTTTGATGGCAGCAACTGCTTTATTTGGAGGATTTTTGTTTACCATTTATCCATTGGCTGTGGCAAGATCCCATGATATGTTTGAGCCAAAAGATGTGGTTAACGTCAGCTCGGCTCTTTTATTATTTTATGGTATTGGAGCCATAATTGGCCCCATGGCTTCCTCCGCAATCATGGAATTGCTGGACAATCCACATGGGTTTTATCTCTATTTTGCAGGGATCAGTTCCTGTTACGCAGTGGTTGCTTTTATTTTACGGCACAAAGAAATCGCTCAAATTATACCCGTTGAGGAACAAGTGGATTTTATGATCATGGAGCATACCTCCCAGATGGCCCCACAGATTGATCCTCGGTCAGAAATTGATGAATCGGAATAGGGATAATTCCAGCATAATCTGCGGTTCTTATTATTATTGGCCCTTTTTAATTTCAACATATTTGATTAATTCGGTTTCAACGGATGGGTCGATATCCGGTTTTTCATAGGCTGAAAGTCTTTTTTCAAGCAATTGGGAGGCCCTTTGATCCATCTGTCTCGGTTCCATTTTTAACCATTTGGAATGAATGGCCCGAATGTTTAAATCTGGAATATAAAATTCACTTCTGCAGCGCTTGGCAGTGTGGGGTTCAATAAGGTAGTTACCCGAAGTTCCCAGTTTTTTTATCATATCCATTGCAAAGGCATCTTCACTGAACTCAACGGGTTTCATTAATGTTTTTATTGCATTGCAAAGGTCTTCGTCTGCCAGAAACTTTTCAAAACTCATGGCCAGCATTGAGCCATAAGTACCACAGGCATGGAGACTTACGTGAGCCCCGCTAAGGGCAGCGGTAGTCAGCATCATGGAGGATTCCATTCCTGCCTGATAGTTCAGCTCAAAGGCTTCGGTCAAAGCTCCCTGGCTTCGGCAGGGGATATGATAATATTTCCCCAGGGCCGTGACAATGGCCGTATGCTTGGCATCTTCCGGGGAAGCATTGACATATCCGCCTGTTTTCATATCCGTGGGACTTCCCCCAAGGCCGTAGACTATGGGTGTACCAGGGTTGACCAGCTGGGTAAGGCAGATTCCGGCCAGAGTGCAGGCATTGGAGATTACAAGGGAGCCTGCAAGGGTTATGGGTCCTGAAGACCCCATGGAACAGGAAGAATGAATAATTAAAGGTTGTTTTGCTCTGGAATACACCAATAGGGAATCCACCATTTCTTCTGCATATTGCAGAGGGGATAGAGAATCCACAAGGTTGAGCATGATAGGCTTATCAATGTTCCCCCATATGATTTGGGCCATCTCCAATGAATCCTGGGCACAAGTTTTGGAGGAGGTACTCCCCATGAGGGGCTTATCCGTCAGAAGCATGGTTGACAGCAGCATATCAAGATGGGCAGTTTCTGCAGGGACATCATTGGGCTGGGCCACAATGGAACTGTTAAAATCCAGGGCTTTGGATGTCTGGACAAGTTTGCAGAACTTTTTCGTGTCATCCAGCATGGCGGGACGCATTTCACCGGAGTTTTCAATAATAAAAGGAGGGCCGTAGCCCGGGGCCATTCTATAGGAGTCATCCCCTAAAACAAAAGAGTTGTCCCTGTTCCTGGCATGGAGCTCAAATGTTTCTGGTACGGTTGTAAGGGCTTTCTCAATATCCTTCCACAAAAAAAATACCATATCTCCATGGGTTTTAAATCCATGGAGTTTAAAAATATCAAGTGCCTCTTTATTGGGAAACCGGACCCCGGTTTCTTTCAAAAGCTCCAGGGAAGAGTTATGAATCTGGTCCAGGATTTTGTTGTCAAAGTTGAAAAGAACACGGTTCATATTGTTTCATCCTTTTTTAGGTGTCCCCAAATAGTTATGAATGGGTCAGGCAGCCATCAATTTGCGGATAAGCTCAACAGCTCCCGGTGCATTATCGCTGAATCCATCTGCATTGATCTGCTTTGCATAGGCATCTGTCACAGGTGCGCCGCCAATGATGATTTTTGCTTTCAGGCCTGCTTCTTTAAATGCCTCTACAGCTTTGGCCATTGTCGGCATTGTGGTTGTCAAAAGTGCAGAAAGACAGACCACATCCGCATCATTGGTCTGGGCCTCACTGAGAAATTTGTCTATATCCACATCAACCCCAAGGTCAATCACATTAAATCCAGCACCTTCTACCATCATGCTCACAAGGTTTTTGCCAATATCATGGAGGTCACCTTTTACCGTACCAATTATAACCGTGCCTTTTTCCATAAGGGCATCGCCTGTGAGATGCGGCTTTAAAATTTCCAGCCCGGTCTGCATGGCTTTTGCCGCCATGAGCATTTCAGGAACAAAAACTTCCCCATTGGAAAATTTTTCACCCACCACATCCATGGCTTGAATGAGCCCCTTGTTTAAAATGTCATCAATGGGAATTCCATTTTCCATAGCAGCCTTTATATGTTCAACCACTGAAATTCTATCCATTGCCACCACTGAATTTACAATATCGGGTATTGCCATTTTATTTTTTCCTTATTAGCCCTTGTTTGGGTTTTAAGATTGTTTTATTTGCAGCTATATTTTTATTATGAATTCCAATCAAAATTGGTCACTTCCCTGTCCATGGCCAGGTAGTTTTCCTTGGGAGTGAAAGGAGAGGATGTCCCTGATGTGGAAAAAATATACCCGGTCATCCCTTTTGCCCTGTTCAGGTGTTCAAGGGTCTCCTGTGCCACTGCTTCGGGTTTGCCGATTAAAAGAGGACCATTGGGGTTAATGTTGTCAAAAATGCAGATGCGATCCTGGACTTTTTCCTTTAACTCCCGGATGTCCAGAACTTTTTCCTGGGTGAGATTTCCCGGCATAATCCCGTGGATATCCATTTCCAGAAGCATATCCACAATACCTGTCTTGACGATATCTCCGCACATGTGGGGAAGAACTTTAGACCCGAGACGGGACAATTCATTGCACACCTTTGATGTGGGTTCATGTACAAACTCTTTATAGTGTTTCGGGGACAAAAGAATGGGGCATTCCATGTCAGCTCCGTAAAAAATGTATTCCACCCCTGCATCAATCAAGGCTTTGCCCATGGCAATATCCAGGGGGACAATGGCTTCCTGAAGGGCATGGACAAGCTCAGGATTTTCATACATGTCCATCATTATTTCATTGGTGCCCCGTAACCGGGTGGCAATGGTAAATGGGGAAATATATTCACAGGCAATGGGGACCTCATCCTTCAGCTCTTTTTTAAGAAGCCTGATACCTTCCAGGAAACTGTCCATTCGTTTGGTAAACACATCTTTCCTGGCAATACGCTCTACATCTGCCATGGAAAAAATGCTGGTTTTTTTAATAATGGGGAATACATCTTCAGGAAAGCTCACCTGACAATCCAGGGCTTCAGGTATAATGCCGCCAATATATCCCATTCCCAGCATTACCCAGTCAAATTTAAATTCTTCCAGGCTTTTCATATGGGCTGCAAGCATTTCCGGGCCTTCAAGGAGAGAGTCCCGGAAATTAGAACCAAAATATTGGCAAACCGGCGCTTCCGTAAACGGTCCGTTGGGAACCTTATCCACAGGCTTTAAATTAATCGCGGCATCCATTCTTTCTTTTGCATTCATTTGTCATAATTCCTGTATTTTAAATTATATTTTTAAAGGTAACCTGTATAACAAAGTTCTACCGGCCCTGTCATGACGGCAATACCCTGGTCTTTCAGTTCAATTTCAACAGATCCTGCAGGCATGATCACGGTCATGTTTTTTTTATGGGTCAAGCCTCTTCTATGGGCTGCTGCAACGGCAACACAGGCCCCAGTGCCGCAGGCAGTTGTCAAAGTGCCCGGGCGTTCCCAAACCGAAAGTTTAAGGGTTTCAGAATCTATGATCTGGGCTACACCAATATTTGCCTCCTGGGGAAACAGGGGATGGGTCTGGAGTGTTTTCCCATATTTTTGTAAATCAATAGCATCCACATCATCAACAAAAAACACGGCATGGGGATTTCCGATATTCATTCCCACAGGATCTTTTAGGGGGCCTGCCTCGATATTCAGGTGCAGGGTGTCCATCTCCTGGGATAGGGGGATGTCCTGCCAGGAGGTTTTAACCTTTCCCATTTCCACACTCACCTGTTTTTCTCCGGCAAGGGAGCAGGTCAGTATCCCGCCAAGGGTCTGAATATGAATTTCTTTTTGATTACCTTCCTTTAGCAGCAGCCATCCGATACACCGGGTGGCGTTGCCACAGGCTTCAACTTCCCGTCCGTCCGGATTGATAATTCTGACAAAGGCATATGTATTGGTGGTTTTAGGTGCTTCAACAATCAATAATTCATCCCCACCAACACCCTCGTGGCGATCACAGATATGAATAATTTCCTTTGTTGAAGGGAGATAGGGTTGTTTCCGGCCGTCCACAATAACAAAATCATTGCGGAGTCCATGCATTTTCACAAAGGGCCTGCCCAATGGAATAAGGGCATTTTTAGAGTTTGAAAACCAGGGTATATTTTTCATATATCCTCTTTTGATTACAGGTAAAATAAGTGCCTAGAAAATCAAATACAAAATGTAATTCACTTTGTCAAGAAGTTATATAAGTGCTCAAGGCGGATGCGCAAAGTATTTTAAAAGGCTTTTTGTTTGGAATTTTAACCATGGGGATAGCATGGGAGATTTTCGTTGGAATTTGTAACGCCTTTTGAGACAAAGATGTCGGTCCTTATTATTATACATGTACAGGACAATGGGTATTCCCGGCATATTAGAAAATAATGTCTTCAGCTTCTGAAAGCCTCTCCTGAATACCCTCCAATGCATTTTTATGGATATCTTTTATATGTTTCTTCAGAACCTTTGTTGCTGTTTTAACATCTTTGGATAAAATCGCATCAAATATGGCGCTATGGGCATGGGCTGAATCTTCTGAAGGACGTGAAAATATAAGCTCCTGACCAAACCTGAGATACAGGAAATCAAACAAATATCTTAGAATTAAGATGGATAAATTCTGACCGGACAGTTCTGCCATGGACATATGAAATTGGATATCCTTAACCAGTTTTAATTTTAAAGATCCGTTTTTACAGGCATCCAGATATTCATCCAGGGCTGTTTTAATTTTTCTTTCACCTTGTTCATTTAGATTAGGAATGGCCTGGGCAAGCATGTCAGGTTCAATGGTTGCTCTAAGCTTATAGGCTTCATCAATCTCCCGGGCAGTTACCTTTTCAATAAAAAACCCCTTGTTTTGTTCATGGCGTACAAGACCCATGAACTCCATATGCTTTAGGGCCTGGACAACCGGGGTCAAACTCATGCTCAGCCCTTCGGCCATTCTCCTGTAAGGAATTTTTTGTCCGGGCTTGAGTTCATTTGAGAAAATCATTTTTCTGATATCGTTATATGCTTCTCTTGTAAGGTTTTTGTCTCTGGTTATTTTATTTTTTGAGTTCAATTCAGACTCCTTTTTGTATTCAATATATAATTCAACTTGTAAGATTATATTTTATTGCGAATGTTAGCAATAGAAATTAAAAAGGTCCAATATATATAAATAGGAATCGCCTTATCTGTAAACGCGGCCTGTAAATAATTATATTGATTATATTTGATTTTGTATTACAAAATGAATAAGATTAATTTTACTTTATTATTCCTTGACATTCACCTGAAACCTCTAATAAACTCTCGCAACAGGTGAAGAAATCAGATCAAAGAGATAGGTTCCCCATGATTCTTCTCCAGGCAAAAAATAATCATTTTTTTAATCACCTCCCTATAGGGTGATTACATGTTTTATTCTTTGATTATGAATAAGCGTTTCATTTTTAACAACTTTATACTTTTGGGAGGAATTAAATTATGGTCGAAAAGAAAGACAATTTAGTAGCGAAAAGAGTGCATCCCGGTGTTAAGGAAATGGAAAAAAGTCTTGGAGAAGGAAAATGTTCCCGTCGTGAATTTTTACGGACAACAACTTTATTAGGTATATCTGCGACGACTGCTTATAGCCTTGCAAGCTCAATCCTTGGAAAGGACATTCTGCCTGATTTGATTTCCACAGCCCATGCCGCCCAGAAAAAAGGCGGGGTTTTAAAATTTGGTATGATGGTACAGGAGATGGCTGATCCTGGCACATATTCATGGACAGAAAAATCTGTAATTGCCCGGCATGTTATTGAATATCTGGTGGAAACAGGGCCTGATAATGTCACAAGACCCAATCTTGCGACAAGCTGGGAAGTCTCTGATGATTTGAAAACCTGGATTTTTCACCTTCGCAAGGGTGTGAAATGGTCCAATGGTGACGACTTTATTGCCGATGATGTTGTGTTCAATTTTACCCGGTGGCTGGATCCCAAAACCGGTTCATCCAACCTGGGACTTTTCAACGCCATGCTGGAAGATACGGGTACAAAAGATGCAAAAGGCAATCCAATCAAGCGCATGATTAAAAATGCCGTGGAAAAAGTAGATGCACATACAGTAAAAATCAATCTGAAATCAGCGGTTCTGTCCATGCCGGAAAACCTTTACAACTATCCCACTGGAATTGTTCACCGCGACTTTGAAAAAGAGGGTGGAGATTTCACTAAAAACCCTGTAGGTACAGGACCCTATGCTCTTACTGAATTTAAAGTTGGCGAAATCGCTGTATTAAAAAAACGCAATGAACCCTATTGGGGCGGCGAAGTTTTTCTTGATGAAATCCGTTTCATTGACCTGGGTTCAGATCCAGGTGCTTATCTGGCGGCAATCGCATCAAAACAGGTGGATGCACTTTATGAACTTGACCTGACAACACTTCAGGCAGCCAAAAATATTCCTGGAATCAATGTTCTTGCCATTCCATCCACCCAGACAGGTGTTATCCGTATGAAGGTAACGGAAAAACCCTTTGACGATATCCGTGTGCGCCAGGCAGTACAGAAATGCTGTGACTGCCAGAGACAATTGGACATTGCCCACCATGGCCTGGGGATAATCGCAGAACACCACCATGTTGCATCTATCCATCCTGAATATTTCAAACTTCCACCCTATAAACAGGACATTGCAGGTGCGAAAAAACTGCTTGCCGAAGCCGGTTATCCCGATGGCATTAAATTAACCTGCAACGTGGGAAACACCAATGGTGTCTGGGAACAGAATTCCGTTGCCGTACTCAAGGAAGACTGTGCCAAGGCCGGGATCAACATTATCATAAATCTAATGCCCACTGCCCAATACTGGGATGTCTGGACAAAGGCACCCATGAGTCTAACCTCCTGGACCCATCGTCCCCTGGCTGTAATGGTACTGGGTCTGGCCTACCGGGCAGGTGTGCCCTGGAATGAGTCCAGCTATAATAACCCTGCCTTTGATGCTGCCCTGGATGAAGCAGAAGGAACTTTTGATGTTGATAGCCGTCGTGTTAAAATGGAAAAGGTTGAAAAAATTCTCCAGGATGACGCTGTCATGGTCCAGCCTTTCTTCCGTTCTGTTTTTACAGCAGTTTCAGACAAAGTGGTTGGGCTTGAAACCCATCCAACCAAATACTATCGTTTCCACAAGGTTTCTCTGGCTTAAATTGTTATTTCTATAATATCTGGTAAGGGGTGTGTTTTCCCCTTACCAGAAACCAAAGCCACGTTTTAAGATTTAAGGAGTCAAAATGGTATTGCTGCTGTTAAAGCGAATCGGGTTCATGATTTTTACCATGATTGTCGTATCCATTATTCTTTTCATACTCTTGGAAACAGGCCTTACCGGTGATCCTGCCACCCGTGTTCTGGGCAATTTTGCCTCTGCTGAACAAAAAGAGATGTGGCGGGACCAGCATGGTTATAACCAGCCGGTTATCATCCGCTATGCAAAATGGCTGGGTAATTTTGCCACAGGCGACCTTGGGACCTCCATCCGTTACAAAGGCCCGGTAAAAGACGTACTTTTACCACGGTTATGGAGTACAGCCATCCTGGGCTTCTGGACCTTTGCCATTATGATCCCTTTGTCCCTGACCCTGGGAGTCTTATCCGGAATGAAGGAGGGTTCCATCCTGGATAGAAGTATATCTGTTTTTGGTATTTTAACCACATCTGTACCGGAATTTGCCAGTGCTGTATTTTTTTCAGCCCTTTTTGTTTTTGGTTTAAAATGGCTGCCCGGAACCAGCAGCATGTCAGATGGATTTGCATTCAAACAACTGATTCTTCCTGCCATGGTATTGGTGGTTTACGATTTTGGCTATGTTGCCCGTATGACCCGAGCATCCATGGCGGAAGTAATGACATCCCAATACATAAGGTCAGCTGTTCTCAAAGGCCTCCCCTATAGGCAGGTGATCATCAGGCATGCCCTGCGCAATGCACTAATAGCCCCTTTTACCGTCATTATGCTGCAAATCAACTGGCTGTTGTCCGGTGTTATTGTTGTTGAATTTTTCTTTGCCTATAAAGGTTTTGGAGCACTGCTCCTGGAAGCCTCCCTGAATAATGATATTGCACTCTTAGAAGCCTGTGCAATGGTGGCGGTTGTTGTTGCAGTGGGTTCCCAAACCCTGGCGGATATCGGCTATACCTTTCTTAACCCGCGCATACGTTTCAGCTAAGGAGGTTTTATAATTGACAAATCAATCGACTACCCAATCTATTACTGAAATGCCCACTGTGGGCTATGGTGCTACGATTTGGCGTATAATAAAATCTTTTGGGCTCCTGCGGGAAAGCTGGGTGGGAATGATCGGTGCTTTTCTGGTCCTTTTCTGGGTACTGGTTGCAGTCTTTGCCCCTTTGATTGCTCAATTTGATCCCAATGCATCTATTCAGCCCTTTGCCAGGCCTGGGGTGGTTGCAGCGACCGGTCAGACCTTCTGGCTGGGTACGGATCATATGGGCCGGGATATTCTGTCCCGCATTGTATGGGGGTCCCGCACCGTACTGACTTTTGCACCCCTTGCAACCCTGAGCGCCTATACCGTGGGTATTTTAATGGGGCTCATGGCCGGATACCGGGGCGGCCTGGTGGACGACATCCTGTCCCGTATTTCAGACATTATTTTATCATTTCCCGTGCTGGTGCTTTACATCATTGTCATTGCCACCATTGGCGCATCCGGATTAAATATTGTTATTGCCATTACCTTTGCTTCTTCTCCGGGAATCATGCGTATTGTGAGGGGGCTTGTCCTGGATCTTCGCAACCGTGACTATGTTGCAGCCGCCCAGACCCGGGGTGAATCTGACTGGAGAATCATGTTGTTTGAGATTCTACCCAATGCCAGGGGCCCGCTTATTGTGGATGCCTGTCTGCGTCTGGGGTATGTCATAATTACCATAGGGGTTCTTGGCTTTCTGGGCCTTGGCCTGCCGCCACCAGATCCAGACTGGGGCGGGATGGTAAATGAAACCCGTCAAATGGCAATGGTTTTTCCTTATATGACCCTGACTCCCTGTGTTGCAATCTCTTCATTGATTCTGGGATTTAATCTTTTGGCTGACGGGTTGCGTGAAATTTCATTACGTGATTAGGAGGTACTAAAAATAATGGATGACATTCAAGAACCTGTTCTAGTTTGTAAAGACCTCTGTATCTCATATTATACACGGGCCGGTGAGATACCTGCCGTGGTTGATTTTTCCCTGACGGTTAAGCCCGGGGAAACCATAGGTATTGTGGGAGAGTCGGGCTGCGGTAAATCAACGGTTGCCATGGCCATCATGCAGTACATGGGTGCCAACGGGGGTATCAAAAGCGGCAGTATAACCTTCAAAGGCCGTGATTTAACCACCTTAAGCGAAAATGAGTTGCGCAGTGTCCGGGGATCAGAGATATCCATGATCTACCAGGAGCCCTTTGCCTCTTTAAACCCAAGTCTTAAGATCAGCACCCAGCTCATGGAAGTACCCCTGGCCCATGAAAACATTTCCAAGGAGGAGGCCCGGAAAAGATCTGTACAGATGCTCAAGGATGTCAACCTGCCAGATCCTGAAAGGGTTATGGAGTCTTATCCCCATCAATTATCCGGAGGACAGCAGCAGCGGGCCGTCATTGCCATGGGGCTTTTATCCAAGCCATCTTTGCTATTGCTGGATGAACCCACCACTGCCCTGGATGTTACCGTGGAAGCAGGTATTGTTAAATTGATTGCAGATATCAGCAAAAAATTTGGCACTTCCCAGATATATATTTCCCACAACCTGGGGTTGATTTTAGAGACCTGCGACAGGGTATTTGTCATGTATTCCGGTGAGGTTGTGGAGGAAGGAACCATCAAATCTCTTTTTACCTGGCCAAAACATCCCTATACCCACGGCCTTTTTTCCTGCATCCCTTTGCCCACTGCCGATAAGAATGCCGCTCCCCTTAAGCCCATCCG